>Ga0316224_1000583_pt1 | contig 49616 bp, 48 predicted proteins | sample TBH18013metaG_FD_206254 | JGI IMG/M metagenome (GOLD analysis project Ga0316224, IMG submission 206254) | Freshwater microbial communities from Trout Bog Lake, Wisconsin, USA - TBH18013 | ecosystem: Environmental > Aquatic > Freshwater > Lake > Hypolimnion/Profundal zone | place: USA: Wisconsin... | reverse complement strand
AACTGCATCGAGAAAATTTGGTTGACCGCTTTGCGCTGCCATTCCCGGTCCACGCTGCCGTTCCAGTGATGATACGCCACCATGTCCGACACCAGCGTGGCATCCACCAACAGTTCACCGACCCAGTAGCCCTCCGGTTTCTGCTCCGACAACAGAAAATCCTGCGACCGCTTCAACGCGGCCTGAAACTGGGAAACAAATTCGTCTGGCATCGGGACATCCGGCGCACTGGCCGCCGTTTTGAACCGTGAATCGCTGTCGGTCAACACGCGCATACTCTGCGGATTTGGAAAAAAAGAGTAAAGAATTTCCTGCGCCGGCCGGCGCGGGAATTGTTCACGCCAGCGCCCAGCCGGGCTTGATTTCCTCGTCGAGCGGCAGCAGCGGCACGCGCGCCAGCAGTTTTCTTTCGGCCAGGATGCCAATCATCCCGGCGTTGTCGGTGCACAGGGATTTTTCCGCCAGCCGCAGGGTGAAGCCGTTGTTTGCACAGGCGCGCTCCAGTTCCCGGCGCAAGGCGCGGTTGCACGTCACGCCGCCGGACGCCGTCACGCAGCGGACATTCTCGCGCCGCGCGGCGCGGATGGTTTTCTTCACCAGCACCTCGACAATCGCCGCCTGCACGCTGGCGCAGAGGTCGCAAACTTTTTGCCGGTCGTCGAGCAGCGCCGGATGGTCGCGGATGAAATAGCGCACGGAAGTCTTCAGCCCGCTGAAGCTGAAATCGTCGTTCGCGTCGTGCAGCAGCGGACGCGGAAACGCAAACGCCTGCGGGTTCCCCGACTCCGCCAGCCGGTCCATCACCGGGCCGGCGGGATACGGCAGGCCCATGAGCTTGCCGGTCTTGTCGAAACATTCGCCCGCCGCGTCGTCAATCGTCCCGCCCAGCACGCGATGGTCCAGCTCCGCTCGCACCAGCACGAGCAGCGTGTGCCCGCCACTGACGATGAGCGAGACATTCGGCTGAAACGCGGCGAAGTCGGCGGCAAGATCCAGCTTCCCTGGCCCCTCCGAGGGGCGAGGGATTGAGGGTGAGGGGTCAGAAGGTTCGTTGGACAGCCTATCTGCATTGGGCAATCGAACTGCACCCGAACCCCTCACCCCTCCGAGGGGCGAGGGAGAAGAAGCCCGAATCCACGGCGAATACAGGTGCGCCTCGTGATGGTTGATGCCGATGAATGGTTTGTTCAGCGCGAACGCCGCCGCCTGCGCCGTCTTCAGCCCGACGAGCAAGGCGTTGGGCAGTCCCGGCCCCTGCGTCGCCGCCACGGCGTCGAGCTGCTCAACGGAAATGCCCGCCTCGCGCAGCGCGGATTGCGCGACGGGCAAAAGATTTTTCAGATGCTCGCGCGCGGCAAGTTCCGGCACCACGCCGCCGTATTCCGCGTGCAGCTCGATTTGCGAGGAGACGACGTTGGACAAAATTTTCCCGTCGCGCACGACGGCGGCGCTGGTTTCATCGCAGGAAGTTTCGAGCGCGAGGAGGGTCATCAGTTGGAGTTCAAGCTTTAGCTTGTTCGGTTTAATTCAAATGCGGAGCAAGCTAAAGCTTGAACTCCAACGCTTATTTCGCCGCCATTTTTCCCGGCCTCGGCGCGGCGGTCAGCCGGTCGTAAAGCAGCAGCCCCTTGAGCAGATCCTCGGCGCGGTCCAATTGCTCGTCGTGGATGGCGTCCACATTTGCGTGCGCCGGCGGAATTTCGTCCAGCCCACCCGGCGCGCGTTTGACCAGCAGCGCGGCCTCCTCCGCGTCGGTCAACGGCACCAAAATGTCCGGCGTGATGCCGTGTTCATGAATCACCTTGTGGCTCGGCGTGTAATACTTCGCCACCGTCAGCTTCAACGCGGAGCCGTCGTCGAGCGGGAAAATCGTCTGCACGGAGCCTTTGCCAAACGTCTTCTCGCCAAGGATGACGGCGCGGTGCAAATCTTGCAAACAGCCGGTGACAATTTCCGCCGCGCTCGCGCTGCCGAGGTTCACGAGCACCACGACGGGTATGTTTTTCAGCTCATCGCCGGTGCCCTGCGCGTAATACTTCTCCACCACGCGCCGGCCCTCGGTGGAGACCACGAGCTGCCCGCGCGGCAGGAACTTCTGGCACACGGCCACCGCCTGGTCCAGCAGCCCGCCGGGATTCCAGCGCAAATCCAGCACCAGCCCCTTCATGCCCTGCTGCTTGAGCCGGGCGAGCGCGGCTTCGAGGTCGTCCGCCGTGTTGTCGCCGAACTGCGTGATGTGGACATAGCCGATCCTGTTCGCGTCGAGGGGAAAATCTTTTTTGCCGTTGATGTCCTTGACCATTTCCATCTGGATGACGGCGCGCTGGAGCGTGTAATTTTTCTTCACGCCGGTGGCCGGACGCTCAACGGTGAGCGTGACGGACGAGCCGGGATCGCCGCGCAGCAGCTTGACCACATCCGCCAGTGGCTGTCCCGCGACGCTCTTGCCCTCGACCGCCGTGATGCAGTCGCCGCTCAAGATGCCCGCGCGCGAACCGGGCGTGTCCTCCATCGGCGCGACGACCGTGATGCGGCCGTCACGCATCGCCACCACGAGGCCGAGGCCGCCAAACTGCCCCTCGGTGTCGTCCTGCAACTGCTGGAACTCGTCGGCGTCGAGAAATTCGCTGTGCGGGTCGAGCTTGCCGACGGCGCCCTTGAGCGCGGCATAGACGAGCTGCTGATACGTCAGGTTTGTCCCGTCCACGTATTCGGCGCGGATTTTCTGGATGGCGTCGTCAAAGACCTGAAGGTTCGCCTGCGGGTTGTCGGCATCCGGCACGGCCGGCGCGGCGGAGAGATAAATCTTCGCGCCCACCGCGAGGTTGAGCAGCAGCGCCACCACCACCAGGCCAAAAATTAAACGGCGTTTCATCGCGCAGAAATCTACCACGAAGACACCAAGACACAAACCCTTTGAAAATTGAATTTGGGAACATTCAACAATGAACATTCAACGCCCAATGACACTCAATTGGATGTTCGATGTTGAATGTTGAGGGTTGAATGTTCCCGTAATAGAGATTCCACAAACGGCAAATCCGCCGGCACGGTGACCTTGGGATTCGGCGTGGCGGATTTGACCAGTTGCACCGGCAGGCCGATGAGTTCGCACGCCGCCGTGTCGTCGGTGAGAATGAGTCCTTGTTCACGCGCCGTAGCAATGGCGCGGTGGATGACGGTCACGCGAAACGTCTGCGGCGTCTGCACCGACCACAATTTCGAGCGATCCACCGTGCGGGAAATGATTTTACCGTCGGCCGTTTCCTTGACGGTATCCGTCACCGGCTGCGCGGCCACGGCGGCGCCGGTTTCGCGCGCGGCGGCAATCGTCGCCGCAATTAAATCCGCGCTGGTGCAAGGCCGCGCCGCGTCCTGGATGGCGACAATTTCTGTCTTCGGCGAAAGCGCGGCCAGCCCGTTCCAGACAGAATCTTGCCGCTCCGCGCCGCCGACGACGAGGCGGAACGGTTTTTGAAAATGGAATTTCTCCGCGAGTTCCGTGAAGTGCGGCTGCATCCCGTCGCGCACGACCAGAATGATTTCGTCCACGCAAGCCGCGTCGTTGAACTGCCGCCAGGTGTGCGCAACGACCGGCCGGCCGGCGACTTCGAGCCAGAGCTTGTCCACGTTCGCGCCCATGCGCGTGCCCTTGCCGGCGGCGACAATGATGGCGGAAATCATTTTGGAAGTCTAAAGCCCCCAACCGAAAGCCCAAAGCCTAAAAAGTTCAGCCGATGCGCCAGACGATGCGCGCCTTGTTGAGGTCGTAGGGCGACATCTCCATCTTCACGCGGTCGCCGGAGGTGAGGCGCACGAATTTTTTCCGCATCTTGCCGGAGATGGTCGCCAGCACCTGATGCTTGTTGTCCAGCTCCACGCGGAACATCGTGCCCGCCAGGACCGTCATGATCTTTCCCTCGATTTCAATGTGCTCTTCCATTGAACATTCCAGCAAAAAAGCTTGGGCAACATTTTACAATGCTGCCCAAGCCAGTGATCAGTTAAAAATTAATAACGGTCACGACCGCCGCCGCCACCGCCACGGCTGCCGCCACCACCGTATCCGCCGCCGCCATAACCGCCACCGCCGCCGCCTTCACGGCGCGGGCCGCGGTCACGACCGCCGCCGCCGGGGGGACGCTCTTCCTTCGGGCGGGCGATGTTGACAGTCAGTGCGCGACCGTCAATCTGCGCGCCGTTCATCGCCTCGATCGCCTTTTGGGCTTCTTCGGGCGTGGAGTAGGTGACAAACGCAAACCCGCGTGAACGGCCGGTCATCCGGTCCATCATGAGGGTGGCTTCGACAACCTGCCCGTGCGCGGCAAACGCGTCTTGCAGGTCATTTTCCGTGGTGTTGAAGGAAAGATTTCCCACAAACAATTTCGTGCTCATTTAATGATTTGTTGCTCGATACTAACCGTTTTCGTCTGTTCCCGACTACCGGGTTTCAAATCATCACTGAACCAAGTTCACTTGAAGATTCACCATGCTCGAAAGGTCAAATTATCTTACAGACGAAGCCGATTCTAGCCGGAAACCGGATTCTGGCAAGCCCTTTTCAGCTTTCCGCCGGCCGCCAGTCCAGCACCTTCAATTGCACCGTCGTCCGACCGTTGAACTCGTTCACGCTCGGCGCAAATGCCAGATCAAACTTCCCGTCCGGCAGCGCGCCCGCGTTCCACCAGACCGCCTCGTGCGTCACCGCGCCGTCCGTCACCCACAGCTTGACGTGCTGCTTCGTCGCGCCCATCCGCAGCGGCGTTTTTTTCTGCGTGAGGTTGCGCGCGTAGAACTGCACGGCCGGATTGCCCATGCCGGTCGGCTTGAATTGCTCGAGCTCCGCCAGCGAATTCAAGGTAATTTCCTGCAAGCCCACTTCCGCATCCAAGCGCAGGGGCGGCTGCAAATCCTCCGGCTTCAACGCCCGCCGCGCGAGTTCGTTCAGGCGCGCGCGGAACAAATCCACCTTGTCCGGCGCAATCGTCAGCCCCGCCGCCATCGCGTGGCCGCCGTGCTTCACCAGCAAATCATCGCATGCGCGCAATGCCGCCGCGAGGTCGAAGCCCGCGATGCTGCGACCGGAGCCGCGCCACAATTCCGCGTCGCCGCCGAGAATGATGGTCGGCCGGTAAAATTCCTGCAACACGCGCGACGCCACGATGCCAACCACGCCGATGTGCCAAAGCAACTCGCCCTCGACGATGACAAAATCCGTTTCCGCATTGAACTTAGAACGCACGACGCCGGCGACCGCCTCCGTGATGCCGCGCTCAATTTTCTGGCGCTCGCGGTTCCGCGCGTCCAGGTTTTGCGCCAGCGGCAGCGCCTCGTCCCAATTTTCCGCCAGCAGCAGCCGCAAAGATTCTTCCGCCGTTTCCAACCGCCCCGAGGCATTCAAGCGCGGCGCGAGCTGAAAACCGACATCGTGCGTGCCGAGCTTGGCCGGCGACTGCGCGACTTCTTTCAACGCCACAATCCCCGGACGCTGCGTCGTGTTCAAACGCTCCAGCCCGGCGGTGACGAGAATCCGGTTCTCGCCGATGAGCGGAACCAGGTCGGCAATCGTGCCGAGCGCGACCAAGTCCAGCAGCGATTTTAAATCGTATTCTGCCGCGCCGGCCAGGCCGGTTTCGCGCCCGCGCTTGAGCAAAGCATGAGCAAGTTTGAAGGCGAGGCCGGCTGAGCAAAGTTCGGTGAAGGTTGGAGTCCAGCCTTTAGGCTGCTCAGGACAAGCTGAAGCTTGAACTCCAACTTGCGGATTCACCAGCGCCACGGCGGCGGGCGCAGGGTTGGAAACTTGATGATGGTCGAGGACGATGACATCCACGGATTGCTCCCGAAGCCACGCGATGGTTTCCACCGCCGTCGAGCCGCAGTCCACGGCGAGCAGCAGCTTCACTGGAAATTTCTTGAGGCAGTTCTCCACGCCGTCGCGGCTCAGGCCATAACCTTCATCCATGCGATGCGGCAAATACGCATCCACGCGCCAGCCGAGCTGGCGCAAGACTTCCAGCAGCAGCGTGGTGCTCGTCACGCCATCCACGTCGTAATCGCCAAAGATGACGAGCGGTTCGTTCTGCTCATGCGCGAGCAGCAAACGCTCCACCGCCGCGTTCATGTTCGGCAGCAGGAACGGGTCGGCGAGGTTTTTTAGGCGAGGTGCGAGGAAGGTTTCAATCGCTCCCGGCTCGCTCAGGCCGCGATTCAAAAGACATTGCGCGAGCAGCGGCGAGATTTTTAACCGCGCCGCGAGCGGCTCCGCGAGGAGCGGCTGTGGCGGCGCCAGCGTCCAGCGAAATTTCATTTGGCGGCGAGTTTCTCCCGTCTGGCGGCGGTGACGGACAGCGCGATGGCGATGGCCAGAATCGCCGCGACGACGAGCAGCGAGGTGACGGTCGGAATCTTAATCTGAAACCATTGCGGCGCGTGGTCGTGCGGGTCGAGCAGCATCTTGCCGCCGATGAAAATCAGCACGAGCGCCAGGCCGGCGGTGAGATGGCGGAACATCCCCAGCGCACCGGCGAGCAGGAAATACAGCGAGCGCAGGCCGAGGATGGCAAACACGTTCGACGTGAAAACGATGAACGCCTTCTGCGTAACGGCGAAAACGGCGGGCACAGAATCCACGGCGAAAATCAGGTCGGTCGTCTCAACGAGCAGCAGCACCAGCGCCAGTGGCGTCAGCGCGAACCGGCCATTCAGCCGCGTCGTGAATTTCTGTCCCTCCATTGTCGGCGAGATGGGGAAGATTTTCCGGGCGAAGCGGACAACCGGATTCTTCTCCGGCTCGACGGCAGTCTTTTTGGCGAAAAACATTTTCACGCCGGCGGCGACAAGGAAAACGCCGAAGACATACAGCACCCAGTTGAAGTTCTGCACCAGCGCCGCGCCGACGCCGATCATCGCGCCGCGCATCACGAGCGCGCCGAGGATGCCCCAGACGAGCACGCGCTTCTGGTATTCCGCCGGGACCTTAAACGCGGTGAAGATGAGCGCGATGACCAGGATGTTATCGAGCGAGAGCGACAGTTCGATCAGGTAGCCGGTGACAAATTCCGTCGCCTCCTCATGTCCGCGAAAGCCGATGAGCAGGCCGGCGAACCCCATCGCCAGCGCGAACCAGACCGCGCTCCACGCCAGCGCCGCGCGGAAGCTCACCGTGCGGGCGCGCTGGTTGAACGCGCCCATGTCCACGGCGATGCAGACCACCACGAACAGGATGAAGCCCGCCCAGTGCCAGGGTGTGATTGCGATCATTTGCGATTTACGATTTACGATTTACGCGCCGACGGCAATTTCAATCGTCATTCGCAAATCGCCCATCGCAAATGCTTCAGACCTTCGCCGCCGCCGTCGCGTTTTGCTGCACGGCCACCGCCGACGCGCCGATGTTGGGGCGCTCGCCTTTGTGCCACCACAGCACGATGACGCTCGCGATGTAGATGGACGAGTAGGTGCCGACGATGATGCCGACCAGGAAGGTGAACGCGAAGTCGTTGATGACGCCGCCGCCCCAGATGAACAGCGAGAGCGTCGCCAGGAACACCGTGCCACTGGTGATGATCGTCCGGCTCAGCGTCTGGTTCAGCGACATGTTGATGATGTCCCGGAACGAGCCGCGCACGCCCAGCTTCAATTGCTCGCGGATGCGGTCGAAGATGACGATCTTGTCATTGATGGAGAAGCCGATGATGGTCAGCACCGCCGCGACCACCGTGGCGTTGAACTGGCGGCCGGACACGGCGTTCGCGATGCAATACGCGCCAATCGCGAACAGCACGTCGTGCAGCACGGCCACGACGGCGGCCACGGCGAACGAGAATTCGTAGCGGAACGCGACGTAAACCAGGATGCCGAACAGCGACAACAGCGAGGCGATGATGGCCGACTGCTGGATTTCCTTGCCCAGCGTCGCGCCGACCTGCTGGCTGCCCAGCAGTTGGAAGTGCGCCGCCGGCAAATCCTGCATCGCGGTCTTGACGCGGTCCACCGAGCCGCTGGAAGTCGTGAGGCGGAGTGTCTCCGTGCCCGCGCCGACGTCCTTCTGATACTGGATCTGCGCGTCCTTCTCGCCGACGCCGGTGAGCGCGGCGCGGATCTGCTGTTCGTCCAGCTTCTGCGTGAAGCTGTAGGTCGTGCTGTCGCCGCCGAGAAAGTCCACGCCAAACAGCTTCTCGCCGCGCGTGAAGCCGAAGCCGAGCGAGCCGATGACAAACAGCCACGTCACGATGAACAGCGGCTTGGCCACCTTCATGAAATCCAGCTTCGTGCTGCGGATCAGGTGCAGCATGTGCAGCGACTTGATGAGATTGCGGTCCACCATGAAGTTGAAGATCAGCCGCGTCACGACCAGCGCCGTGAACAAGCTCGCCGCCACGCCGATCGTCAGCGTCACGCCGAAGCCCTTGATTTCGCCCGTGCCCATGAAAATCAAAATGATGGACGAGATGAGCGTGGTGACGTGCGAGTCGAAGATGGTTCCGAACGCCCGCGCGTAGCCCGCGTCAATCGCGCCGCGCAGCGACTTGCCCTTCGCGAGTTCCTCGCGGATGCGCTCATAGATCAGCACGTTCGCGTCCACCGCCATACCGACAGTCAACACCGCGCCCGCGATGCCGGGCAGCGTGAAAGTCGTCCCGACCGAGCACATCACGCCGAGCAAAATGATGATGTTGGTGATGAGCGCGACGTTTGCGGCGAGACCGGCGAACAAATAATAAACCAGCATGAAGCCGGACACGAACACCACGCCGTAAATCGCCGCCTTGATGCCGCTGCGGATGGAATCTTTGCCCAGCGTCGGGTCCACGTCGCTGGCATAGACAATCTTCAACGGCGCCTTGAGCGGATTCTGTAGCACATTCGCCAGCTCCATCGCCTGTTCAATCGTGTAGCTGCCGGTGATCTGGCCGTTGCCGGTCTCGATCGGGCTTTGGATGTTCGGCGCGGAATACAGCTCGCCGTCCAGCACGATGGCGAGGCGGTGACCGACATTGTCGCGCGTCGTCTGGCCGAACCGCTTCGCGCCTTCGTCCGTCAATTGGAAATCAATCTGCGGCTCGCCCAAATTGCCGCGCACCACCATCGCGCTCTTGATGATGTCGCCCTTCAGGCCGTTCTCGGGGTTCTTGCTGACCACGAACTGCTCCAGCCGCGTCGTGCCGTTGGCCTGCTGGTCCACGTGCTTGAGCAGCACATAGCCGTAGGGAATCGGGTCGCCGTTCTTGATGATCTCGTCGCTGTCATCCTTTACCATGCGGAACTCGAGGAACGCCGTCTTCTGAATCGTCGCCTTCGCGCTGTCCTTGGTGGCCTGCGAGAGGCCGGGCAACTGGATGAGAATGCGGTTGCCGCCGGCCGACTGGATGATCGGCTCCGCCACGCCGAACACGTCAATGCGCTTGCGCAAGACCTCGATGGCCTGCGACAGCGCGCTGCCCGTCTCGTTCGTGTTCGACAGCTTGCTCGTGTCCATCTCGACGAGGAACGACGTGCCGCCCTGCAAATCCAATCCCAGCTTGATCTTCCCCGCCGCGTCGCGCTGGAGCCGGTTCAGGATGAAGAGATTCGGATGCACCTGATTCTGCGCGCCGATGAAGGGAAAATATTTCTGAAGATCGTTCGTGCCCGTCGCGAGCTGGAGCGCGGCGAACTCGTTCGTGCCCGCCGCCGTCATCACGGCGGTCTGCGCGAGGATGGCCTTGAACGCGTCGTCCTGGTTCTGCGCGCGCTTGGCGAACTGCTGCACCAGATCGCGCGACGTCGGCGGATAGACCTCGAAGAGCGCCCACAGGATAATGGCGATGACCAGCAGGAACCGCCCCAAGTTGTTGTTCTTGTTCATGGCAGGTTACGCTTTGGCCGGTGAACCGTTGGTGATTTCGGTGATGGAACCCTTGGTCACTTCCAATTTGGAATCCCCCGAGCGCAGCGTCACCGTGTTGTCCTTGACCGTGATGACCGTGGCGACGATGCCGGCGGCGGTCACGACCTCGTCGCCCGCCTTGAGCGCCTCGAGCATCTTGCGCTGCTGCTTGGCGCGCTGCTGCTGCGGCCGGATGAGGATGAAATAGAACACCACCACCAGCAAAATCATTGGCAGGAACGACATTATGGGGTTGGGCGTCGGGCCGGGTTGGCCGTTGGCGGGTGGCGCGGCGAGCGCGAGGAATGAGTTGAGTTGCATAATTAAAAAACGGTCGGACAATTTAAGGAATCAGCCGCCAAAGGCAAGGTTTATCACCGCGCCATTCCACTTGCCGGGCCGGTGGAAATTAAAAAGCCACGGAAATTTTTCCGTGGCTTTGGTGAAACCGTTAAACTTTTATTCCGCCTTGGCCTTCTTCTCGGCCTTGGGCTTCTTCTCCGCCTTCGCCTTCAGCTCGGCTTCCGTCGGCGCGATGATGTCGCCGCGATGGCCGCGCTTCATGGTGTGCGGTTTTTCCTCCACGGCGGCGGCAACGGGCGCGACGATGGGCGTGGTGCTTTCCACGCGCACTTTCAGCGTGCCCTTCACGTCGGCGTGCAGGTTCAAATCCACTTCAAACTCGCCGGTGGCGCGGATGGCGTGTTCCAGCTTGATCTTTTTCTTGTCGAGGCGGATGTCGAACTGGTGCTTGAGCTCGTCGGCGATGGTGCCGCTGGTGACGGAGCCGAACAGCTTGCCGTCCTCGCCGGTCTTGACCTTGATGATGCAGACGAGCTTGTGGAGCGCCTTGGCCAGGTCGGTCATGTGGTTGAGCTCGCCGGCCTCGCGCTCGGCGCGCTTCTGCTTGAGCGCCTCCATCTGCCGCTTGTTCGCGGACGTGACGGGCACGGCCAGGCGCTGCGGAAAAAGGTAGTTGCGCGCGTAGCCGGCGGCGACGCGGACGTTGTCGGATTCACCACCGAGGCCGATGATGTGTTGCGTGAGGATGACTTCAGTTTTTGCCATACAAAAAGTAATTGGTTGCGGAGTTAAAAATCAGAACGGGACGTCGTCGCTTTCGGGCGGGCCGTCGCCTTCGACGGGTTCGGCGGCCGGCGCATTGGGCGCGGCAGCGGCAGGACGGGCGGGACGCGGGGCGGCGGGAGCGCCACCTTCAGCACCGGGCGCGCTGCCGAGAAATTGAACCGTCTCGGCGACCACGCCGAGCTTGCTGCGCTTGGCCCCGGTGGCCTTGTCGTCCCACTGGTCCAGCTTGAGCCGGCCTTCCACCATGATCGGGCGGCCTTTGCGCATATACTGGCCGACGTTCTCGGCGGTGCGGCCAAAAACATCCACGTCCACGAAAGTCACTTCTTCCTTCTTCTCGCCGGCTTCGTTCGTCCAGACGCGGTTGACCGCGAGGCCGATCTTGGCGATGGCCGTGCCCTTGGGCGTGTAGCGCAATTCGGGATCGCGCGTCAGGTTGCCCATCAGGATGACTTTGTTGAAGCTGGCCATAATCGCGGGGGCGAATTACTTCGCGGCTTTCGGGGCGGGCGCGATGGTGAACAGCACGCGGAAGATGTCCTCGTTGAGCGAGAATTTCTTCTGCAACTGGGCGATGACGTTGGGCGTCGCATCAAAAATGATGTTGGCGTAGAAGCCGGCGCTGTGGCGCTTGTCGGCGACGCGGGCGAACGCCTTCTTCTCCATCTTCTGCACCGTCTCAATCTTGCCGCCGAGGCCGGTGATGTCGGTGGAAATCTTGGTGATGGCGTCCTGCACGCCTTCTTCTTTGCCGTTCAAGTTCAGGATGAACAGACCTTCGTATTTTTTCATTTATTCTTTGTTCGTGGAGTCAACGACCCCGTTAAATTGGTTCATTGCCTTTTGCAATCCGGCGTTCACCCAGCATTCCATCTGGTCCGCCGCCCGTCCCAAAACTTTATCCAGCAGCGCGGTTTCATCCGCGCCGAACTTCCCGAGCACATGGCCGGTGATTTCCCGCGCCTCGTGCTTGCGCCCGATGCCGATCCGCAGCCGCGCAAACGCCTTCGAGCCGAGATGCTGCGTCACGGATTCCAATCCGTGATGCCCGCCGGTGCCCCCGCCGGGCCGCAGCCGGATTTCGCCCAAGGGCAAATCCGCATCGTCCACGGCCACCAAAATCTTTTCCAACGGCAACTGGTAATAATTCACCAGCGCCCCGACCGCCTCGCCGCTCAAGTTCATGAACGTCTGCGGCTCGGCCAGCAAAACCTTTTTGCCGGCGCACTCCGCCCGCGCCACGCGCGCCTGAAACTTCCGCTCGTTTGTCCAGCCGGCTTTCCATTGCTCCGCCAGCTTCTCGACCAGCAAAAACCCGGCATTGTGGCGGGTCTTCGCGTAATCCGCGCCGGGATTGCCCAGCCCCACAATAAGGTGCAGCGGCTCCATGCGCGGGGGCGGCTCGCGCCGCGAAAATTATTTCTTCTTGGCTTCGGGCTTGGCCTCGGCCTTCTTGTCGCCGGCCGGAGCTGCGGCTTTCGCGTCGCCCTTGGCCGGGGCTTTTTCGCCAGCCTTGGCGGCGGGCGCGGCACCCTCGGCGCCTTCTTCCTTCTTCTCCTTCGTCATTTCGACATCGCCAGCGGCGGGCGCGGCGGTGGCGGCAACTTCTTCCTCGGCGCGCGGCGCGGCCACGGCCACGACGGTGCGGGACTTCTCGCCCATGATCTGCACGCCGGCCGGCGGCACGATGTCAGCGATGTGAATGGACTTGCCAATCTCCAGCGCGGTCACGTCCAAGGTGATCTGCTCCGGCAAATCTTTCGGCAGGCAGCGGATCTTGAGCTTGTGCAAAATGTGTTCCAGCGTGCCGCCGCCGTTTTTGACGCCGGCCGGTTCGCCAACGGTTTCGACGGGGACAAAGATGGTGACCTTCTCGGTCTCGGCGACTTCGTGGAAGTCAACGTGCATGACCTTGCCGGTGAGCGGATGATGCTGGACTTCCTGCACCAGCGCGAGGCGTTTGGAGCGGGCGTCCTTCTCGACAGTCAAATCCACGAGCAGGTTTTCGGAAACCGAGTGGTTCAGCAGATCGGCCATCTCCTTGGAGACGACCTCGATGTTCTGCGGCGCGGCCTGGCGGCCATAAATGGTGGCGGGCACGCGACCGGCGGCGCGGAGCTTGGTGACTTCGGCGCGTTGCACTTGGGAACGCGGATAGGCTTTCAATGCGACAGATTTCATGTTGTAAATTGTAAAATTGTTTTCGGCCGGCGCTCAACTGGTGCGCCCGCCCTTAAATTCAAACAGGGAGTTCACCGACGAATTACTATGAATCCGCTTGATGGCTTCACCCAAAAGCCCCGCCACGGACAGCGTGGTTATCTTCACACCGTCAATCGCAGGGCGTTGGACTGTATCAGTTGTTATCAATTCGTCAATGGCAGAATTTCGCAATCTTTGGATGCCGGTGTCGTTCAAAAGCGCATGGGAAACGCAGGCCATGATGTTCTTCGCGCCTTTGGTCTTCAACACCGCCGCCGCCGACGTCAACGTGCCGGCCGTCTCCGTCAAGTCGTCCACGAGCAAAACATTTTTTCCGTCAATTTCCCCGATGACCGCCATGCTCTCGACCTCCGTCGCGCTCTTACGGCGCTTGGCGACGATGGCCAGCTCGGCTTCCATCGTCTGCGAATACGCGTGCGCCATCTTGATGCCGCCGGCGTCCGGGCTGACGACGACAAGGTTGGTCAAATTTTTCTTCTTCAGATAATCATACATCACCGGCGCGGCATAGAGATGATCCACCGGGATGTCGAAGAAACCCTGAATCTGCTGCGCGTGTAAATCCATCGTCAGCACGCGGTTCGCGCCGGCGGCGACGAGCAGGTTCGCGACGAGCTTCGCGGTGATGGGCACACGCGGCTGGTCTTTGCGATCCTGCCGGGCGTAACCGTAAAACGGCATGACGGCGGTGATGCGCTTGGCGCTCGCGCGGCGCAGCGCATCCATCATGATGAACATCTCCATCAGGTTATGGTTCGTCGGCGGCGAGGTCGGCTGGATGATGAAGATGTCTTCGCCGCGCACGTTCTCCTCGATCTTCACGAACGTCTCGCCGTCGGGGAACGGCGAGATGGTGCAGTTGCCGAGTTCCACGCCGATGGACTTGCAGATGGCGAGGGCGAGAGGCTGATTGGCGGTGCCGCTGAAAATTTTCACGAGATAAAAATGATTGCTGCCGGTTAAAAAAAGAAAACCCGCCGGACTGGCGGATGAACGTGACAAAATCGTAACAACCGCCCTGCCCCGCGCAAGCCGAATCTGCGCCGGATGGAAATCGAAAAATGAAATGAAAATAGCCCAATGCTTCAGCGCTGGGTGTAATCGCCCGCATTCATGAAAGTCCCTCCGGGACGAAAGAAGACTTCTGCCGTCCCTGACGGGACTTTGGGTGTCCATGCGCAGCAACCCAGCCTTGAAAGGCTGGGCTATGGTCAGCCAAACCAAAAGCAGGCTCGACAGAATTTTGCACCCCGCTACAGTTTCCGCCATGAACCGGATGGGCAACAAACCAACTTGGCCGACCTAGATGTTAGGCCACATTCGCGCCATGAGATATTTGTGGGATTTTATTTACGGTGTTTTGCTGATTGGTGGCGCACCGTGGAGTATTTTGGCGCTCTGGATTGTTGGTGGCGATTTATTTGAGCGTGTCACACACATTGTCATGTCAAATGCGGTCGGCGAGGTGATGAGCGGCATCGTAGTTATTGTGGCATTTTTTGCCTTCGGAGCGGCCGTTGCCTATCGAGTTAAGAAGCGTGTGTTGCCGAGATGGTCTATTGCGGCGGAAGTTTTGTTCGGAGTAGCTGGAGCGATTTTGATTTTGGGATTTTATGGAGTGATTGTTCATTCCATCATTGATTAAGATATGACCATGTGGCCTAATATCGAGCTAGGCTACAAAATCGGACAGACCAAGGTATCCGCGAACCACAAGCTTCCTCGCACAATTCTTTTATGATTTACCGCACCCTCGGCAAAACTGGTTTGCATCCCTCCGTCATCGGCATCGGCACCTGGCAGTTCGGCGGCGAATGGGGCGTCAACTTTTCGCAGCCGGAAGTGGACGCCATTCTCGACGCCGCCGCCGAGGCCGGCATCAACCTCATTGACACCGCCGAGTGCTACGGCGCAGACCATCTTTCGGAGAAGCTCTTGGGCGATTACCTGTCACGCCGCGACCGGTCGAAGTGGATTGTCGCCACCAAATTCGGCCACCGCTTCAACAGCTTCCTGAACCGCGACGACGATTTTTCCGTCGCCGGCGTGTCGGCGCAGCTCGAAGCCTCGCTCAAGGCCTTGCGCGTCGAGGCGATTGATTTGTATCAATTTCATTCCGGCTCGGATGAATTGTTTCAGAACGAAAAGCTGTGGAATTTTCTCGCCGGACAAAAGCGCGCCGGCAAAATCCGCCACCTCGGCATTTCCATCATGCAAAAGGGCAGCGAGCTTCAGGCGCGCGAGGCGGCAAAGTTTGGCGCCGAGGCGTTGCAGGTTTTTTACAATCGTCTCGACCGCCGGCCGGAAAATTTGTTCTTCCCGCACGCGCGCGAAAACAATCTGGGCATCATCGGCCGCGTGCCGCTCGCCAGCGGTTTGCTCACCGGCAAATATAAATCCGGTGCAACCTTCGCCGCCAACGATGTGCGTTCCAAGATGGATGAGGAAAAAATGCAGCGCGACCTCGCCGAAGTCGCGCGCCTGCAAACCGAGGAAGTTCCCGCCGGCGTCTCCATGGCGAACTGGGCGATGGCGTGGTGCCTGCAAGACCCGCTCGTGGCCGCCGTCATCTGCGGCTGCAAAAATCCCGCGCAGGTCAGGGCAAACGCGCAGGCAGCGGCGCTGGTCACCGCATGATCCACCCGCCACCGACGACCAGGTCGTCCTGATAGAAAACCGCCGCCTGGCCGGGCGTGATGGCGCGCGCAGGCGCATGGAGTTTTACCTTCACCCGGTTGCCGTCCAGCGGCGTCAACGTGGCCGGCGCGCCAGGATGGTTGTAACGGATCTTCGCCGTCACTTCGATGGGCTCCGTCAGCTTGTCGAACGGATGCCAGTTGCAGCGGTCGGCGATGAATTCATCGCGGTCGAGCGCGGCTTCATCACCCACCATCACGCGATTATTTTCCGCATCCAACTCAACAACGTAAACCGGCTTGGGCGTGGTGATGCCAAGTCCTTTGCGCTGGCCGATGGTGTAAAATTCAATTCCATCGTGCTGGCCGAGAACGTGGCCATGAACATCCACGATGTCGCCGCGATGCTTCTGCACGAGATTGGCCGACTGGAGAAAGCCGCCGTAATTCTTGTCCGGCACGAAACAGATTTCCATGCTCTCCTCCTTGTCGGCGGTCTTGAGCTGGCAAGTGCGCGCCACTTCGCGCGTGTCGCTCTTGGTCTTGTCGCCGAGCGGAAACAAGGTGCGCGCGAGCTGGTCCTGCCGCAGCGAAAAGAGAAAATAGCTCTGATCCTTGCGCAAATCCTTGCCGCGTTTAAGTAGGTAACGCGGTTGGAGTTCACGCTTTAGCGTGCCATCCGAACAAGCTGAAGCTTGGACTCCAGCTTTTTCCACGCGGGCGAAATGGCCGGTGGCGATGAAGCCCGCGCCCAATTGATCCGCGCGGTCAATGAGGCGGCCGAACTTCAGGTTTTGGTTGCACATCACGCACGGGTTCGGCGTGCGCCCGGCCTTGTATTCGTCGGCGAAGTATTGGATGACGTGCTTCTGGAAATCCGCCGACTCGTCCACGAGATAATACGGGATGTCGAGCTTGTGGCAGACGGAGCGCGCGTCGGTGACAGCCTGCGGGCCGCAGCATTTGTCCTCGGCACGGTTCACGCAATCCTGCGGCCAGAGTTTCAGCGTGATGCCGATGACGTCGTAGCCCTGTTCGATCAAAAGCGCCGCCGTCGCGGAGGAATCAACTCCTCCGCTCATGCCGCAGACCACGCGTTGGCGCTTTTGACCGTTCACAAGGCGGACAATATATCAGCAATGCGCGCGGTGTAAAACGCCTTTGCAGCCGTCATTAACAAAATCACCGCGCCATCAGCGGACCACCTCAACGTGGCCCGCCTGACGGATGTCGGCCGAGGACGCGCCGATCATCACGTCAAAAATCCCCGGTTCCACGAGGAAGCCGTGCGTCTTTTCATCCCAATACGCGAGCTTCTCCGCCGGCAGCGGGAAAGTCACTGTTTTCGTCTCGCCCGGCTTCAGGCTGATGCGCTGGAAACCGCGCAGCATTTTCGCCGGCAGTTTCACCGCGCCTTTTTCCTGATGGACGTAAAATTGCACCACCTCGTCCCCGGCGCGGCCGCCGGTGTTCGTGATGTCGGCGCTGACCGTGATTTTGCCATCGGCCTTCATCGTGTCCGCCGACAATTTCAGCGCGCCATATTTGAAGGTCGTGTAGCTCAAGCCGTGGCCGAAGGGAAACAGCGGCTCGCCATTCACATACATATAAGTGAAGCCTTTGGCGATGTCGTATTCGTCCACCGGCGGAACCTGCGCTTCCGAGGCATAAACCGTGTGCGGCAGGCGGCCGGCGGGATTTACGTCGCCAAACAAGACATCCGCAATCGCGTGGCCGCCTTCCTCGCCCGGCCACCACGCCTGCAACAGCGCGGGAATTTTTTCCTTGAGCGCCGGAACCGTCAGCGGCCCTGCGCTCATCTCCACGACCACCGTGCGCGGGTTCGCCGCGACCACGGCTTCCGCCAGCGCTTCCTGGTTGCCGGTGAGACCCAGCGTCTTGCGGTCATGCCCTTCCTGCTCGACGGCGCTCGTCGTGCCAACGAAGACAATGGCCGCATCCGCGCCGCGCGCGAGCGCGACGGCCTTGGCCAGTTCGGCCGCCGAATCGGCGACGGCCTCCGGCGGTTCCTTTTTCAACAGACCGCTGGTCGCACCGCCCACAACGCCGCCGACGGCGTAAAGCACCTCGACGTCTGCCCCAGCGCGATCCTTGATGCCCTGCAACGCGGTGACCACATTGGTGGCCTTGCCGCTGTAATTGTTCAGCAGCACGCGGTCGGCCAGCGGGCCGATGACGGCGATGCGTTTCAACTTATTTTTGTCGAGCGGCAAAATTCCCCGGTCGTTTTTCAGCAGCACGATGGATTCCTGCGCGGCCTTCAGCGCCAGCGCCCGATGCTCCGCGCTGTTGATGACGGCGGGAGAAATCTTGCTGTAAGGCACGGCATCGAACGGGTCGAACTCGCCCAGCCGCATCCGCACGCGCAAGACGCGGGCCAGCGCGTCATCCAGCCGCGCCTCGGTCAGCTTGCCGTCACGCACGGCGGCGGGGATGTTGTCCTGAAATTCCTTGTCCGAAAAATCGCAGCCGGCCATCAGGCTTTGCGCCACGGCATCCTCGTAGGTCATCTGTTTTTTCTCGTGTCCCTCGACCATCGTGCGCACGCCGCCGAGGTCGGAGACGACAAAGCCATCATGCTGCCATTCGTTTTTCAGCAGGTCGGTAAGCAGCCAATGGTTGATGTTGTTCGGCGTGCCGTTGATGGCGTTATAGCTGGCCATGAGCGAACACGCCTTGCCCTCCAGCACCGCCTCGCGCCAATGCGGGAGCCAGTATTCGCGCAGCATCCGCTCGGGGACGACGGCGTTGAGCTTCTGGCGCGCGGTCTCGACATTGTTGACGGCAAAATGTTTCAGCGTCGCGGCGATCTTCAGATAATGCGGGTCGTCGCCCTGCAAGCCCTGAACATAATTGACCGCCATCCGGCCAGTGAGAAACGGGTCTTCGCCCCACGCCTCATGGTTGCGGCCCCAGTAGGGATTGCGCTCAATGTTGATGACCGGCGCGCGATAGATCAGCCCCTTGTGCTCGCCGGGCGCATTCGTGTCGAGATGCCAGCCGTTGTAAATCGCGCGCGCCTCGTCCGACAAAACCGTGGCAGTCTCATGCACGAGGTTGGTGTCCCACGTCGCGGCCAGCGCGAGGCAGACCGGAAAAAGCGTGGTGGGCCGGTTCCATTGGACACCGTTCAGGCATTGGTTCCATTGGTCGGAACGGATGTTGAACCGCTCCACCGTCGGCCCGCGATGGTTCAGCAACGCGGCCTTCTCCTCCAGCGTGAGCCGGGAAATTAAATCCGCCACGCGCGCGTCCACCGGCTGCGTGACATCAAGATACCGAGGCTGGCCGGCGGACAGGCGGTTGGAAAAAAAGATTGCGGACGCCAGCCCAAAAGTCAGCAGAAAGTTTTTTTTCATTCGTTGTGAAGCCCAGACTAATCCCGAACGGCCGGGGTTTCGACAACTTTCCGTCCGCCGTTTCCCGAAGCGATGGCGGCGGCGGCAAATTTATTCGTTCAGCCCGCCATGACTGTAGCCCGGAATGCTTTTCAAAATCGTGGTCATCTGGGTCGCACGGATCGTGAGCGTGTCCGCCTTCCCGTCCGGATTTTCAGTTTCCGGCGGGTCGGAGGCTGTCTGGGTCAGCAGCATTTTTGTGGAGAAAACCATCGCCACAGGCATTGCTTGCAGGGATGAACCTAAAGTTTGAAGGCTATTCGGAGTCATAAACATTTATAGCAAACCCCGGATGACTTTGTCAATTTGAAAATGCTCGGTCTGCCGCCCGGCTTTCGAGATTTAGTGCGCGCAGCAACTGGCCGGAAATCCCGCCACCAGCGCCGGGCTGACATACGGAATCCCCAGCGCCATCCCGCGCAGAATCAGCAGCAGCGCCAGCGCGCAGACGCCGGCGGGAATCGCCCCGCGCAGTTTCAGCCGCAGCGAAACGGGAAAAAGTTTTCCCGAAAGGCTGATCGCCAGCAGCATCGGCAACGTGCCGAGGCCAAACACCACCATGAAAATAATCGCGCCCGCCAAACCACCGCGCGCCACCGCGCCGGCCAGCGCGACATAGACCAGGCCGCACGGCAGCAGGCCGTTCAACATTCCCAGCAGCGCGAGCGAACTCAAGTCACGCCGCCGCAACTGCACGGACATGGCGGTTTTCAACAGCGTCACCAGCCGCACCACCGGCTCGGCCAGCGCGACTTTTTTGGAAACCAAAAAACCGGCGAGCACCGCCACGCCCAGCGCGATGGACAGCCAGCGCTGCACCCCGGCGAGAAAAATTGATTTGCCAACGAGTCCGGCCACAATGCCAAGCAGACAATAAGTCGTCACGCGACCGAACTGATAAATAATTCTTCCGGCGATGAAACGGCCCGCGCCGGCGTCCTGCCCCGGCAGCGCCAGCATCAGCGGCCCGCACATGGCGGCGCAATGCAGGCTGCCCAGCAGTCCCAGAAAGAAGGCGACGGTGAAATCCATTATTTATTTGGCAGCCACGACAATTTTTTCCTCAAGAAAATATCCCTGGCCGCTGGCTGTCCACGCCGCGCGCACTTGCCACGGCCCGGCGGCCAGCTTCGCGGCATCGAATGTCTGCGTGCCGTCCGCCTTTGGCTCCAATGGAAATTCGCGGTCGAGCTTCGGGTCGTTGGCGCGGTAAAACGTCATCGTGCCGGAAAATTTCTGCGCCAGTTGCGCCGCCGGCAGCGTGACAAGAATTTTGCAGGTCGCCGCCGCGTAATCAATTGTCGCCCCGGCGGCCTGCGCGCGGCTGGCACCGTCAATGTGCTCCTGATACTTCAGTTCCTGCTCGTAGTAATTCTGGTTGACCAAATCCTCGCGGTGCGTCGAGGCGATGCCGACGACAGTCGCCATGCCGGCAAAAAACAAGCCAAATGTGATGAAGATGCCGAGCGGCCAGAGGTTGCGGTTCGTTTTCATAAGTCAGTTGCGCGGGCCGATGAAGGCCGTCTTGAGCGTCTGGATTTTTTTGCCGCCGGAATAGATGCCGATGACCAGCGGCGTGGTGCCGGATTTCATCGCCGCCGTATCGAGTTCGATCAGCACGGAATTTTCCAAAAGTTTTTGGGACGGCACGACCAGTTTTCCGCCCATCACCTCCAGCGAACCGGCAGGATTTTCCAGGCGCAGTTCCACCGGCAGTTCGCGCGAAGTTTTGTTCACGACGCGCACTGTGTAAAGGTTGCTGAACCGGCCGTCGGGCATCTGCTGGAACAGCGCGCCGGGCGCGCGCAGCACCGTGGCCTCCGCGTCCGCGCGCGTGAACAGCATCAGACCCAGCACCGCCGCGAGTGCGAGCAGCACCACGGCATACGCCACGAGGCGCGGCGTGACCCGCAGGCGTTCGCCGCGCTCGATGCCGTTGAGCGAGGCGTAGCGGATGAGGCCGGGCGGCCGGTCAATTTTATCCATCACAGCGTCGCAGGCGTCCATGCAGGCGGTGCAATGCACGCATTCCATCTGCGTGCCGTTGCGGATGTCAATGCCGGTGGGACAGACGGTGACGCAGTTGTTGCACGCCACGCAGTCGCCAAGGCCGGCCGCGCGGCGCTGGCCAAATTTGTGTTCGCGCCGGAGTTGGCCGCGCTTTTCGCCGCGCTTGTAATCGTAGGCGACGACAATGGAATTTTCATCAAGCAAAAGCGATTGCAGCCGGCCATAGGGACAGATGAAGGTGCAGGCCTGCTCGCGAAAACGCGCAAAGATGCCGTAAAACAAAAGCGAAAACGCGATCATGAAAGCCAGGCCGGTGACGTGCTGCGCCGGCGGGTCGGTGATGATTCCGTAAAGCGCCTGCCAGCCGATGAGGTAGCTCAACAGGACGTTGCCGATGAGAAACGAGAGCGCGAAAAAGATGACGTGCTTGGAAATTTTCTTGAGGAGTTTTTTTGCGTGCCACGGCGCGTGGTTCAGTTCGCGCTGCTGGGGCGCGTCGCCTTCGATGAGGTATTCGATTTTGCGGAAGACCATTTCCATCATCACGGTCTGCGGACACGCCCAGCCGCACCAGAGCCGGCCAAACGCCGTCGTGAAAACCAAAATGCCCACGGCAAAGACCAGCACCGCGATGGCAAAAATAATCATGTCCTGCGGCCAGAAAATTTGTCCCAGAACGACAAACTTGCGCTGCACAATGTCCAGCAGCAGCAGCGGATTGCCGTGGATGGTGATGAACGGCCCGGCGAACATGACGCCCAGCAGCAGCCAACTGAACCACGTCCGCCAGCGATAAAACTGCCCGCTGACCTTGCGCGGATACATCCACTGGCGGCGACCGTCGCGGTCGGCGGTGGCGAGATGGTCGCGGAAATCCGACCAGTCCACCGGCTTGACGGACTCGGCGGATTTTTCTTTGGGCGGCGTGGCGTTCAAGAATAATTTTCCGGCGCGCTGCGAGCAGCGCGCCGGGAATTTTAACGGTTATTCAAACTGGCTCGGCCCGGCGGGTTTCGCGGGTGCCTGGTTTTCCGGCGGCTTGCCCGGCGTGGCGAGCTTCGCGCCGCGCAGCGTGTAAATGTAGCTCGCGACGGAATAGATTTCGTCCGGCTTCAAGACGGTTTTCCAGGTGATCATGCCCTTGGCCGGCACGCCGTCCCAGATGACTTTCACGTTGTCGGCAAAGGCGCTGCCGTGGATCCAATAATCATCCGTGAGGTTCGGGCCGACGAGGCCGCCGCCGTCGGCGCGATGGCATGGCGCGCAGAACTTGGCGTAAGTCTGCCGGCCGTTTCCCAGCGCGGCAGCGTCCGTGGACGGTTGCAGCGCCGGGATGGACGCCTCGAACTTGCCCATCGCGGCGTTTTTAATCAGTTCGCCCGCCTTCATTTCCTTGGCGTATTCCGCCGCCGACAAGTCGCCGGTGCGCGTGACGTGGTAATAGACCAGATACACCGCCGCGAAAATGATGGTGATGTAAAACAGCCACTACCACCAGCGCGGGAGGTTGTTGTCGAGTTCCTGGATGCCGTCGTAGTTATGATCGAGCAGCAGAGGCTCTTTGGGATCGTTGCTCATAATTTTTCAGATTGGTTGTGGTCGGTTGAAACGTTATTGCGCTCGCCGCCGTCGAGCGGCAGGTCGCCCATGTGGTTCAGGTAATTTTTCTTCAGCAGCAAGCACCAGACAAGCACGCCGAGGAAGAAGCCAAAGAACAGGAAGAACGAAAACAGCCCGTAGCCATTGATGTTTTCCACTTCCCGCAGGATTGCATGAACGAGATTGTAAATCATATTCGCTCCTTTTTATTTGGCCGCCGCCGTAGCCGGCGCGGCTTTGATGTCCGTGCCCAGGCGTTGCAGATACGCGATGAGCGCGATGATTTCCTTGTCCGAATCCGCGTTGACCGAGCCCAGCTTCAGGTCGGCGACAATCTTGTCCGCCTGCGCCGCCAAGTCTTTTTGCGCGGAGCCGTTTTCGTAGCCGACGGGATACGGCACACCGATCCGGCGCAGCGCATTCAGCCGCGACGGCAACGTGTCTGTTTCCAATTTTTGCGTCAGCAGCCACGAGTAACGCGGCATGATGGAGCCGGGCGAAGTCGAGCGCGGGTCGTCCATGTGGTTGTAGTGCCACGCGGCGGGATACCTGCCGCCCTCGCGCGCGAGGTCGGGACCTTTACGTTCGCTGCCCCACAGGAACGGATGGTCATAGACATATTCGCCGGCCTTAGAGTATTCACCGTAGCGCTCGGTTTCGGAACGGAACGGCCGGATCATCTGCGAATGGCAGCCGAGGCAACCTTCGCGGATGTAAATGTCGCGACCGAGAACTTCGAGCGGCGTGTAAGGATGCACGCTGGCGATGGTCGGGACATTTTGCTGGACGAGAAACATCGGGACGATTTCCACCAGCCCGCCGACGAGAATCGAAACCGTCGCCAGCACGGTGAAGAACAGCGGCCGGCCTTCGAGCAGGCGGTGCCAGGTGGGCTTGCCGTGGGCGACCGGGGCTTTTTCCAGCGCGGCGGCCTGCGCTTCGGTGTCCGGCTCAAACTGCCCGGCCTTCGCCGTGCGATACAAATTGTAGGCCATCATAAATGCGCCGGCGAGATAGAGCGTGCCGCCAATCGCGCGCAGCCGGAACATCGGCACCACCTGCACGATGGTTTCCAGAAAGTTCGGGTATTGCAGAAAACCATCCTTGTTGAACTGTTTCCACATCAGACCTTCCGTGACGCCGGCGATGTAAATCGGCACGACGTAAAACACGATGCCCAGCATCCCGATCCAGAAATGATAATTCGCCAGCTTCGTGGACCACAGTTTCGTGTTGTAAAGACGAGGAAAAAGATAATAGAGCATCGAGAAGGTCAGGAAGCCGTTCCAGCCCATCGCGCCAACGTGGACATGCGCGATCGTCCAGTCGGTGTAGTGCGACAGCGAGTTGACCGTCTTGATGGACAGCAGCGGGCCTTCGAGCGTCGCCATGCCGTAGGCCGTGATGGCGGCCACCATGAATTTCAAAACCGGATCCGACCGCACCTTGTCCCACGCGCCGCGCAGCGTGAGCAGGCCGTTCAACATGCCGCCCCAGCTCGGCGCGATGAGCATCAGCGAAAAAACCATGCCCAGCGACTGCGCCCAGTCCGGCAGCGCGGTATAAAGCAGATGGTGCGGCCCCGCCCAGATGTAGAGAAACACCAGCGCCCAAAAGTGAATGATCGAAAGCCTGTAGGAAAAAATCGGCCGGTTCGCCGCCTTCGGCAGGAAATAATACATCAGGCCGAGATATGGCGTGGTCAGGAAGAACGCGACGGCGTTGTGGCCATACCACCATTGCACCAGCGCGTCCTGCACGCCGGCATACATGGAATAGCTTTTGAACCAGCCCGCCGGCATCGTCATCGAGTTCGTGATGTGCAGCACCGCCACCGTGACCACCGTGGCGATGTAAAACCAGATCGCCACATACATGTGCTTTTCGCGGCGCTTGACGATGGTGCCGAAAAAATTCACCGCAAACGCCACCCACACGATGGTGATGGCGATCTTGATCGGCCATTCGAGTTCCGCGTATTCCTTGCTCGTCGTCAGACCGAGCGGCAACGTCACCGCCGCCGCGACAATAATGGACTGCCAGCCCCAGAAATTGAACCAACTCAACCAGTCGCTAAACATCCGCGCCTTGCACAGCCGTTGCAGCGAATAGTAGATGCCCATGAACATCCCGTTACCGACGAACGCGAAGATCACCGCGTTTGTGTGCAGCGGCCGGATCCGGCCGAAGGTGATGAACTGGAGATTCAGGTTCGCGCCAGGGAAAAATAATTCCACCGCCGCCAGCAGGCCGACGAGCATGCCGACGATGCCCCAGACGACGGTCGCGATGGCGAAAGCCCGCACGATCCGGTTGTCGTATTTGAATGTTTCTATGTTCGTGTTCATTTCAGTTTTGAGTTGGTTTCAGAAATTTTATTTTTGTCATCTTCCGCCAGCACGCGGAGCGACGGCGTCAGCGTGTCCTCATATTGCCCGCTGCGCACCGCCCAGACGAAGCCCGCCAGAAACAGCAGCGCCACCGCCAGGCTTGCGACGATTAAAATGATGACGACGCTCATGCCGCCTCCTTGGCGATTGGTTGGAGGTTGAATGTTGAATGTTGAATGTTGAGGCGAACCGGAGCTGCAACTTGCAACTTCTCAACCTGCAACTTTCTTCCCAGCCACGCCGTTGCGCCGCAGGAAAAAACCACGACCGTCGCCGAGCTTAACGGCATCAAAATGGCGCAGACGATTGGCGATAACAGTCCCGCCGCCGCGATGCTAACGCCGACGACATTGTAAAGTGCCGAGATGACAAAGCCCGCGCGCACCACGCGCGCCGCGTGACGCGAAAACGCCAAAACCCGCGCCAGACGTGGCAATTCTGCCGCGTCCAGAATCACGTCACTCGCCGGCGAGAAGATTCCAATCTGCTCGACGACCGCCACGCCGACGTCCGCCTGCTTGAGCGCGCCGGCGTCGTTCAGGCCGTCGCCGACCATCATCACTTTTTTTCCGCGCGCCTGGAGTTCGCGGACAAAATTCAGCTTTTCCGCCGGGCTTTGGTTGAATTTCAAAACCGCGCGTTCGCCGAAAAGTTTTTGAAACCGCGCTGACTCGCGCTCATTGTCGCCGCTCAACAGCACCAGCTCAAATTTACCGCCAAGCTGCGCAATCAATTGCGCCACTTCCGGGCGCAGCGAATTTTCCAACGCAAACGCGCCGCGCAGTTTTCCGTCCAGCGCCACAAATACCGCGCTGCCAGCATTCTTGATGTCGGTGATTTTTGGCGGACTGGCATTCTTGCCGGCCGTAACGCCCTGTTTTGCCAGCCACGCGCGCGAGCCGAGCAGAAGCTTGTGTCCGGCGATTTCCCCTGCGATCCCGCCGCCCGGCGTTTCTTTGAAGCCCGTAACCGGCAAAATTGAAAACAAAAGCGCTTTGGCAATCCGCACCGAATGCGGATGCGTCGAGTGCCGCGCGAGCGAACCGATCCAATTCATTTCCTCCGCCGACAATTCTGCACTCCGCACTCCGCACTCCGCATTTTGAAACTCCACGCCGCGCGCGTCCGCCGTCGTCAGCGTTCCGGTCTTGTCGAGGACGATGGTGTCCACCTCGGCCATGCGCTCGATGACCAGCGCATTTTTCAGGAAGATTTTCAGCCGCGCCAGAATCCGCTGCGCCGTGCCGTGCGCCAGCGGCGCGGCCAGCGCGAGCGCGCACGGACACGCGACAATCAGCACGGAAGTGAAGGCTTTCAAGGCTTTTGTCGCATCTTTGAAAATCCAGAACACCGCCGCCGCCAGCGCGATGCCGATGACCAGCTTGGTGAAGCGCCGGCTGTAGCGGTTGGTCAGCGAGTCGAGATTGTGGTCGGAGTTTTTGCGGAACGCCTCGTGATTCCAAAGCGCGGCGAGATAACTTTGAGCGACGGATTTTACCGTCTCGACTTCAATCGCGCCACCAACCTGCCGCCCGCCGGCGTAAAGATGGTCGCCGGCGGCGCGAGCGACTGGCTCTGATTCACCTGTCACGAAGCTGTAGTCCAGACAAGCTTCGCCGCTGACCAGTTTCGCATCCGCCGGCAAGAGTTCACCGTTTCTCAAAATTAAATGATCGCCGATTTCTAATTGCGAAATGGCGACGCTCGCCTCGCCGCCGGAGTTTTTCCGGACAACCGACAGCGGAAAAAACCCTTTGTAATCGCGGTCAAACGTGAGCCGGTCGTAGGTTTTTTTCTGGAACAGCCGGCCGCACAGCAGGAAGAAAATCAGGCCGCACAGCGAATCGCAGAAGCCGGGGCCGCGCTGCTCGAAGACTTCAATGACGCTCGAAAGATAAATCGCCGCGAGCCCCATCACGATGGGCACTTCCAGCGTGATGGTGCGCTGCCGCACGCTCAACCACGCCGCGCGCCAGAAATCGCCCGCGCTGAACGTGACCACCGGCAGCGCAAACGCCAGCCCCAGCCAGCCGGCAACGGCCTTGAACCACGGGCCGTTGAAGCTGTCGAGGCCGAAGTAAAACGGCAGCGACATGATCATGATGTTGCCGAACGCGAAGCCGGCCACGCCGATTTGCAGCCACGCTTTTTTGCGCCACGGCGACGGTCCGGTTTTCTCCGTCTCGCCGAACGTCAGTTCCGGCTCGTAGCCGATGGATGTAAGCAGCGCGACGAGTTCGCTGAATTTTATTTTGACCGGCGCAAACGTAATGGCGGCCTCGCGGCGCGAAAAATTCACCTGTGAATGGCCGACGCCCGGATGCAGCTTGAAGAGATTTTCCAGCAGCCACACGCAGGCGACGCAGTGGATGGTCGGCAGGAGCAGCGTCACCTTCGCCTGCGTCCTGTCCGCGTAATCAAACAGTTTTTCCGACACCGCCGGGTCGTCGAGAAACGCCCATTTCGCGGCGGCGGACGCGGCGCGGATGCGCGTGCCGGGCGCGGCGTTCAGTTCATAAAATTGTGCCAGCCCATTATCGCGCAGCAGACTGAAAACCGTCTGGCAGCCGAAACAGCAAAAAGATTTGCCAGCCAGCGCAAAGGTGCCGGCGGGACACGGTTCGCCGCAATGAAAGCAGGAGACCGGGGCGGTCACGGTTGTTGAGGGGCTGGACATTTATTGTCGGCGCTGGACAATAAAGTGCCAATGCTTGGCCGAACCAACTAACCGCATTTTGCCATTGCCTAGAAGATTTTTGCCACCGGGTTTTGGCTGCGTAATTTGGAACTACCAACATCTACATTGGCAACGGCCCGAACTTTATGGTCAAGGCCATCGCCGAACAGAACGGCGTGCCGGTGCTGGTCATCGTCTGGCTGATCTGTTTTTCCACTCCAGTTGATACTGGCAGGCGGGGAATCAACGGCCAGCGGCCAGCGCCAGACCGAGCCGGATTTTAAACCACGAAACTCACGAACCACACAAAAGGCAAGCTGCCACCAAGCCCGTGGGGCTGATAGCTTGGTAGCTTGCGGTGGCCGGATGCCAGCCGCCAAAACGGCAGGCAACGGCGGCGGCTTGTGCCGTTATCTTTGGTCCGTGTAAATCGCTTGAATTTCCGCCGCCGTCAGCGCGCGGTTGAAAAAAGCGATTTCATCAAGCGTTCCAAGAAAACTGTTGTCCTGATTGTCCGGCCGATAGCCAAACCCAATCGCACTGGTAAATGTAAAAGTGGTTGTGTAAGTGGGCATGGGATAGGCCTGACCATCAAGATAAAACACGACTTCGCTCCCAGTTTTGGTTAGAGCCACATGGTGAAAGTTGGTGTCGTTGATGAACGGGCCGGGTAGTGCCGCAACATCTCCCAGCTTGTTGAAACCCAGTTCGCCGTTTGACGCTATGCCGAAAAGATATCCGCCCCAGCCGCACCCAAACAATCCTACATTGCCGCCACTGCCATAGGAGACCATCGTATCACTGCCCCGCTTGATCCACATCTCAATGGTAAAATCCTGCAATTGCAAGCTGGCCGGATTGCCCAATGCCACCCCGGAACCATTGCGGCCATCAAAGATAAAACCCTGGCCCACTTTGGCGGAGTTGATGGTGGCGGAACCGGTCAGGGTTCCGTTGTTGCTGCCCACGCTGTCATTGGCATTGCCTTCGCCCGACCACAATGCGACCAAGCCATCCGGCAATTGACCCGGCTTGGGAACCGCCGATATCTTGATGCTTTTGACCAGTTTCAGCGGGATTTCATTTTTGCCATAGCTGGTTTCCACCCGCACCGTATCTGCGGACGGGTGAACCGCAAGCGTGTCGCCGTTGGTCGCGGTCAGCCGCGCGGTGTTTGTGCTGGAGGCGTATTCGATGGAGCGGATGCTTGACCAAGAAAGTTTCAAGTCGCCCAGCGTGGCGGAGTGGAAGCCCAAGTTCTCGTCCGGGGTTTTCCCGATGACGCGCGAGCCGTCCCGCAGTTCAATCGTCAGTTGAAAACCGGATCCATTGGCGGCCACCGGTGCGGCTTGGGAGCAATGGAGGCAAAAAGCCAAAACAAACTGCACATAGAAAAGACGCAGCGGAGTTTTCATGGTGGCTGGGACTTTGCGGCTCGGGGAAGTCACCGTCAAGCGGAAAATCCCGCAACCACCAGTTTTGGTGATGTTGCTGGCAGCGGGATTATGGAAGTATGATGAAAATGAGAATTTGGCAAAACCATTCGATAAAAATTCTGTTTGCCGGACTTCTAGTCGCTTGTCACTTGGAAGCTGCGGAGGCATTGGCCGATAGTTCCACCGCGACGCAACGCGTTCACAGTGACGCACTGGACGCTAAGCAAAAATCGGAACCAGCAAGCTTTGCCCTCATGAGTCCCCCGGCGGCTCAAACGGCCGATAGCATCGCGGTTTTGTGGGACAAGCCTGCCGGCGTCAGCGTGGAAGGCTACGACGTTTATCTGGGCAGCAACCGCGTCGCGACTACTGAACACACGGACTACACCTTGCAGGGTCTTGCCGCCGCACAAGAATATGAAATTTCCGTGCGCGCGCGCGTCAAGGCCGGGAATTCCCTGCCAAGCAAAACCATTCGGGTCGCGACCAGGCCACAGCCTCGGGTATTTGATATCACGACCTACGGCGCGGCCGGGGACGGCAAAACATTGAACACACGCGCGATTCAAGCGGCGATTGATGCATGCCACCCCGATGGCGTGGTGTGGGTTCCGGCGGGCGTATTCCTGTGCGGTGCGATCTTTCTTAAAAGCGAGATGACGTTGCACCTCGACGAAGGTGCCGTGCTGCTGGGCAGCCTTGATACCAAAGATTATCCCATCATGAAATATCGCTTTGAGGGGCGGGAAACCAACTGCTATGCCAGCCTAGTCAACACGCCCGCAACGAACGGCGCGCGGTGGCGGGACATCACCATCAATGGCCCCGGCACCATCAACGCCAACGGTTCGGCGCTGCGCCAGAAAGAGAAGGCGGCGGCCGCTGGCAAGCTGGGTCGGGCCATCTGCCTCCGCGATACCGACGGCGTTTATCTGCAAGGCATCATCGTGCGGCAGTCCCCGTTTTGGTGCGTGCATCTGATTTATTGCACCCGCGTCAGCGTCAACGGCGTTAGCATTCACACGCGCTATGACGAAGCGGGCAAGAAATATCCGAGCATTGTGAACGGCGATGGATTGGATCCCGATTCCTGTCGCGACGTTTTTATTTTCAATTGCCATATCGCCAGCGAAGACGATTGCATCGCTCTCAAATCCGGGCGCGATGCCGAGGGCCGTGCGGTCGGCATTCCGACGGAAAACGTGCGCATCAGCGATTGCCGGTTCACCCACGGCTTTGGCGTGGCGATGGGCAGCGAGATGGCCGGTGGCCTGCGCAATGTGCTGGTCGAAGATTGCGTCTTTCAAGACACGTTCAGCCTAGCGAGCGTGAAAGCCATCCGCGGCCGCGGCAACGTGATTGAGAACATCACCTATCGCGACTGCACTTTAACCAACCAGAATCCGGAAGTTCATGATTCCCAATATTCCCGCGGCGCCCTCTATGTGGATCAGTTCTACGGCGATGCTAAATCCGATCCGCACCAAGCCAGACCCAAAGATGAGAGCACGCCGCTCATCCGCAACGTGCTATTTCAAAATATTACGTTGGACACGGTGGCCGGCAACGCCATCTACCTGACCGGGCTGCCCGAAAGCCCGTTGGAAAACATCCGCCTGGAGAATGTCACCGCCATTGGCGAGCACGGCTTTATCGCGAACAATATCAACGGTCTGGTGTTGAATAAGGTCTCCGTCGAAGCTCGGGATGGAAAAGCCATGCGCTTTGACAATGTGAAATAGCCTCCCGGCGGCAGAATTTCCGGCAGCGGCCACCTACATTGGCAACGGCCCGAACTTTATGGTCAAGGCCATCGCCGAACAGAACGGCGTGCCGGTGCCGTCGTTCGTGGAATATGTCCTGAAATACTCCCAGCCCGGCCGGCTGCCGGTGCTGGTCATCTTCTGGCTGCTCTTTTCCTCACAAATTGATTCTGGGCAGCGGGCAAACCTCAGCCAACGGCCAGGACTGGCCCACTTTACGAGCACATTTTGTTTTTGTGCGGTTTTATCTATTTCAAGGATTTGGCTACGGAACCAGATTCGAGGGTTTGCAAACAGGTGCTGGCTCTTTGCCAAAGAACACTTCCCGGTGGGGTGTTGGCGAGGCACAGCCGGAGATAATATTGCGCTCGGTTGGTGTCGCGACGGTGTTCGGCAATCATTGCCAGTCCATAACCAACCCGGCCGGGCTCCGTGCCGGCTTTCTGTAGCTGCTCGAAGTCGGTTTCTGCCGTCGCATAATCTTGGACGGACAGCCGGGCCAGGGCACGGTTAAGCCGGAGGTCTGGCAAGTTGGTAAGCGTGAGGATGTGGTCCAATACCGGGATGGCATCGGACGCATTGCCAGATTGAATCAAAATGTCGGCCTGGAGGTTCAAGCTGGCCACATCATCCGGCATCCGGGCAAGCCTCGTGCTGACAATCTGGAGGGCGTTCGAATAATCACCATAGGTAAGATAGGTGCTGATGACACTATTCGCGATTTGCACATCACCGGGATGCTGCTGCAAAACGGATCGCATGACGCCACCGGCCATGGCGGGGTTGGTCTGGGCCAGCCACGAGTCCGCCTCCAGCAGCCTTACTTCCAATTCCAACGGATTGTTCGCCGGAAGATTCCTGGTTTTGTCCCGCAGCTGGTTTATGAGCGGTCGGGCAAGATTAATAAATTGGAGTTGGGTATAAATCTCCGCCAGCGCGAGTTCCGGGGCGAGTGTGCCGGGCGCAAGTAGCCGGGTCCGTTCAAATTGTTCCGCTGCCTGCAGCCACATGCCGGTTTTCTGAAACGCACAGCCCAGCAGATAACAAAAGATCGGATCATCGAACGGGCCACAGTTGTTCATGAGAAAGCTGATACGTTTGAGGCCGCCCATCTGGTCGGCCACGTTGTCCACACCAGCCAACCCCAACTTAAGGCCGGACTGGAGGTTGGTGTTGCAGGCCAGGCTGATTTGCGCCGAAAAATTGTCCGGAGCCAGTTGCAGCACCTGTTTGAAGCGTAGCCCGGCTTCGTTCCAATGGCCTTGCTGTTGCAAGCTTACCCCCCAGCCGTCCAGCGACAGCGAACACCATTTTGCCAGCAGTTGATCCTGATAAAATGGTGCCGGGGTAATACCATAGCGCTTGATTTTCCTCTGCCAACCGGGAGGATGCCGGTTGGGGGCAATCATCAGCGGAGCCAATTCCGTTTGCCAGACACCGGTCCAAAAGGTTTCATTGGCACCCATTACGGCTGGGGTCATCAGTGGAATCGCCAGCGGATTTTTCCCGCGCGACTTCGCTTCATAGACTGCGCCGACGGGCTCCATATAATACCCTTCGCATAAATAGCCGTAGCTGGGATGCAGGCAAAACAGGCGGTGGTTGCGGGCAATTTTTCCCAGCAACTGCGCCGTTTCCAGCGTGGTGAGTTCGTGCCGGCTTTCGTCGGTCAGCCAGCCGTCGGGTTGGCGACGCTCCAACCAGGCGCGGTAGGCGACCATTGGCAAAGCATGGATGTCCACCGCCAGCCAGTCTGCTCGGTCCCGATGATGAGCCAGAGCGGCTTGAAAGGCCTCCAACTTTTGCGGCTGGCTGCTCATCATCACCCCGCTACCGGCGGGTAGCGACCTGACCGCCATATCGCCAAATTGTTCGAGCGTATGAAAATTCATTCGCAATATGGCGGAGATGTTTCTAGTCACTAGGCCAGCGGCAACCAAGGTGAGCAAGGTGGTTGCAACCAGAACTGTCAGCCGCCTCCTTTTGATCAGGGTTTGAGAACGAGTTTTCTGTTGAGGCGTTCCCAATGAGATTAGCAGGAGATTACCCGCCAAGAAAGCCGCTCCCAAGGCGTTGAGATAATCAAAGGCCAGCAGGGGCGGCGAAATGCCAAACTGACTTTGAATGATTTCCCGGGGCCCGTTAATCGGATCAAAGGCCAGCCACAAACACGCCAGTAGCAGCCCCATCCGCAGGCCACGGTAAATCCGGATCTGGAAACGGTCTGCCCAATATTTATCCTTGGTGTCCTCGTCGCGCTCGCGCACCAGGCAGGCGAGCAAGGGCATTAGAAAATAGATTAGCACCGCCACCGTCAGCAGCCGGTGCGCCATCCAAAACTGATAATAAAGCAGCATGACCCCTTCTTTGGTCTGCCTCAGGCTGACGTGCCAGGACTGGCCAAAGCCCCACGGCGAATGTGGGGTCAGGCCATTGACCAGCGGCAGCAGGGCGTAAAATGAAAAACCCGCTAACCCCAGTCCGGCCATTCGCAGCAGAAATTTCTGCCAAAAAAGGCGGCGGCCTTGCAGCCAGATGACTCCGCCAACAAACAAAGGCAGCAACAGTATCATCAGCCAATTTTCCGCCATGCCGACTCCCCAGAGAAAGGTGGCCGCGTTCAGCCAGCCGGATTTCTGAGAACTGCGATATTCCAACAGCAACCACACTGGCGCCGCCAGCAACAGCACGTCCAACATATCGCCGCTGGCGGCGGTGGCCTCCTGCCAAAAGCTAAATTCGAACCCGCAGAGCACGCACGCCAGCAGGGCGGGCAGCCGGCCGGATAACGGGCTTAATGTTTCCCACGGCTGATCCCACGGCAACAACTGGACGGTGCGCACCAGCAAACCCAGCGTGAGCGCGGCCGTGATGACGGAGAAAAGATTCAACCCCACGGGCACGCCAGCGGCCGGCAATAACCGCCAAGGCAGGGTAAGCAACCAAAGCACCGGCTGCTCCACCATGGGACGCCAATCCCAGCTGGCCACCTTGGCCGTGAGTTCCAAGCTGTTCAACGTTACGCCATGAGCCAGGGTGACGCCGTAAACCAGCAGCGCTGCCAGCGCAACCTGACAGGGAAAACGCCCCAATGTCTTTACCATATTTTAGGCCGTTAATTGTTGGAAATATGCGGGCGGTTGATGAACCAAAGCAGGCAGACGACCAGCCCAAGCGCCAAGACACAAACCAAAATGGCCAAAATTTGGATTTGCTTCTCCACATTGGTTCTTTTTCTTCTTCTCCCCATATTTTCTTTTCTTAAAAATCAATTGCCTGTTTCCGGCCACGGAAACTTGCCGCCAATCCATCAACTTCAAGCGGTAGCAGCCAACCACTCCCAGCCAACGGCAAAAATTCCGGCTGCGAGAACAAAGAACCGCAGAAATGGCCCTTCCATAAAAGAGAAAAACGGCATTTACTATGCCGCTTAACTCAATGACATCAGGAGCTGGTCTTAATTCAAATTGCCTAATCAGGATTTTTTGCCGCGCAGTCGTTGGACGAAAATCAACGCCATTCCGCCGAAGCCGAGAAATGCGGTGGAGGACGGTTCCGGAACCGAAGTCACCGAAACATCCATAAAACGCTGCTGATTAACCGATAAATACTCAGGGCCTGAACTCGCGGCATAATTATAAGCACCATTAAATGCACCACCCGTCCCCGCATTCGCGGAACCGACAGCAGCGTATTCCCATGCTACATTATGACCATTTAAATATGAATCTATCACAATCGCATAATCTTGACCGGCACTAAGGGCATACAAATCCAAGCCACTCACTGAAAATTGAAGATCGCTGCCGGTTTGCCCCGAGGTTGGGGTAATCGTTCCAAGCAATGTAGGATTACTGATGTTAAATAAACTGCCACTCCCGTTTCCACTGCCACTCCCAGTCGCGTCATAGATGTAAACATCCAGCACCGAACCAACCTGTGCTAAATTAAAATTCAAAGCCAAGGTGACACTGCTTATATTGCCGCTTACAGTAGTGGAAAATTCTTGAATTCTCGTATATCTCGGGGTGGAATTTTCATCGCCTGCCCTTGTGTCACCCAAGGAGTTCACAACGTCAACCGATTGAGCGCACGCCACCAAGGCCGAAGCCACCAACGCCAATATCGCCGCTCCCATGCCCGGCAACCATCCGCCCCCCCAATTTAGGTTTTTGTTCATTATAAATTGTTAATGCTTTATCCCCACCACATATATTTCAGCAAGGCCATTATTGTCGTGAAAACTAAAACGCAAAGAAGTTAATTTCTACCCAGTGTAGATTTGATTTTTTGCCACTACTTTGCAACCGTTTTCGTTGGCCTCGGGTTGCGGATTGCCTTGCGGGCAATCTTTACTTTTTGGGCAAATCAACGGAGGCAGAGGAATCCGGGCATAGGTGACGAGTTCGAGCGGCTTCTTGCCTTTCGGAAACCGCGCGCCGGTTTCCATAAAAGAGAAAAGCGGCATTTACTATGCCGCCGGTCTGAATTCCGCGCCAACCGTTCAAAATGTTGAATCAGGAACTTTTGCGGCGCAGTCTTTGGATGAAAATCAACGTCAGGCCGCCCAAGCCGAGGAAGGCGGTGGTGGACGGTTCCGGAGCCGACACGATTTCAGTTTGCATTGCGAATTCACCAGGGTGAGAAGCGGTTTCTTCCAACCATGTAGATGGTGATGTAGTTGTGTTATACCATGAATACAATATATTGCCAGTGGCACCATTCGCCGAGTTTATGCCGACAGCCGTGGTCATACCAATTGAATATGGTGTTACATAATCCCATTGAACGACTGCTGTCCCGCTCCGATCCTCAATTACCAAGGCATAATCTTGTGCGTTAACAAGTGTGATACTACTCGCAATGTTGACTGAATAAAGCAGGTTTCTGTTCGCATCCGCCGCAACCGGGGTAATCGTCCCAAGCGTGCCAACTGCCGTAGTCGGAGTGCCGGATGAGGTGGCATTGTAGATATATACATCGAGCGGCGAACCAGCCGTGGCCCACGCCGTGTCGAAATACAAAACCAAAGCAGCGGCGGTAATTGGGCCAGCGGTGGCTTGAAAACCTTGAGCTATATAACTTGGTTGACTTAATGCCGCACCGCTGGGTGTGCCACCAAAATCATTGATGATATTTTGAGCCGGGCAAACAGAAGTGTAACCCCCCAGCACCAGTGCCACCATCGCCGCGCCCCGGCCCGGCCGGCCGCTCCCAAATTTCAGGTTTATTTTCATGATAAGTTTTTTTGCGCTTTTTCCCCGACACTTTTTATTTTCAGCATGGCCATTATGTTCGAGAAAACCAGTTTGCCTAGAAGTTAGTTTCTACCCGGGGTAGGTTTGATGATTCCCCTTATTTTCAGGTGGTTTTTCGACTTATTGTCACCGATTTGTAACCGTTGCCGTTGGCCGCAATTTGCGGATTGTATTGCGGACAATCCTCGCTGTTGAGGCAAATCAACTGATGCAGTGGAATCCCGGTGTAGTCAACCAGTTCGAGCAGTTTTTTACCCTTCGGAAACCGCGCGCCGGTTTCCCAATGTCCCCACGTGGAAATTGACACCCCCAGTTCTTCGGCCGCCGTAGAAAGTTTGACTTGATTCGTGTGTCGCCATTCCCGCAACTTCTTAGGAAGTGCCGTCGCCTTATCAAATGGATGATCCCCCGCATTTTTTGTGCTTGCCATAATGCCTCCAAGTTTTTTGCCCATTCTGTATCTCCTTTATAATCTTTTAAAAATCTGCCAAAAAAAAATTGAATGGCAATCAAGTTAATTCTACCTAGTGTAGATTTAGGGCATTGCTCCGTTAATCGGTTGGGAGGCCGGGCTAATGGTTTAGCGGTCTTGCGGACGGCCACCGGGGTAGCGGCGGGCATCCTGCCGGCCGTTGAGCCGAGGCGTTCTGCCTTCGCGGCGCTTCGGCACGACGGATTCCGCCCAGTGGCAAATTTCTTCGACCATCCACACGCCCACGGATATTTTATAATCCGGTAAAAACCGTCCGCCTATTCTAGGCGGCACAGGATACCGCCCGCCGCGTCCGGCGAGACGCCCGACACTACATAGCCGTTGCTCCGTTCAACCGGTGATCAACGCCAAGATCTATCAGGTGCAGACCAGCGCGGACGGCGGAAAAACCTGGCAAGAGGCGGGCCTCCCCTCAAAGGCGCAGCGGATTGTGCTGACCGGCCTGATTCCGGGCACGAACTATCTCGTGCGGGCGCGGGCCATTGGCGGCAGCACCGGCGCGAGCGGTTGGACCGCCCCGGGCTCCATCATGTCCACCTGACCAAGGGTTGAGGGTTGATGGTTGAGCGATAAAAACCTCACCCATCAACCCAGGCTTCGTCAATCAACGCCGCCGCCACAGCCATCAAACCCCAACTTTCCAATTTCAACATGGGATTTGTCCGGTAATTTTTCCGGGCAACGTGCGGCTGGCAAGTTTCGCGAATTCTCCACTTGCCGGCCGGCCGCGTTTTTTGGCGGCGGCGGGACGGCCATCGGTGGCGGCGGAGCGCCGGCCAGGATTTAACCGACGCGCGCCACTTCCATGCCGAGCAGCCGGCCAAGCTTGTCCAGCTTGTCCGCGATGTGGCCGACGCCGACCGCGCAATGATGCGCCGGGCCGTGCGCGTTCCAGTCGTTCACAAACTGGCGGGCGCCGCAGGCAAAACGGTAGCGGCTGTTGGTATTGCCAATCTCCAAAATCGGGCCGGCCACCGATTCGCCTTCCGCCACCAGCAGTTTGATTTTCCCGGCGGCGGTCTCGACGACGGACAGCAGCGTCACCGCGCCGTGCTTGACGGACATTTCCACCGACAATCCCCGGCCCACCTTGCCGTGATAAACTTTCAGCGGCCGCACCTTGGTTTTGCCCTCGGCAATCTTGAGGTGGCCGGGACCGTCGTGGCCCATCAGCACCACGTCGTCGGCAAAATCCAGCGCGTAGTATTCCGTGAACGAGCCGCCGACGCCAAAGGTATCCATGATCTTCATGGCCTGCGCGTTCTTGACCTCGTATTCGCCGGCGACGGGAATGCCGCGCGCCGTGAGCAGCGAGTTGCCGAGAATGATCGAGCTGATGGCGTCCTCATTTTCCGCGTTGCCGGTGCCGTTGTAAAAATAGGCGAGCGAGCCGAGATCGTGTTCCTTCACCAGCCGGTCGAGCGCCACGGAAGTTCTCGCGGCGCGTTCCAGTTCGAATTGCGAGCAGTCGCTTTGCACGACAAAAACTTTTTTGAACTTCGTGACGCGTTCTTTGATTTGCGCGGCGGAAACCTCGCGGCGCAGCGCGGCGAGTTCGTCCACCTCCAAAATTTCCAGGTGCCCGCCAAACGTGGCGCATTGCAGCGTGGTGTCGGAATAGATGTCCAGCATTCCGCCGTAATAATGGCCCATCAAACCGAGCCGATTGTGGAACATCGTGTGCGCCACGCGCGCGGCCTCGATCCAGGCGTCCACTTCGTTCCAGCAAATGGGATCGTCATGCAACATCCCGGTGACCTGATGAAAATCAATGCGGGCGCGGGTGAAGACATTGGCGATTTCCGGCACGGGGCACGCGGCGCAAAACGCCAGCCAGTCGCCGGTCATCGCGGTGCGGTCGCCCAGGGCGTTGAATTTTTCGTAGTCAATCGCGGCGGCCGGCGCGAGGTTCAGGATGACCACGGGAACTTTCGCGCGCTGCACGACGGGCAACACGGTGGACGACAGCGCGTAGGTCGTGACGTGCAGAAAAATCACGTCCACATCGGCCGCGCGGAATTGGTGGCCGGCCGCAAGCGCCTTCTTGGGGTTGTCAATCAGGCCGAGGTTCACGACCTCGACGCCGGGGCGTTCCAGTTTTTTCTGGACGGCGCGGACATACCCTTCCAGCCGTGGTTTTAAACCTTTGAACTGCGGCCAGTAAGTATCAAGGCCGATGCCGAACAAACCGACGCGGAGGTTGCGTTTCATTTTATGGAATAAAGCATCCGCAGATTTCGCGGACGAACGCAGATTTAATTTCATCTGCGAAAATCTGCGACCTCTGCAGAAAGATGATTTTTCAGCCCGAAATCAAAATGGTGTTGGCGTATTGCACCGTGTCACCGGTGCGGATGAGGCCGATGGCGTGCGGCACGCGCTTCTTGAACTCGACGTGCGGCTCGAACGTCGTCGGGATGCCCTTCAAGGCCCGGGCAAACTTCTGCTGCGTGGTTTTGAAATTGTTCTTCAAAAACTCCTCCGCCTGGTAGGCCTGTGTGAAATTGTGGTTGGCGCGCACGGCGGCGATGAGTTGCAGCACGGACGGCAGATCGTCCACGACCGAGATGTCCACCGTCTCAATCATCGGCCAGAAGGGAAAGCCACGGTCAGAAATGACGAGGGCGTTGGTATGGCGCACGCGCGCGAGGAGGGAAAGAATCTGGGGATTAAGGATGCCGTGATTGATCATGCCGGCAATTTAGCGAGGCCGCGCGTTGACGCCAAGAAACAAATCGGCGGCCACCGGTGAAAAACGTTTCGCCCCCGGCCCGCTGGCCAATCAAATTCTCCCTGCGACATCAATGCTCACGCTCTGGCGCGGCGGCGCGGCCGCGCCGCTGGCCGGTTCCGGTTGCGGCTGGCGGCGATAGACCGACCACCACGCCACGCGTTCGGCCGGTGTCCAAGCCGTGGCTAATGGTGTGGCCGCCAGCAGCGCACGCAGTTCGGCGGCCGATTGCGGGCGTTCGTCCGGCGCGATGGCCAGACAGCGCAGAATGATTTGTTCCAGTTCCGCGCTGACGGCGAGGCCGGCGCGCTGGCTGGGCGGGATGGGCTGGCGCGAAATTTGTTGTTCGTGGATTTCCGTAAGCGAACCGCCGTCGAAAACATATTTGCCGCCGGTCAGCAGGTAATAACCGAGCGCGCCTATAGAATAAAGATCGCTGCGCGGATCGCTGTTGCCGGAACCGGCGAACGCCTCCGGCGGCATGAACCACGGCGTGCCTTCGATATTGTCATGGCGGGTGAGCGGACTGTGTTCGCCCTGGCCGCTGCGATATTCGCGCACGAGGCCGAAGTCCAGCACCTTGACGCAATCGGGCAGGCCGCCACGGTCGCAGAGGAAAATATTTCCCGGTTTGATGTCCCGGTGAATCAGCCCCAGATCATGCGCCTCGGCCAGCGAGTCGCATACTTGCATGAGAATGTGAACCACGCGGCTTTCCGGCAGGCTGCCGCATTGCGCCGTCAAATCATGGAGATTCAGGCCGCGCAGATATTCCATCGCGTAATAGAAAATACCATCCGGCGTGCGGCCGTAGTCATAGACCTGGATCGTGTTGGGATGCGTGAGCTGGCAGGTGAGGCAGACCTCCCGCTGAAAACGCTCGATGGCGGCGGCGTCCGCGCGGTCGGGCAGCAGCAGCTTGATGGCGGTTTCGCGGCGCATCAAAGCATGCCGCGCGCGATACACGACGCCCATGCCGCCTTCGCCGATTTTTTCCTCCAGATTATACTGGCCAAGCTGTTTCAACTTCAGTTCCGCCTCGTCCAAGCGCCGCTGCGAGGCGACGTTGGCGCAGGAGAACACAAACATCCCGACCGCGCACAGCAGCAGCATCAGCGTCAGCGACACGAACAGCCATTCCAGCAGATGCAGCGGGCGATACGCTTCGCGAACGTCCATCTGCGTCGCCACGCCGAAGCCGAGCTGCGGCAGCCAGCGCCACGCGCCCACCACCGGCACGCCGCGATAATCCCGGCTCGGCTCCAGATCCTCGCCCGATTCGCCGGCGACCGCGTCCTCGACCAAGCGGATAAGCGGATGCGGTTCATCCTCGTTGGTGGCCGGCTGGTAACCCTGCGTCAAGTCGCCGCCGGGATCGCGCAGGCGGACATTCAGCGCGGAACTCAAATTGGTGACGGCGAGCAGCCCGAGCTGGTGCAACTGGAGTTCAAACCGGCTGCGCGAAATCAGCAGGCCGGTCTGGTCGAACGCGTAGGTTTCCCCCGATTCGCCGGCGCGGGCCACGGACAGGATGCGGGAAAATTCATTGTCCGGGTTGATGACCAGCGCGAGCGCGCCGCCGAGGGAATTGTTCGGCAACCACAACGGCGCGGCCACCTGCATCAACGCCTCATCGCCGCGCCGGCCGGTCTTTAACAAAGACTCCCGCAGCCGATTTTTCCGGTGTAGAAATGAGTTGGTTCCGCCACCACCGCCGCTGTAGCGGAGCGCGCGCCGTTCCAGCAGCAGTTCCGGCTTGAAGGGCGTGATGAGGACAGGTTGCTGCGTGAGAAACAGTTCGGCGAACTTGTTCGTGTGCGCGTCAAAGACCGGCACCGTGGCCGCCGACCGGTTCCGCTCGGAAGTCGCCACCACGGTGAAGTTGGTGTTGACCACCTGGGCAATCTCGTAGCCCAGGACATTCAGCCGCTGGCGGAGATAATTGACCAAGCGCTCGGAATCAGGCGAGCGCGGCGTCTCGGCCGGGGCGTTGGTGAGGATTTTGGCGCTGAAGTTGCGCACGGTCGGCTCGGTGGCGAGCGCGCTGGCGAGCTTGAGCTGGTCGGTCGTCCAGATTTTCAGCGCCGTGACGTTGGCGTCCAGCGTGCCGGTGAGCTGCGCCCGCAACTCCTGCCGGATGGTCGAACGCACGCGGCCGTCGCCCCACCAGCCGAAGAGCGCCACCAGCGCGGCAATCAGTAGCGGAATCATCCACAGCGGCATTTTGAAACGTCCGTTCATCCGGAGCAGAGACGATAGTTCGTCGCCCGGGGTTTCGCGAGAATGATTCCGGCGGACTTAATAAAATGCCGGGCACGCCGGACGGCCGCCCAATCACGCAGCCATGGCTCCGGGCCGGAACCGCGCGCCAGTCGGTGCGCATCGGCTTGACATGGGTGGCGGCTCGTTCCATATACCAGCCATGCGTCTGGTGCATTTCTTCATTTTGAGCGTGGCTCTACTGGCGGTTTCCGTCCGCGCGGATGAGAAGTTTCCGCTGCTCAAGGCTGGCGACGACACTTATACCAATGTCACGGTCACCGGCGTTTCCGCCACGGACATTTATTTCATCTACGATCAGGGCACGGCCAACGCCAAGTTGAAAGACCTCGACCCCGCGCTCCAGCAACATTTCGGCTACGACCCCGCCAAGGCCGGCGCGGTGGAAAAGAAGCAGGCCGCTGACCAGGTGCAATACCACCGGCAACTGCTCCGCCAGCCGCCGCCCGAGGACATGACGCGCACCATCGGCACAGATGCGTCCAACGGCGGCAAGAAAATCTGGGCGAAATCTTTTTTGAACCAGAAATTCCCCGGCCTCGCCGTCGAGAAGTGGCTGACCGCCGCGCCCGACATCCGGGGGAAATTTGTCCTGGTTGATTTTTGGGCGACATGGTGCGGGCCGTGCCGGAAGGCCATCCCTGAATTAAACAGCTTCCAGAAAAAGTTCGCCGACAAGCTCGTGGTCATCGGCCTGTCCGACGAGAGCGAAGCGGCGGTGCGGCGCATGACCGATCCCCAGATTGAATACACCATCGCCGTTGATTCCAACGCCGTCACCAAAAACATGATCGGCGTCACCGGCATCCCGCACGTCATGATCATGGATCCACAGGGCTACGTCCGCTGGGAGGGTTTCCCGTTTCTGGAAGGTCACGAGCTGACCGAATCGGTCGTGGCCGACATCATCGCCCGCTACTCCGCCAAGTAAAACAGGCAAATTTTCGTGGCAAATTAATTTGGCGAAATAATTTGAACGAAATTCCACCTGCCCGGTCTGACCATATGTAGATTGGTTTGGGTTTGGGTTGAAGCGTCCGGCTTTTATTGGGTTTTAAGCCGGGCGCTTTTTTTATGCCCAATTCCGTTAATTTCCTCGGCCTCCGCGCAAAACCCAATTTCCCTGCTTGCGCCGCCGCCAATTCATTTTATTCTTTTCGGGCCCAAATTTTATGAACTATAAAATCTCTCATCGCGCCGCCTCGCTTGCTCCGTCCCTCACTTTGGCCATTGATTCCAAGGCCAAGGCCATGAAAGCCGCCGGCGAGGACGTCGTCGGTTTTGGCGCGGGCGAACCGGACTTCGACACGCCGCAGCACATCAAGGACGCCGCCGCCAAGGCGCTCGCCGCCGGGTTTACCAAATACACGCCCAGCAGCGGCATTCCCGAATTGCGCGAGGCCATCGCCGCGAAATTCCTGCGCGAGAACGGCCTGACCTACAAGCCGTCGCAAATCATCGTCTCGTGCGGCGGCAAACATTCCTGCTACAACGTCATTCTCGCGACGTGCGAAGCGGGCGACGAAGTCATCATTCCCGCGCCGTATTGGTTGAGCTATCCCGAAATGGTCAAGCTCGCCGGCGCCAAGCCGGTGATCATCCAGACCACGGACAAGACGGAATTCAAGGTCACGCCGGAACAGCTTCGCGCCGCCATCACGCCGAACACGCGGCTGTTCGTTCTCAATTCGCCGAGCAACCCCACCGGCTCCGTCTATACGCCGGAAGAAACCAAGGCGCTCGGCGACATCTGCGTGGAGAAAAACGTCCTCATCATGAGCGACGAGATTTACGAGCACCTGCTCTACGACGGTGCCAAGGTCAAGAGCGTCGCGAGCTTCTCGCAGGCGCATTACGACCACACGATCATCGTTCACGGTTTGGCGAAGGCGTATTCCATGACCGGCTGGCGATTGGGTTTTCTCGCCGCGCCGGAGCCGATTGCCAAGGCGATTGACGCCGTGCAAAGCCACAGCACGAGCAACCCGACTTCCTTCGCACAAAAGGGCGGCGTCGCCGCGCTCAACGGTTCGCAGGAACATCTGCCCGTCTGGCTGGCGGAATACGACAAGCGCCGCCGCTACGCCCACGCCAAGCTGAACACCATGCCCGGCATCACCTGCGTCAATGCCAAGGGCGCATTCTATCTCTTCCCGAACATTTCCAAGACCGGCCTCAAATCCGCCGAGTTCTGCGCGCGGCTGTTGGAGCAGGAAAAAGTCGCCGCCGTGCCCGGCATCGCGTTTGGCGCGGACGACTACATCCGTTTGAGCTACGCCACCAGCCTGGCAAACATCGAGAAGGGCTTGGAGCGCATGGACAAGTTTTGCCGGACGCTGGTGAAATAAATTTTGAGCCGCCGCGCGTCAATGCGCCACGCCGGTTTTTTCCGGGTGCGCCTTGACGTAGGCGGAAATCATTTGGAAGCCCTTGCCAATGCTTGAATATGGCACGCCGTCCCAGCGTTGGGCCTTCTCAATTTCCCGCGCCGGGGTGAGTCCCTCTTGATGAAGCTGCTTTTCCCAATCTGCAAACAGATTTAGCTCGTAAAAACTTGTCGCCAGCGCCGGTGAATTTGTCTTGTCGTTTTCCGCCAGTTGCCAGCGCAGCAATGGCAGGTAGAACCGCCGCTTGTTCTCCGCCCACCACGTCTCGTTTTTTGAAGGCATCCCATCCAAGTCCGCCGCCAGCCGTTGCGCCGCTGCCGCCGTATTGTCGGCGGGAACAAAGGCAGAAGTGGATTCTGCTTCCGTAACGCCCGCCGGTTTCGATTCCCATTCCTGCCGGGTGCAATAATACGGTGGCGGCAGCTCGTCCACCAAATCCAGCATCACGCCCGGCAGGATTGTGTTCATCGAATAATTCCGGTTGACCTGAATCGTCAGCTTGGCCGGCCCGCGCACTAGAAACCGCTTATACACCCCGCCCCAGAAATCATGCGCCCGCGCGTGCGCCAGTTCCGGCTTCTGGTCAAACTCCACGATGTCATAAAACGACCGTATGATCGTGGTGTTGCCGATGCGCATATCCAGTGATGCCCGCCCCGGATGCGGGCGGATGGAGATTTCATAATCCCGGAACCGGTTGCCGCCGTCATGTCCATTGGGATCAATCTCGTAAAGCGACAGGTAAAACAGCCCCGCCGGAATGCTCAAGGAACAATAGATATGCGGTCCGTCCTTGCTCATGGGATAGGTCTCACCGTGGTCGTCCCATTCCGATTCCCGCCGGTCCACATCCCATGTCGTGAGTCCTTTCAGCACCCGGCTGTGCAGATAGGTTGGCGACATTTCCAGACAGCGGTTGTCCTTCGTCGCCAGCCAGTGAACCCAATACCGCAGCGAATCACCCGGCGCATGGTTCAAGCCCATTCGCGCATCATACAGCACATCCCAGCCTGCGCCCCACACGTCATTCTTTGGCGACCAGTTGGCGCAAAGCACAATCCAGAACCGCCCGTAACGCCCTGTCCATTGCCCTTCCGTCCGCCAATCATCTTCCAATGGAACCACCGCGCCGTTTGTCAGCCTCGCCGATGGCACGGATTCAACTTCTTTTAATAAGCCGTTCAACTCCGCCAAGTCCGGCGCGAGGGCGGGCGTGGGGAATGGTGCATCCACCGCCACGTCCGGAAGTCCGGGTTTTGCCACCGTCGTATGCAGCAGCCGCCGGGGTTCCGCCGCCCGCAACAAGCCACGGCCATAGCTTGCCAGCCACGGACGAAAATCCGGCATCGGCAGGATGGCCCGGCCAAAGTCCGCCCCGCCGGTTTTATCGGCGGACACTTTTTCCAGTTCCTCATACCCATAGCCGGACAAGGCCAGCAGCCCGTGCTGCCGGAAATCCGCCCAGATCACCCCCGCATCATCTTCCGCCAGGCAAGTGACATAATCTTCCGGCGGCACATTCTTGGGAACAGACTTGGCTGACCACCCGCGCGGCGGGCCACCGGCCAGCCCTTGCATCTTATCCGCAAAATCCTTGCCACGTCGGAATGTCCATGTCGCCCCGCTGTCCCGGCTCCACGCCAGCCCGCCGTCCGTGGCCGCGTAAATGGTTCCATCCGATGTCACCAGCAAATCATTGATCAATTTTGAAGGCAGACCATAGCCAGCAAACGTGGGCATGACCTGATCTGCCAATGGAGCCTGTCGCCAATCCGTATAATCCGAATCCCGGCTCGCCATCGCAATCCCATCGCACTGCGTGCCAACATAAATGTTGCCATCCTTATCAAACGCAATCGCGCTAATCTGGTCGCTGGGCAGACCTCCTCCCTCTCCGCCGCTGTCAGCGGGGGAGAGGGTGGCCGCAGGCCGGGTGAGGTGGTTTTGCCCCTTTGTATAGTTTTTCCACTCATCCTTGCCCACCTCATACCGTGTCAACCCCGCGCTCGTGCCGATCCACACATCCCCGTCCACGGGACAGACGGCGATTTTAAAGACCCGCTCGCCGATGGGGCCGTGCGGAACATCATAATTGCGCCAGCTTGTGCCGTTGTAGACCGAGACGCCGTGGTTCAGATGGCCGACCCAGATGCGCCCCTGCTTGTCCACCGCCACAGAATAGGCATAGTCATCCCCCAAACCGTCCTTGGTCTTGAACTGCCGCCATTGCCGGTTGGGGATGGCATTGGGATTATATTCCCAGACTCCATTGCCCTCCGTGCCGCCCCAAACATTGGCCATCCCATCCCGTGCCAAGGACATGATGAAGGCTCCCGGCGGCGGGTAGGTTTGCCAAGCAGGATTGGTTGCAGCGCCTACAGCCAAAGCAAAGACCACATAGCAAATGATGCCATAAGACCAATTCACACGCTCACGCTCCGTTAATCCATAAAATCGACGCAAGGCCATTTATTGAAACTTTAGTGGAAGGTGTTTTCCCAATGCTATAAGTTTTACATGAGGCTCACCTGATGCATCAGGGTCAATATGTATTGACATTTTATCGTTCATTATCCAATCAAAATGCTGTAGTTGACCATTTTCATTGAATAGGGCTGTGTCTTTATGTTGAAGCGTAAAAACCCTAAATTGCGATAGCCTGCCATTAGGATAGAATATTATTTGTAAAGGTGCACGCTCACCGCTCACTTTAGATAATAGCCTAATGTCTCTGGCCGGGCCTTTCTCAGACTGAAAACCATAATAGACCATCCCTTCGCTTAAACCAGAACTCGGGATCTCAGCTCCATACCCAGCCTCCCCGAGATAAGCCTTAAGTTTTGGGTTTGTTAAATAACCAGAATACTCATTGAGAGTAGATTCCAACCGCTTTGAGAAGCCTTCAAAGTAATGAGCAATGTCAGTATTTGTTTCTAATGTTATGGCCTCAGAGCCATTATTTAAGCGGTTTGTAAATTGGATGACAGTAGTTAGGTTGGTAACTTTTTCGGCAATCATTGCCAGCCAGTTTGTATCAACCGAGGAGCGCATTATTTCAGCACATATATTTAGCGCCTGATGACTGTTTGGCCATTCAGCAGGTTGATTGTAATACTCTAATACATTGGTAGGAACTAGCGACCAATCCACGTTATCACTAATATAATTCTGGACATTGGTTGGCAATTGAAACCAATCTACCCTTTTAAGAATAACACCCCATGCTTTGGGCGGAATCCGGGATGGATTGGCATTTTTTACAATGGCGGTCAATTCATTTGATGATATTTGGGACCAATCGATTGCGTTATAGCTAATCGAGTCGGATTGGCTTGCGTTTCCGACCTGATTTACAAAGAAACAAGCAACGAAGATAAATCTAATATGTTCTAAATTAGTTTTCATGTGTTTATTGTGATTGCGAACAAGAGCAGGTCGGTGGTTGAGGCAATAAATATGTTGTAGTGACTCCAGTTAAAACCACGCTATTTCCATTTAACCAATTGCTCAATATGCCGGGATATATAGTAGGCGGCACATTTTGCACCCCAGCAACATCCGCTACAGCCTCAGCTTCCGTTGTGCAGTTATCGCTCATAACTCTGTATTCTGGAGTATTTATGTAGGCAAGATCATACACATAAAGCAAAGCATTTATATAAGAGTTAAATGAAACACACCACCAATAAGTCCCGGTAGCGTGGTGATACACCGGATAGCCCGCCTGTGTGGAAGCGCCTTGATCGGGTTGTGGGTTTTGAAATATTACTTGCCCGGGACCATTTAGGTGTGAATGATCATAAAAACCACCCATGCCTTGAGGCCCCTCCATTGCATACAAATAATCCAAGTCGCCTGTGATGGGATCAATGCTTGTAAGAAATGGATATACATCTGTGGGCACAATTGTCAGGTTCCACCAAGAATGACCAAAATCAAACAAGTGCTTGACGTGATTTCCTTTTTGAGCATCCAGTTCAACCGTGGCCTTATAGACTATGATCGTAATAGTTTGAGACGAAGATCCACAGTTAATTGTAATGGTTGACGCCACTGTGGTATTGCCATCAATGGAGAAATGCATAGGATCAATCTCTGTTGCTGTGCCAGTTAATGTGGTTATCGTCCAGCAGGAAGGCAAGTCTGACGGGCTTAAACCCAAACTATCACCCGCCGTCACTGTGATGGTTGGAGAACATCCATATTGAACGAGCCAGATGCTTGTTGAATTAGGCGCCAACACGCCAGCACTTGGAGTTAAAGACGTCACCTGCTCCGGCTTCCATGCGACGGTGGCAAGATTGATTATTCCCGGCGAGGAGCAAAGATTCGTATCGCTGCTGGTCACAAATACATCGGCATCTGCGGAAAATGAATTTGTCACATTGGCTGGAAAATTAGTATAAGGCGCAGTCGTAATATTAGTCCAAAATACTCCACTCACCGAATATGTGACATTTTCGGTGTTTGTGGTAGTATTGCAATTGGTATCAGTAATCGCCAGTGTAAATATGTTGTTTGTGCCATAGACGGGGGCAATAATGGTCGTTGGCATTATGGGTGCATTGCTATAACACACGATGATTGAAGTTGGACTCACCGAACTATTGGTAACCACTGATGGGGGAGTTCCAGACAAGACATTTGTGCTTGCAGCACAATTCTCTTGGTTTGGCGTTGGGTCTGGCTGGCTTGGCTGCGCCTTGCTCGGCGTGGGCGTGAGCCAGCCGGAGAACAGCAGGCCAAGGGTGAAGGTTGCCATAATGATTAACGCCAGCAGCATCGGCCGCTTGCCCGCATAGTTCAATACTTTTTTGCTCATGTGTTTGCGACCTCTGATTTAATGTTTATCAGTCACGTCCGTTAATTTGATCCAATCCATACCAACGCCCGTTGAATTGACTCCGCTATGGCGCAGCCAAACGGTTATGCTGGTTACGTCTTTGGGTAGAATTATATTTTTTATTTCCAAACCGGAGCCGGGTGTATCTGTCGAGCGTTTTTTCCATTGCCCCTTTGTTGTTGTCCCCGGCCCGTAAAGGGCAACACGACCCGCCTTCGACCCCTTGCTGCCATCGGGCAATGCCGCTTGGCCAGCCATTTGCGCCACGGTCAAGCCACTTCCATCGGGATTGTCGCACGCTGCATGAAACGAGAATGCCCACGCATTCGTGCAAGTATCCATTTGCAATGTATTCAGTCGCACTTCAACTTTGTAGGTATGACCCGGCTTCAAACCCAGAAACCTCCGCCACACGCCGCCTTGCACCCCGCCCTGTGTCGTCTTGATGATCTGATATAAAGGCTTGTCCCAAGGGTCGCCTCGCACACTCATGTCTACGTTTGTTTTTATCCCC
>Ga0316224_1000579_pt1 | contig 49700 bp, 44 predicted proteins | sample TBH18013metaG_FD_206254 | JGI IMG/M metagenome (GOLD analysis project Ga0316224, IMG submission 206254) | Freshwater microbial communities from Trout Bog Lake, Wisconsin, USA - TBH18013 | ecosystem: Environmental > Aquatic > Freshwater > Lake > Hypolimnion/Profundal zone | place: USA: Wisconsin... | reverse complement strand
CACCCTTCTCCCGTTTCGCTGGTTGATTCCTTAAGGAACCAACTTGCCAGCCGGGGCTGTTGGGTGTGGCTGTTTTCGATGCACATTTCAGAGGCGAAGTGTGGCTACTTTCGATGCGCGTTTACACAATCGGCAACACCGAGTAGGCGTAAGGTTCGGCGCATTCGACGGTGGGTGGGATTGCAATCATCGTTGAAAGGAAGTTGGACGTGACCCCGAGGAAGAGGATGTGTATGGCTGCAGTTCGATCGCAAGCAACCGGTACGAGCGCCGATGCCGAAGGCGGCGTGGTGGTGCCAGCGGTTCGCCGGGCGTCCGAGATCCTCGACGTCATCATGGAGCGCCACGGCGAGCCGGTGAGTCTGACTGAACTCGGCAAGATCCTGCACATCCCCAAATCGTCAACCTTGAACATCTGTACAGAACTCGTCGAGAATCGAATTTTGCGTCGGGTTGACGGCCTCTACGCGCTCGGGCCCAAACTTGCAGCCCTCGGTGCGATGTACTTGTCAGGTGTCGACGTCGTTCGTGAGTTCCAGAATATCTGCGCCGTCAGGAATCCGGAGATCCAGGAGACCCTGAAGTTGTCGATCCTCGGCGACCACGGTCAGGTTGTCTTCTTGGCACGACACGACGCGTCGCGGCCCTCGAGACTCTCCCTTGACACCCGGGTCCAGCAACCTGCGAACTGTACCGCCGCCGGAAAGGCCATGTTGGCGAGTTTGAGCTCCGAGGAGCTCGACGATTGGCTCGACGGACGCACGGAACTACCCGGACTGACTGACAAGAGCATCGTGTCGGTTTCGAAACTCCGAAAAGAACTTGTCCTGGTCAGAGAGCAGCAGTTCGCGGTCGAACGCGGAGAGTGCGTAGAAGGAATCAATTGCGTCGGCATCGCCGTCAGGAACACCAACGACAACGCTCTGTACGCGCTGAGTTTTGCCATGCTCGAGCAATGGGCGACCAAGGAGCACGTCGCCTTCTTGGGTCAGGAACTGAACCGTATCGGTACGGATCTTTCCATTCTCTTAGGCAACAATCTGCGAGGAGCTGGCGCCTCCTCCTAGTTCTCGCGCCGTTGACGTCCACGCGGTGCCGGGCACTTCGAAGTCCGTCGATCGCGCGACCCATATCGGACCACGGGTCGCGAGTCGTGCCGGAGGCTACCCGCCAATGAACGTCGCATCGCGACGCTCGACGAAAGCCCTAATGCCCTCGGCTCCATCAGCGCTGCGCGCGAGTGACGTGATGCTGGCACCCTCGGCTCCGAGGTGTTCTCGAAGCGAGTTACTCGAGGCTGAGCGCAGCAGTCGCTTCGTCGCCCCGAACGATGCAGTCGGCCCGGCGGCGAGAAGCGCGACGAGTGACTCAGTCTCCTCAGGTACGTCGTCGTCAGTGACCACTCGCGTGACGATTCCCCACTCCAGCGCCTCACGCGCGCTGAGGACCCTGTTCGTCAGCGACAACTCAAGCGCGCGGTGAAGGCCGACGTGGCGCGCGAGGAACCACGAGGTGGAGCCGTCGGGCGACAAGCCCAGGCGCGTGTAGGCCATGAGGTACGTTGACGATTCTGCCGCGACGACGAGGTCCGCCGCACAGACGAGGCCGAGTCCCGCGCCGGCGACGGCACCGTTGACCGCGACGATGAGTGGTGCGTCCAATTCGCTGAGCGTCGCGATCCCTTCGTGCAGGTGTGTCGTGACCTCCTCGATGTGCGCGGGAACGTCGTCCTGTTTTGCGAAGCTCTTCAGATCGCCACCGACGCAGAACTGACGACCAAGCGCGGTCACGACCACGACACGCACCCGCTCGGACTTGATCAATGCCGCTGCCGCTTCGAGTTCCTTGGCGAACGCCAGGTCAATCGCGTTCGCCGCTTCGGGACGGCTGAGGACCAGCCGGGCCACTCCGTCGTCAATCGTGAGTAGCAATCGTTCGGAGTTCATGATGTCCCTTCATTGGTCGAGTTCGCGACGAGCTTCATCGCATGCCTTCGCACCCCGCGCACGAGTTCGCGCCTTGACGTCGTCACGCGGTGAAATCCTGCCCACCAGCACGAAGTTTGCGAAGGGTCGAGTAGAACTGCGTCAACTCGTCGCCCGCCACTCCCGGTAACTCGAAGACTCCCGCGTTGAGGGTCGCGACCGCTTTCTTCTGGATGCGGGTGCCCGCCGGGAGGATCTTGACCAACGTGGTCCGACGGTCCGTCTCGTGCGCAATTCGTTGCACCAGTCCTTGCGCCTCGAGTCGGTCGACACTGCTCGTGATGCTGGTCGGGTGAACCTGGAGACGCACTCCGATCTTGTTCATCGGGAGCGCTCCGGTCGAGGTGAACGTCAGGAGCGTCAAGAGTTCGAAGCGGGCGAACGTGAGGTCCAGCGGCCGCAGGATCGCGTCGATACGGGCCATGTAGATCTGCTGGACCCGCATCACCGAGGTCACGACCGCCATGCCGTCGGCGGCGTCGCCCCAGCCCTGGTCGACCCATTGACGCCGGGCCTCTTCAATCGGGTCGAAACTAAGCGCTTTCGAGCGAGTCATCAATCCACCTTCTTGGAATCGGGGCACTGTTGCGTCGATCGCCGGTCCACGACCTCGTCGTGAAGCGGACCAGAAGCCTTCAAATAAAGGCTTCCCGTCACAATCGACGATTCTCATGAATTTACTTGGACATCCGACTATTGTGCTTCCTATGGCCAATATATCTCAGTCCGGCACCGATCTCGCGAATGGGTTGTACCAACCCCGATTCCCGGTCCGGTTCGTCACCGCCGCCAGTCTCTTCGACGGCCACGATGCCGCGATCAACATCATGCGCCGACTGCTGCAGTCCCAGGGCGCCGAGGTGATCCACCTCGGTCACAACCGGTCGGTCGACCAGGTCGTGTCGGCGGCCATCGCCGAGGACGTGCAGGGCGTCGCCATCAGTTCCTACCAGGGTGGCCACATCGAGTACTTCAAGTACCTCGTCGACCGACTCCGCGCGAGCGGGCGTGGCGACATCAAGGTCTACGGCGGTGGTGGTGGTGTCATCATCCCGGCCGAGATCGCCGAACTCGAGGCCTACGGTGTGCGACGGATCTTCTCGCCCACCGACGGCCAGCGACTCGGGCTCGAGCGCATGATCAACGTGCTGATCGAAGAGTGCGACGTCGACCTCGGCACCCAACCACCAGAGCGTCTCGAGGACGTGATGCTCGGTGACGTGCGTCAACTCGCCCGCGTCATCACGTGCGTGGAGGAGGGCAGGGTCCCTGACGCGCTTCGTGAGGGGCTCGAGAAGGCCGCGAAGGCGAACCCGGCCCCCGTCATCGGGATCACCGGCACCGGCGGGGCTGGGAAGTCCTCGTTGATCGACGAGTTGATCCGCCGGTTCCGTCTGGACCAGGGTGACAAGCTGCGCATCGCCGTGCTCGCGGTCGACCCGACCAAGCGGCGTAGCGGCGGCGCCCTGCTCGGCGACCGAATCCGCATGAACGCCATTGAATCACCGCAGGTCTTCTTCCGGTCCATGGCGACGCGAGGGAGCAGCTCTGAGGTACCCGCGCTGATCCCCGACGTGATCCAGGCCTGTCGGGCCGCGGGCTACGACCTGATCATCCTCGAGACCCCCGGTATCGGCCAGGGTGACGCCGCCGTCACCGACGTGGCCGATCTCTCGCTCTACGTGATGACCCCCGAGTTCGGCGCCGCCTCCCAGTTGGAGAAGATCGAGATGCTCGACCTCGCCGACGCCATCGCCATCAACAAGTTCGACCGTCGCGGTGCCGACGACGCGCGCAGGTCGGTGTGCCGCCAGTGGCTGCGAAGCCACCCCGGGTCGGCCGTGGACCCCGACGCCGCGCCGGTCTTCGGCACCATCGCTTCGCGGTTCAACGATGACGGCACCACTGCGCTCTACCAGTACCTGCGCGACCAGTTGGTCCCGAAGGGTCTGCCCGTCAGCGGCGCGATCCTCGCTCGCGTCGACTCGCGCGTGTCGCGCTCGTCATCCGCCATCGTGCCCGCCGAGCGGGTGCGCTACCTTGCCGAGATCACCGAGACCGTCCGTTCGTATCACGCGACGACGGCCCAGCAGGCCGCGGCGATGCGGTGCGCCGAGCAGGTGCGTGCGACCGCGACGCTGCTCGCCGATTCGTCCGGTGACGAAGTCCCGACCACGCTCGTCGCCCTGTTGCACGAGGTCCAGAGCGCGGTCGACCCGTCGAGCCGCAGGCTCCTCGACGACTTCGCGGTGAGCCGCCAGGACCTCATCGTCGACGAGGCGAGCGGCGCGCGAGGCGAGCGGCGCGCCCTGCTCCAGCGCACCTCGTTGTCAGGGACCGACGTGGCGCGCGTGGCCCTTCCGCGTGCCACCGATCCGGCGGACCTGCTGCGCTGGTTGCGTAGCGAGAACCTGCCCGGTCACTTCCCGTTCACGGCGGGAGTCTTCCCCTTCAAGCGCGACAACGAGGACCCGGCGCGCATGTTCGCCGGTGAGGGTGACCCCTTCCGCACCAATCGGCGCTTCCACCTGCTCTCCGAAGGCCAGCCCGCCACGCGATTGTCCACGGCGTTCGACTCGGTCACGCTCTACGGACGCGACCCCGACACCCAGCCCGACGTCTACGGCAAGGTCGGCACCTCGGGCGTGTCGATCGCCACACTCGACGACATGAAGGCGCTCTACGCGGGATTCGACCTGTGCGATCCGACGACCTCGGTCTCGATGACGATCAACGGTCCAGCCCCGACGATCCTCGCCATGTTCATGAACGCGGCGATCGACCAGCAACTGGAGAAGTTCACGGACGAGCACGGCCGCGAACCCTCCGAGCTCGAGGCCGACGAGATCCGTTCGCGCACGCTGCGCACAGTGCGTGGCACGGTCCAGGCCGACATCTTGAAGGAGGACCAGGGTCAGAACACCTGCATCTTCTCGACCGAATTCTCGCTCGGGGTCATGGCCGACATCCAGGAGTACTTCGTGAGCAACGAGATGAAGAACTTCTACTCCGTCTCGATCTCGGGCTACCACATCGCCGAAGCCGGAGCGAACCCCATCACGCAGCTCGCGTTCACCCTGGCCAACGGTTTCACCTACGTCGAGGCGTACCTGGCCCGGGGCATGTCGGTCGACGACTTCGCGTCCAACTTCTCCTTCTTCTTCTCCAACGGCATGGATCCCGAGTACACCGTCATCGGTCGCGTGGCGCGAAGGATCTGGGCCATCGCGCTGCGTGACAAGTACCACGCCAACGAACGCTCCCAGAAGCTGAAGTACCACGTCCAGACCTCGGGACGCTCGCTACACGCCCAGGAGATGAACTTCAACGACATCCGCACGACCCTGCAGGCGCTCTGCGCGATCTACGACAACGCCAACAGTCTGCACACCAACGCCTACGACGAAGCGGTGACCACCCCGTCGCCGGAGTCCGTTCGCCGGGCTCTCGCGATACAGATGATCATCAACAAGGAGTGGGGCCTCGCCATGAACGAGAACCCGCTGCAGGGAAGCTTCGTCGTCGAGGAGCTCACGGACCTGGTGGAGGCTTCAGTACTCGCCGAACTCGATCGCATCTCGGATCGCGGCGGGGTGCTCGGGGCCATGGAGACCGGCTATCAGCGCGGACGCATCCAGGACGACTCCATGCTCTACGAGCACAGGAAGCACGACGGTTCACTCCCGATCATCGGGGTCAACACCTTCATCGCCCCCCAGAGCGAGGCCGCGCCGGTCGAGGTCGAACTCGCTCGCGCCACCGAGGACGAGAAGCAGGGCCAGATCCGGCGCCTCGAGGAGTTCCACCAGCGTCACTCCCACGAGAGCGAGACCGCACTGTCCCGACTGAGCGAGGCCGCGCTGCACGGCGACAACATCTTCGCCACGCTCATGGAGACGGTGCGCTGCGCCTCGCTGGGCGAGATCACCAACGCACTCTTCGAGGTGGGCGGGATCTACCGGCGCAACATGTGAGCAGCCTCGACCCGGGTCGCGGTGATCAGATTCGAGATTCGTACCGATCGGCGGGCGGGCCGCACACCCCGTGCCCGATCCGGCGCCTGCGAAGCACTCGCAGCCCGCACTAGTGGGCTACGAGGTCGCCTGAACGGGACTTCGTGAGGAAGCGCCGCAACTCGGGCAGCGGCCAGGTGTTGATGACGTCAGAAGCCTGCGCCCAGCCCCGTTGGGCCGTGCCCACGCCAAATCGCATGTTGTCGAGGTTCGCGACGGAATGGGCGTCGGTCGAGATCGCCAGGCGCACGCCGGCTCGCAGCGCTCGACGCACCATTTCGCCGTCAAGGTCGAGGCGGTCCGGCGACGAATTGACCTCCAGGGCGGTACCGACCCGCGCGGCGACTCGAAAGATCTCGTCCCAATCAGCGTCGACGGGCAGGCGTCGACCGATGCTGCGCGCGGTCGGGTGACCGATGATGTTCACGAAGGGATGCTCGACGGCACGAAGGATCCGTCGCGTCATCTCGTCGCGGGGCTGGCGAAAGGCCGAGTGTACGCACGCGACCACGACGTCGAAGTCGGCGAGGACGTCGTCGGGCCAGTCGAGCGATCCGTCGGGTTGGATATTGAGCTCGGTTCCGTGGAGCAGGTCGATGTCGAGCGACGTCGCGAGTCGACGCACCGCGTCACGTTGTTCGAGCATCTTCGCGGTCGTCATCCGTTGCATGTGCAGCAACGGCGCGTGGTCGGTGATCGCGAAGTAGTCGTAACCACGGTCCTTCGCGGCGCGCGCCATCTGCTCCAGGGTCGCGACACCGTCGGTCAAGTTGGTGTGGGTGTGAAGGTCGCCGCGCAGATCAACCGACTCGACGAGCACGGGAAGCTCCGCCTCGAGCGCCGCCTCGATCTCGCCGGTGTCCTCGCGAAGCGTCGGGGGCATCCAGGCGAGTCCGAGTTGCGCGTAGACGGCCTCTTCGCTGTCGGCCGCGATCAGTTGACCGGTGCCGGCGTCGACGAGTCCGTACTCGGAGAGCTTCTGGCCCGCGCGTACCGCCATCTCACGCAGACGGATGTTATGGGCCTTCGATCCGGTGAAGTACAGCAGGGCCGAACCCCACACCGGGGGCGAGATCACGCGAAGGTCGACCTGGACACCCTTGGTGGTGACGATCGACGCCTTGGTGGCGCCGCGAACGAGCACACGCGCGACGAGGGGCATCGTGCAGAAGTCCTCCATGACGGGTTCCCCGTCGTCGGCGGCGACCAACAGGTCCACGTCGCCCACCGTCGCGCACATCCGTCGCAGCGATCCCGCGTACGCGGCCTGACGCACCTGGCTCAGCGAGCTCAGCCGCGCCAGGATCTCCTCGGCGAGGCCCAGGGCGACCGCGAGCCCGATGCGGTCCCCACTGGCGTGGGCGTCGCGCACGGCCCGAGCGAGGTTCTCCTCGCTGCGGACCCCCCAGCCGCGCAGCGTCTGCAATCGGTGCTGGTGCAGTGCCTCGAGCAACTCGCCCACCGACGTGATGCCCAATTCCTGGTACACCTGGTGGGCACGCTTCGGTCCGAGCCCCGGCACGTCCAGCAGACTTCGCAGCCCCGCCGGGACGCGCGCGCGCAGGTCCTCGAGTTCGCCGACCGAACCCGTGCGAACGAACTCCGCGATCCGACTCGCGATGTGGGCCCCGACCCCCGGTATGGCGTCCAGGCCCTTCTCGTCGAGTTTCGCCACGTCGGCCGGGTAGCCGGCGACCGCCTGGGACGCCTTCTCGTAGGCGCGTACCTTGAATGGCTCGTCCCCGCCGATGGCGAGCAGGTCGGCGAACTCCTGGAGCATCTCCGCTACCGCATCGTTGCGTCGGGGCATCCGAACCAACTCCCACCTGTCGCCGGTCACCTCGAGCGCCGGGGCAGTACATCGCTGCGCCGGTGCCGACGCACCGTGAGTCTTGAGCGCCAGCCCCATCGAGACCGCCGCCGCCCGACTCCTCCCTGATTAGACACCCCACGACGAAGCGTGTCAAGGCGACGTGGCGAGAACCGGGACCAATGGCCCTGGCGAGGTCGTGGTGCCTGATGGAAAGTGAGAGCGGGGAGGAGTGAGCCGTGACTTCATCTGAGCGTTCCGACAACGAACACCGTCTCGCCGAAGCGATCGCGCGCGACGAGGAGGTGACGGTGATGGCGGGGCCGGTGCGTTTCATCGGACACCTCACCGTGCCCGAGCGCGCACGCGGGGTGGTGATCTTCGCCCACGGCAGTGGCAGCAGTCGTCTGAGTCCCCGTAATCGCTACGTCGCGACGGTGTTGAACGAAGCCGGGCTGGCGACGGTGCTCTTCGACCTGCTCACTCCCGACGAGGAGTCGGATCGCTCCAACGTCTTCGACATCGAGATGTTGGCGCATCGGCTGGTCGGCGTCACCAGGTGGTTGCGCCACCAACCGGGATTCGCGCGTCTCCCCGTTGGCTACTTCGGCGCCAGCACCGGGGCCGGCGCCGCACTTTGGGCCGCCGCCGAGCCCGACATCGACATCGCGGCGGTTGTCTCACGAGGCGGGCGACCCGATCTCGCAGGTCCCCGACTCGAGTCGGTCACCGCTCCCACACTGCTGCTCGTGGGGGGCGATGATGAAGTCGTCATCCAACTGAACTGCAACGCGCAGACGCACCTGCACTGCGAGAACCGGCTCGCGATTGTTCCAGGGGCGACCCACCTGTTCGAAGAGCCAGGCGCCCTTCAAGCTGTCGCGCGCGAGGCGCGCGACTGGTTCACGCGACATCTGGCCGAGCCGGAGCACCGCGAAGGCTGACCCGGCCGAGGTGATCAACGACTGGGCGTCGCCGCCGCCAGCGCATGGCCTCGCCCACCGCGATAACCAGCACACGACGCCAGCCGACCGCGCCCTTCGGTTCCGATGCCCGGTCGGTGCCCGCCGCACTCGACGGGCACCGGTGGTGCGCTTACTCGGGCATTCCGAAACCGGCGGTCCATCCTCCATCGATGACGAACTCGGACCCCGTCGAGTAGGACGAAGCCTCCGACGCCAACCACGTCACCATTTCGGCCACTTCGTCCGGTCGACCGATCCGTCCCAACGGCATGGCGGCGAACATGGCGTTCACCGCGTCGGGCGCCATCGCCTCGCTGACCATGGGGGTGTTGATCCCTCCGGGGTGCACGGAGTTGACCCGGATAGCGAAGCGTCCGAGTTCGAGCGCGGCGACCTTGGTCATGCCGCGCACGGCGAACTTGCTCGCCACGTACGCGAGCGAGTTCGTCGAACCCACCAGACCGTCGATGGACGAGATGTTGACGATCGAACCGCCGCCGGCGGCCTTCATCGACGCGAGCACCGACTGCATCCCGAGAAAGACCCCCGTCTGGTTGACGGCGACCACACTGGCCCACATCTCCTCACTCAGCTCTTCGATGGCTGCGCTGCGGAATATCCCGGCGTTGTTGACCAGAACGTTGACCTTGCCGAAGCGCGCCGTCGCGTCCTGGACCGCACCGCGCCACGACGCCGCATCGGTCACGTCGAGGTGGCGGTAGGCGGCCGCGCCGCCGAGTTCACCGGCGAGCGTCTCGCCCTCGTCGTCGAGCACGTCACCGAGCAGGACCTGCGCCCCCTCACTGACGAACTGGCGGGCCTCGGCCGCGCCCATGCCTCTCGACGCGCCCGAGATAATCGCAACTTTGTTGTCCAACCTGCCCATGGCCATTCTCCTTCGCTCGATGTTCCACCTCGACGAGTCGTTGTCGGAGGGCGAGCGGACTCGTCGGGCCGACCCGCGAACTCACGTGGTCACTTCAGATTGTTCCGTGGTGACGAGAGGGCCGCTAGGGGCTGAAGTCATCGACCCAGCGGTCGCTCAACGGTGAGGTCGAGTTGCACGCCGAGTCGCGATCAGGCGTCGCTCAGGACGGGTTCGACAGAGTAGCGGCCTTCAGCAGGGCGTCCGAGTAGATGGACGCCAACCGATCCCACGAGGCGTTCGCCTGATCGTCGACGGCTTGGCGGCCGGGGTCGGCGTCGAACCACGCCACGGTGTCGCGGATGCCGTCGGCGAAGGGGACCGCCGCCTTGAAGTCCGGGACCAGTCGTCGCAGTTTGGAGTTGTCGAACACCGACGAGTTCGACTTGTCGCCCCACAGCGTGCCCAGCATCTGCGGATCGGCCGCGACGACGGCGTCGGTCGGCACGTGAACGATATCGGGCTCGGCGCCAGCGGCGTCGCCCACCAGCCCATAGATCTGGTTCCAGGTCAACGCCTCGTCCGAGGTGATGTGGAAGGCCTCACCGATCGCCTCGGGCCTTCCCAGCAGCGGAATCAGTCCGCGTGCGACGTCGGTGTTGTGCGTCAGGGTCCAGATGCTGGTTCCGTCACCCGGCACGAGGATCTTGGCCCCCCGTCGCATCCGATCGACGATGGTGAAGGGCTTTTCCCAACTGCCGATGGCGACCGGTATCTGCGAGAACCCGTAGGTCAGCGATGGCCGGATGATCGTCACCGGGAAGCCGGTCGACTGGTGCGCGTGCACGAGGACCTCCTCGCACGCGATCTTGTCCCTCGAGTACTGCCAGTAGGGATTGCGCAGTGGGGTCGATTCGGTGATCAGCCAGTGCGAGGGCGGCTTCTCGTAGGCCGACGCCGAACTGATGAACACGTACTGGCCCACGTCGGCATAGAGATCGAGATCCAAGGTGACTTGTTGGGACACGTAGGCAGTCCACTGGATCACCACATCGAAACTGCGACGTCCTAGTGCCGCTCGGACCTGATCCGCATCGGATGCGTCGGCGATCAACGCGTTCTGCGCGCTCACCTGGCGTGGGAGGTTTGAATGGCCACGGTTGAGCGTCGACACGTCGTGACCGGCTTGCATCGCCTCCGCAACGCACGCACTACTTATGATGCCAGTACCGCCGACGAACAAGATCTTCACGGCCCGCCTCCTTGAACGATGACCCTTCGCCGCCGCGGCGACGATGACGTCAGTGACCGAGACCCTTTTTCGATTCCTTCTTGGCGCTCTTGTCGTTGCGCTTCTCCTTGAGCGACTTTCCCGCTTTCTTTACGTTGCGCTGACTCGGTGACTTCTCGGCCATGGTGGCTCCTCTCGCAGGCGACGACATTGTTGGCGTCGAGACCTCACCTCGCGGGTGCCGGTGACGTCGGCGCTCGCGTTGGTGGGACCTCACGTAGAACCTTAACCACAGCCCAACCGGGGCGTCAGTCCCACCTCGTCAACGCCACGCCGCGCTCAGGAATCCAAGCGGGCCAGCACGTCAGCGAACTCGAAGGCCGCTTCTTGTTGAATAGTGAAGTAGGAATACCCCCACCGCTCACGGCGAGCGTGGAGTCGCTCAACGATCTCTGCGACATCGCCCACCAAGACCATCGGCGAGGAACGGACCTCTTCTTCGTCCGCCGCGAATCCCTTGGTCATCTCGCGGACCATTGACGAAGAGTCATTGGTGACGTGGGCGTACCGCACCCAGGCGTGCAACTCAATCGCCGAGAAGCGATCGCCCGCCGCATCTCGAATCCAGACGAGCTTCTCGTCGATGCTCGACGGCACCCCGTCACGGGCCGCGGCCACCCTCGCGTCACTTGAGGGGAGTGCGACGTTCACGCCGATGATATCGGCGTGAGTGGCGGCGAACGTGAGCATGCGCTTTGCCCCGCCCGCGATGAAGAGCGGTGGGCCACCGGGGGTGAACGGCTTCGGCGTGCCTTCCAGGTCAGTGATGACGTAGTGCGTTCCATCGAAACTGAAGGGGCCATCGGCGAAGAGACCTCGCAACACCTGGACGTACTCCATCATGCGATCGACTCGGACACCCGGCTTGTCCATTCTGATGCCCGTGGTCTCGTAGTCGTTGACCATGTAGCCGGCACCCACCCCGACTTCCAAGCGACCCTCGGACAGCACGTCAATCGACGCGAGCTCTCGCGCCAGGACGGCCGGGTGACGAAAGTCGGGAGCGAAGACGGCGCTGGCGACATTGAGCGTCGTGGTCGCCACAGCGGCGGTCGCCATTGCGGTGATCGGACCGTAGCCCTCGTCGATGTGGTCCGCCACGAAGAGCGTCGAGTAGCCGAGATCCTCGAGGGTTCGTGCCGACGCCGCCCAGCTCATTGACTCGAATGGTGCGAGCATTTCAACACCGAAGCGAAAATTTCTGGGGTGCTTCATCGCGTCCTCCTCGTAACGCTCAACGCGGTGTCGAGCGGGGCCACACGACGGCGAGACGACGACTCACGCAAGTTCGTCCAGGAACTCCCGCACGACGTTCGCAATTCCCGAACTGTCCAATCGATAGTGCGCGTAGAGACCAGCCGGAGGCCCAATCTCGACGTACTCGTCGTGAATTCCGTGTCGCTTCAACATCGCGGGAATTCTCATATCCGCCAGTGCCTCGGCAATGGCTCCACCGAGACCTCCGATGATGCTGTGTTCTTCGACGGTCACGATGACCCCGCCTTCGCCGGCCTCGCGCACGGCCTCGAGGTCGAGCGGTTTGATGGTCGCCATGTCAATGACTCCGACGTCTATCCCCTGTTTCGCAAGTATCTCGGCCGCTTCGAGTGCCGGATGCACCTCACTACCCGTCGCGATGATCGTCGCGTGCGCGCCGTCGCGCAGTCGAGCCGCCACACCGAATCGAAAGTTGCTCGGAACGTCCGCGTAGACCTCCGGATCACGGCCTCGTCCCAATCGGAGGTAGAGGGGTCCCGACAGGTCGAGTGACGCCCGCAACATGGCGCGCAACTGGTTGGCATCAGTGGCGCACGCGACCGTCAGATCGGCCACGACGCGCATCGCGGCAAGGTCTTCGAGCGCGTGGTGGCTCGACCCGTAGTACCCGAGCGAGATACCCGAGTGATGCGCGAGGATTCGCACCGGCATGCCGGGGTACGCGCAGTCTGTACGGATCTGCTCGTAACCGAGCAATGACGCGAACGAGGCGAACGTTCCCACGAAGGGCATGAGCCCAGTCGACGCCATGCCGGCGGCGGCCGAAATCATGTTCTTCTCAGCGATGCCGACATTGAAGAACCGGTCGGGGTGGCGCTGGGCGAAGTCGTTCAATCGATTGGCCGACGCCAGGTCGGCGGTCAGCACGACGATTCGTTCGTCGTGCTCAGCGAGGTCCGCCAGCTCCTCGCCGGCGACGAAGGCGGGTACCGAACGGCGTACGATGCCCTTCTCCGAGCCCTTCGCCGAGGGAGAACCCTTCGGCTGGGGACTCTCCCCGCGAAAGACCTCGCTCTGATCCTGACCGGGGGTGGGCGTACGCGGCGTCACGAGAGACCTGCCATGAGTTCAGCGCGCACGGCTTCGTAGTCCTCGGGGCCGAGGTTGCCCACGTGCCACGACACGTCATTCTCCATCCGTGCGACGCCACGGCCCTTCACGGTATCGGCGACGATGAGCTGGGGAGGGCCGTGATCAACGTCGGGAAGAGCCCCGAACGCGCCGAGAACGGCCGCGATGTCGTGTCCGTTGATTCGCTGGCACGCCCAGCCGAAGGCGGTGAAACGCTCCTCGATCGGCTCTTGGGTCATGACGTCTTCGGTGGGCCCGTCGATACCCAATCTGTTGCGGTCGACCACGCACACGAGGCGACTCGTTCGAAAGTGTCCCGCCGCCATTGCCGCCTCCCACACTTGGCCCTCGGCGAGTTCGCCGTCACCCACCATCACGTAGGTGCGGTAATCATGCTTCGTCACTCGACCCGCGAGCGCCATGCCCAGACCGATTGAGAGACCGTGCCCCAGCGAGCCGGAGCTGAAGTCAATTCCGGGAATCTTACGCATATCGGGGTGATCACCGAATCGACTACCGAGGCGCGTGTAGGACTCGAGCCAGGCGGCGTCAAAGTATCCGAGATCGGCCAGTATCGGGTACAGACCTATCGCGGCGTGACCCTTGCTCAAGATGAATCGGTCCCGATCGGGCCAGTCGGGAGTCGTCGGATCGAGACGAAGCCGGTGGTAGTAGAGGGTGGCGAGCAACTCCGCCGCCGAGAACGTTCCGCTGTAGTGCCCCGCTCCGGCGATGCGCGACAGTCGCAGGGTCTCCAGGCGCACCATAAGCGCACGATCGGTCAATCGATCTATCACAGTGTCATCAGTGGGTTTCACGGATGTTCACCTCCTCAGGGGCGTCGGCGAGAGCGAAGGGACGCGGGTGCGCCGCGAGCAACGAACGCGTGTACTCGGCCTTTGGGGAATGGAAGACCTCCGCAACCGGGCCGATCTCCACAATTTCACCCAAATGCATCACGGCCACTCGATCGGCGACCTCGGCGATCACTGACAGCTGGTGGGCCACGAACAACACCGCGAGACCAAGCTCATCGCGCAGGTCGAGGATGAGATTCAACAACTGCGTCTGGATGGAGACGTCCAGAGCGCTCACCGCCTCGTCGGCGATGAGAATCTCGGGACCGACGGCGAGCGCTCGCGCAATCGCGACGCGCTGGCGCTGACCACCCGAGAGCTCACGCGGATGACGTGACGCCAGGGTGGGCGAGAGACGAACCAGACCAAGCAATCGTGCGACGAAGGCGTCACCATCGTCGCTGCCGGGCTGGTGATGGACCCGACCAGCCTCCAAGATCGCCGAACCCACACTGAGACGCGGATTCAACGAGGAGAAGGGGTCCTGAAAGACCATCTGCATCCGACGCCTCATCTCGCGAAGTTCTTTCCCACCAGCCGCGCGAACGTTCTGGCCTTCGAGAATGATTTCACCCGCGTCGGGTTCGATGAGGCGGATGATCATTCGTGCGAGCGTTGTCTTGCCACTCCCCGACCCTCCGGCCAGTCCGAGAATCTCACCGCGGGCGAGTTCGAAACTGACGTTGTGCACGGCGAGGTGTTCGTCACCCGATTGATGGTGCACCCATTCGGATACGGAACGACGAAGCGCGAAGCGCTTGCTGAGTCCGCGCACCTGGAGTAGTGGTTGGTCGCTCACGATGATCCCTTCAGCGTGACGGCGCTCCGGTGTTCGTTCACGAAGGGACACGCGGTCACGTGTTGTTCAGCCACCGCAATCAGGCTCATGTCCACGTTGGCGCACTCGGGCTGGACCAGACGACACCGGTCGACGAAGGGGCAACCCGTCGTCAACTCGGCGGGGTTCGGAGGTTGGCCGGGTATCCCTTCGCGACGCACGCGATGACCGGCCGATTCGAGGTTCGGGATCGATTCGAGCAAGGCTCGGGTATAGGGGTGCTGGGGCCGTGCGCACACCTCACCGACCGGACCCGCCTCGACCACGTACCCTCCGTACATCACGACCACTCGGTCGCACGCTTGGGCGATGACGCCGAAGTCGTGCGACACCAAGAGGACGGCCATGCCACTCTGACGACGCAACTCCTGGATGAGGTCGAGTATCTGGGCTTGGGTGGTCACGTCCAGTGCGGTCGTGGGCTCGTCGGCGATGAGCAGCTTCGGGTTCGCCGAGATGGCCATTGCGATCATCACGCGTTGACGCATACCGCCCGACAGTTCGTGCGGATAGGAGCGGTAGCGCTGCTCGGGACGATCAATGTTCACGCCGTCGAGCAGCTCGAGCGTCCGCGAGTGGGCCGCCGCTCGGTCCATGCCAGCGTTCACTCGCAGGGTCTCGGCGACCTGTTCGCCCACCCGCTTAGTCGGGTCAAAGCAACCAAAGGGATCTTGAAAGATCATTCCGACGTTGTGTGATCGATGTGCACGTAGCTGCGCATCGGTGAGGGCGAGTACGTCGCGTCCTTCGAATTCAACACGCCGGGCCCGTATCTCGGCGCGCGCCGGCATGAGTCGAATTATCGAGCGGCACGACAGGCTCTTGCCCGAGCCGGATTCACCAACCAGTCCAACGGACTCGCCCGGCCCCACCTCAAGGCTGACGCCGCGCACGACGTTGGTCGTCCCACCCCGATGCGTGAAGCCAATACGAAGGTCCTCGATCCGCAGGAGTGGTTCGGTCATGGCGTCGCCTGAACTAAGTCGCCGCGGGTGATTCCGTCACCGATGAGACTCACGCCGATACCGAACAGCATGAGCACCACACCCGGTATCGTCGTGATCCACCAGGCACTGAGCAGGTAGCCCTGACCGCTCGCGACGATGGATCCGAGGTCGGCTCCGGGAGCCTGCTGACCGAGTCCGAGATACGACATACCCGCGAGCACGAGCATGTTGACGACCACGTCGACGGTTGAGTACACGAGACTGGTTCGAACCAGGTTGGGCAGGGCGTGTCGGAAGATCGCCCGAAGATGGGAGTAGCCGAGGGCCTTGGTCGCCATCATGAACGGCTGCTCGCGCAGCGCGAGCATCTCGGAGCGGGCTACTCGTGAGTACAGGGCCCACCCCGCGATGATGATTCCGATGGCGACGCCCTTGAGCCCGGGGCCCACGATTGCGACCACCGCGAGGACCAGCACGATGAAGGGGAAGGCAATCACCGTATCGGCGATACGCCCGACCACCGCATCGACCCAGCCGCCGATGTAGCCAGCGACCGTACCGATGACGACGCCGATGATGAGGCCGAGATAGGTGATGACCGCCACCACGAGCATGTCGATACGCAACCCGTACAGGACGCGCGAGAAGACGTCACGTCCAACGAAGTCGGTACCCATCCAGTGGTGCCATGACGGGGATTGGAGCGCGGCGAGGATGTTGATCTGGTTAGGCGGATACGGTGCGAGGTAGGGGGCCAGCACGGCCACAGTCACCAGGAGACCGACCACGAAGAGTCCCGCGCTCAACTCCCAGTTATGGAGTCGTCGCGGAACGAAACGCCGCAGCGGTGACGATGCCCGAAGAGTCGTGTCAGACATTCTTCGCCCCCGGACGCACTCGAGGATCGACCAAGGCCTGGATCAGGTCGGTCGCCAGGTTGAGGAACACCACCACCGCGCCCGCCATGACAGCCAGGGTCTCGACCAGCGGGTAGTCACGCTGATTGACCGCCTGGAAGAGGAGCGAACCGAGTCCCGGTATCTGAAACACCTGCTCGATGACAACTGTGCCGCCGATGAGGAAACCAACGTTGACTGCGAGCACCGTCACCGTTGGCATGATGGCGTTTCGCAGTACGTGGTGCGTCATGATTCTCGACGTCGAGAACCCACGCGCCCGCCCCGCTTCGACGTACTCGAGTGACAGCACGTGACGGATACTCGAGCGCAGGGTGCGAACAATCACCGCCAGCAGTGAAAAGGCCAGGGCGACTGCGGGCAGGGTCAACGATCGGATGATGCCCCAGAATCCCGCTCCGTACCCCGAGATGGGCAGCCAATGTAACTTCAGAGCGAAGACGATCGCCAGCACGAGTCCCGACCAGAACGTCGGCATTGCGAAGCTCACGGTGGTGAAGATACGGATTCCGTGATCGACCGGATCGTCTGCTCGTAGCGCCGCGACCACTGCCAACGGCACGCCAATCAGGATTGCGATGACGGTCCCGTAGGTGATGAGTGCCACGCTCGGCACCAAGCGCTGCCCGATCAATGACGCGATGCTCTGACTAAAGGTGAACGACTGACCGAGACGTCCGGTGACGAGGTGACTGATGAAGAGCCAGAACTGTTCGATCAGGGGCTTATTGAGCCCGAGACTGTTGCTCACCATTCGAATCTCGTGCGCGGACGCGCGCGGCCCCAGCATGGTCGCCACCGGATTGCCCGGCACGAAGTGGATGAGGAGGAAGGCGAGGAAAGCGAGGCCCAATAGCTGGACCAAGCTCACCCCGATGCGGCGAACGACGTACGCGAACACCGCTACTCGACGCTCTCGAACACGACGCCCTCATCCCCACGTTTCTCAGCGACCGACGTTCGCCTTCCTACTTCGCTATCCAGGTGTACTGCAGGGAGTCTGCCCCGAGTGGATCGAGGTAGGTACCGCAGACATTGTTCTGGTGCGCGTTCAGGAATGGCAGATCCATGATGTTGATGAACGGCGTCTGATCTTGCATCGCCGCCTGAATCTTCGGCCACTGGATCGCACGGCTCGCTTCGCTCGGGGTGTGAGTGAACGTCGTCACCATCTTGGCAATCGTCGGGTCATTCCACCATGAGTAGAAGCTGTAGCCGCCGCCGCCGTACGTCGTCACGAATGCGGCGTACTCGTCGGGCACGGTGACGTCGCTGGTGAACTCCGCGTACGGGAAGGTCAAGTCATACTGGCCCTTCATGTACAGCGACGTCATCGTCGCCTGATCCTCACTGATCAGCTTGACGTTGATGCCAATGGCGGCCCACTCGGCCTGGAGGATCAAGACCAAGTTGGTGTACTCGGTGAACCCACTGGGGTACTGGAACGTGACCGAGAAGCCCTTCGGGTAACCGGACTCGGCCATGTACTGCTTGGCCTTCTTCAAGTCGTACGTGTACGGCGCAACGACGCTGTTCGGTGCGTCGTACTTCAGCTGTGGCAACACGCTGTTCGGGATCGTTCCCAGACCCTTGAACACCGAGGTGTTGATGAGCGGTCGGTTGATGGCGTATTCCATGGCCTTTCGTACATCAAGATCGGCCAATGGCTTGTCCTTGAAGTTCATCCACATTCCAACCCAGTACGGCACCTTGGCCGACTGGAGCGTCAAGTTCGAACTCGACTGGACCGTCTGGACCTGCGAGTACGGGATACCGTCGGCAATCTGAGCCTGACCATTTTGCAGGTCAAGCAGACGAGTGTTGTCGTTGGACGCGTACTGGTACGTCACCGAGTTCAGGTACGGAAGTCCGGGCTCCCAGTAGTAGGGGTTGCGCACGAAGCTGATCGACGAACCTCGGACCCACTTGCTCAACTTGAATGGTCCGGTCCCTACGGGGTTGTTCCAGAAGGCCTTGCCTTCCTTCACCACAAGATTCTGAGGGACGATGAACGCATCGAAGATGCTCATGTTATAGAGGAGACCCGGTGTCGGCTCGGAGAGCGTCATCTTGACGGTGGAGGAGTTCACCGCGACGGCGCTCTTGAATCCACCGGACAGGACCGCGGTCTCGTCGACCTTCGGATTCGCAAATGTATCGAGCGAGTAGACGACGTCGGCAGCGGTGACTGGTTGACCGTTCGAGAACTTGATACCGGGACGTATGTGGAACACGTAGGTCAATCCGTCTGGCGACATGGTCCAAGAGCTCGCCACGGCGGGTACGACATTCTGTGTCGCCCCCTTCGGATCAGGCATGACCAGACCCTGGTACAGGAGCGTGTCGGCGAAGATGTCGCCGTTACCGTTGGTTGGGTAGAAAGGATCGAGCGTCGACGGTCCCGTTTGGCGGGCGTAGACGAGATTTCCACCCTTGACCGGCGTTGATTTGCAGGCGGAGGAGGAATTGACACCGTTGGCTGCCGAGGCACTCATCGTGGGCAGCGCGCCGAGTGTTACCACGCTGGCGAGCATCGCTATGCCGGCACCACCGAGCCCCATTCGCCGAAGAACGCCTCGTTCTTTGCTGTAGTTCATCCTGGACACAACTTCCTCCCCTTCCAGTTGATTAAACAACACCATTTCGCCCCCCGAGGCCGAAACGGTCAATGCATATTTTGCGAGCATACGTTACGAAAGGTCCTAATACAAGTCGGACGTCCAACAAAAATAAAAATCATTTGCTACTTGATGGCCAACGCATTCGCGGGTGATCCAATGCCACCGCGAACATTTAAAGGAGCGCTCATCAGGAGAAACTCGTAGACGCCGTCGTGCGCGCAGTCGCGCGCCAGTTCTTCGAGGTCCCAGAGCTCGCCGATTGCGAAGCCCAAACGCCCGATGAGGACACGGTGCAGAAACCCGAATGGCGCAGCCTCCGAGGAGAAATCAGGAGGCCAGACCTCGGTCGCAAACGAGTCCGAGACAACGGCGGAGGCACCGCTGTCCCAGAGATACCGAGCCATCTCCTCGCTGTGCTCGATCCCCGGTGCAACCAGGTCGCCACTCAGCGCGACACGCTCTTCGCGATCAAGACCGCGATACCAATCGAGAAACCCCGTCCGAATCACTATGGCGCACCCGGGACTGAATGCCGTCCCGCTCGCCGCGCGAGCCGCTTCGAGGGCATTGACCGAGAGAGCGACGGCCCCATGAACCGAGTCGGGGATGACGTCGGGCGCCAGTTGTCGAGCTCGCGGGATGTCGAGCAGGACCGCGCGAGTTACGACGCCCTGCTTCGTCCAATGGTCAATCGTGTTTCGCCCCTGAACGAGCACGTCGTCCAGTGACCGGTTGTTGTAGAAGATATTGGGACGGGCCGCAATGTGCGCCAGGGAATCCCACTGGCTCGAGATCTGTGGAAAATAGTCATCGAGGGCATCATCGAGGTCCTCGACCCCGTCCGCTCCTCCTTGGAGCACTCGATGCACTGGGTTCGACCGAGTGATGTCGAGCGGAGGGTCGAACTGATCTACCGGAGCGTCGAGGCCGAAACGAGCACCGCGACGGCCGAGCTTGAGCGCGTCGAGCACCGTCGCGTGAGTAATGAGATTGAGTCGACCTATGGAGTCATCGTCACCGAACAGGCCCCAGGCAGTCGCGACGCCGTCAGTATCGAGCGGTAGATCATCGTAGGCAGGAAGCATCCGTGACGCCATCGCGCCATCTAGTCCGTAAGCGGGCGGAGTTCGCCAAAGGCTGCGTCGGTCGCCGACAGCGCGACTTCGAGATCATCGTCGGTCAGTGCCGCCGAGATGAACCAGTTGTGACGCGGGTGCAGGTAGAGCCCGTGACGCAAAGCGGCCGCGGCGAACTGGATGGACACGGCCCAGTCGACGTCACCCACGAAACTCAGGTAGGGCATCTGCGACGGTCCGGTCTGGTTGATCGCGATACCACGGCGGTCTGCTTGCTCTTGGAGGCCCGCTCGCAATGCGTCACCCATCCGCGTCATCCGGCCGACTGAATCCTCGCGTTCGAGAACGTCCAGCGTCGCGAGACTCGCCGCCATGCTCGCCGACGCAAACCAGAACGACCCGGTCGTGAACAGACTCTGGGCCGCCGCCCGATACTTGTCGTTGCCCAGCACGGCAGCCAACGGGTAGCCGTTGGCAATGGCCTTGCTCCAGGCCGAGAGGTCTGGCTCGACACCCAATGGATCCCAGCTTCCACCGAAGTGCAGGCGGAATCCGCAGCGTACGTCGTCGAGAATAAGTGCGGCCCCCGTCTCGTCACAAAGCGCTCGCAGACCGCGAGCGAATTCGGGATCGACGAGTTCCTGGTCGTAACCGGCGTCGTGACGAAATGGCGACACCATGATCGCGGCCACGTCATCACTGAGTACTGCGCGCACGCTCTCGAGGTCGTTGTAGGTGTAGCGAACGATGTTCGCACGGTCTTCGGGCGTGGTCCCCGACTCCACGGGTGTACACCACGGTGCGGCACCGTGATACGCGCCCTTGGCCACCAGCAACTTGCGACGGCCAGTGGCCGCTCGAGCGATGGTGACGCACAGGGTCGTCGCGTCGGTTCCGTTCTTCTGAAACATCGCCCACTCTGCGTGCGCAACCGCGCCGACCATGCGCTCGGCGAGTTCGACCATCCGAGGTGAGGGGCCATTGAGACAGTCCCCCAACGCCATTTGCCGGTTAAACGCTTCGTCGACCTCTGGGTGATGTTGACCGAGGATGACTGGGCCCCAACTGCACATCAAATCAACGAATTCCCGTCCGTCCACGTCCGTCACGCGCGCGCCTCTGGCACTTTCGAAGAACTGCGGGTAGTCGGCCGGCATGGCTCCCATATTGAGGTGCCCGTACATTCCGCCCGGGATCACCACTCGCGCCCGTTCGCGAAGTTCCGCGTCCCGGATTCGGGCCACACCAGTCCCATTGAGCGACTGTGCATTCTCCAGAGGCGTCATAGCTCATCTCCCATTTCTTGTTCCGTGTCCACGATCATCGAAAGGAACCGTTGACTCGCCACTCGCGCGTCACGGTCACCGGTGTCCGCGAGCAATTGGGCTACTTGTCCAATTCCCTCGATGCCAGCGTCAGAGCCGAGCCCGGTCGCCACGAGACTCCCGCAGACCGTGCCAACCCATGCCGCCTGGACCGGGGTGAGGCCCGCTAGAAGTCCGGTGAGGAAGCCGGCATCGAAACCGTCTCCGCAGCCAGTGGTGTCCACCACATGCACGTCCAACGCCGGAAGAGCGACATCCGATGTCCGGTCAATGACCCGGCACCCCTGTTCGCCACACGTTACGGCAACACCTCTCACACCCAGATCGAGAACACGTTGGGCCGCCTCGCGAAGATCGTCAGCCCCGGTCAAACCAAGAAGTTGCTCCTCGTTGGGACAGAACCAGTCAGTATGACGCAGCACTGGTGCCAGGGACTCCAAAGAATCGCGACCCCCGTTTCGAAGGACGTCCATGGTCACAATCGTGCCGCGAGCGCGGGCCTGCTCGGCGAGATCCGACAGATCTGCGGGGTCCAGTCCGGTCATGGCGTCGAGCCCCCCGAAGTGCACGCCCGCCGCGCCCGCGAAAGCGGCACGATGCGCCGGCGTCACATCGGCGATGGTGAATTTGCCGTTCGCTCCGGGCACGTGGAGTGCTGGACGTTCGCCGTTCGGACGGATCGGGAGAATCGTGGCGGAGGTCACTTGACCGGCGAGCCGGCTGATCAAGTCAGTTTCTACGCCGTAGTCCCTCAGGAGCGTGAGCACGATATCGCCGAGCATGTCATCGCCGATGGCACCGATGTTCTGTACTCTCACTCCAAGTTTGGAAAGATCCACGCTGGCGCCAGCAGCGGTCCCCGCGGCGGTCGCACGGATCTCGTCGATGATGATCGATCGCTGACCTGGCGGGATCTCGGACACTGGGCGACCTAAGACGTCGAGAATATGGACACCGAAGCAAACCACTGGTCCCAGATTGATTGTCTGTCTCATGGCTGCTCCTTCACGTTCGCGAGCCCCCCGTAGCGACGACGGCGGATCTCGCTCTCAACTTCGCTGAGTTCGTCGTCGCTCAAGATCCGAGGTGAACCGTAATCGAGTGACTTTCGGTATACCCGGGCGAGCCACTCGAGCAGCAGCGCGTGCTCGTAGGTCTGCGTGAGTGTCTTACCTCGCACCACCGCACCATGGTTTTGGAGGATTGCGGCGTTGTGGTCTTGCATGACCGCGACCGTCCCGCTCGCGAGTCCGTCCGAGCCGAACCTCGTGTAACCAACAACCGGCACCGTATGCCCGAAGGCCACGATGTTGTAGTGAACGGCGGGAAGTTCATCGCGCACCAGCGACAGGGCCACCAACTCCTCGGAATGAGTGTGCACGATGGCCTGAGCGTCAGTCGCCAAGTAGATTCCCGAGTGCATTGGCCACTCGGAGGACACGGCGGCGCGACCAGCGACCTGTTCGCCGTCGAGCGTCATGACACAGATATCGTCGACCGTTGTCTCGAGATACGAAATGCTGCTCGGTGTGATGACGATGAGGTCACCCACGCGAATACTGAGGTTTCCCGACGTGCCCAGTGCGAGCCGGTCGGTGAGAAGTCGAACACCGTAGGTGACGAGATCGCGTCGAGCAGTTTCGATCGCTGCTTCGTCGTGTGTGCTTGGCACTTGTAGAACCCCCCTCAGCCGTCACGCGGCTTGTCGGGATATTATACGGACGACCGACAAAAATCAATGCTCCCGGTCTAGACTCGCCCCGAACGCCATAGGGTTGGCGCAAGAATGACCTTGGAATGATTGGAGTTACTTGCCCAAGATTGTCGACTGGGAAGCTCGAAAAGACGAGATCTTAGAGGCCACGTGGCGGGTGATCGCCCGAGACGGGCTCTCGCGCACCACGGTTCGCGCCATTGCCCGCGAAGCCGACTGTTCACTGGGGATTCTTTCGCACTACTTCGACGACAAGATGGATATCTTGGCCTCGGCGCTCTTGTTGTCGCACCGTCGAGTGCGCGAACGTACTGAAAAGAAGGTTGTGGGTCTGAGCGGGATGGCGGCTCTGCGTATTTCGATGCTCGAAGCTCTGCCGCTCGATGCCGAGCGCGAACTCGAAGCCCGCATTGAAGTCAGCTTCTGGGGACGGATCCTTTCTGACGCCCGACTATCGGAACTCGGTCAAGCCGAGGTCAACCTTCTCGGTGCGCGCCTTAGGAGCCATCTCGACGAAGCCAGCGCCGCGGGTGAACTCCTCGCCGATCTTGATCTGGATCTTGCCACACAGGAGCTTCTCGTCCTCATCGACGGGGTCAGTGTGGAACGGACGCATTTCCCCTCCTCCGTTCCACCGAAGCGCCAGAAGGAGATGCTCGAACGTCGGCTCTCGTCCTTTCAAGTTCGAGTGTGATTCATCGAATTGGGGATCCTTCGAGGAAATATCCTGCCGGGACAACGATCCATGAGCCCGGTGCGGGCGAAGCACGGACGACGGCCGGCGCGGAGCCTTCAGTGGGGTGCTCGGTGAGCGAACAACAACCCAACGCCGACGTTCGTCACCCATCCCTAGGCCTCGGTGCCTCGGTGCTGGCCGCGGTCTTATGGGGGTTCGGCGGTATCTTCGTGGCCCTCACGTTCGCGCCGGGTCTCGTCGTGGCCTTCTACCGGCTCTGGCTCGGCGCGGTACTCCTGACCCTCTTGGTCTACGGCTCCGGTCGGCGCTTCACCTGGGCGCTGGTGCGCGCGACGTGGCTCGGCGGCGTCTTTCTCGCCGGCGACATGGCCCTCTTCTACTGCGCGGTCAAGCTCACGAGCATCGTCGACGCGACCGTGATCGGCGCCTTTCAGCCCGCGCTCGTCCTGCTCGCGGCCCGTCGACTCTTCGGCGAGCGGATGGGACGCTGGGACGTGACGTGGATCATCCTCGCCATGGCGGGCGTGACGATCGCCGTCGTGGGTCCCGGCGTGAGCAGCCACCATGAGGCGATAGGTGACGTGCTGGCCGCTCTGTCACTGCTGTCCTTCACCGCCTACTGGCTCGTGTCCAAGCACGCCCGACAACTGCATGACGCCCTCTCCTACACCGCGGGCGTCACGTTCGTGGCGGCGTTGACCGTGACGCCGATCGTGCTGCTGTCCTCGCAGTCACTGCGCCACGTTCAACTGAGCGACTGGCTCTGGATACTGTTGCTGACGGTCGTCCCGGGAAGCGGACATCTGGTGATGAACTGGGCTCACCGCTACGTCGACGCGTCGGTGTCATCGGCGATCAGCTGTCTGAGCCCGCTCGTCGCGGCGGTCGCCGCCATCCCCATCCTCGGTCAGACCCTGAGCATCCTGCAGGTCGCGGGTGCGCTGGTCGGACTCACCGCGATTGCGGTGGTCGCCGCTCGGCACCGCCAACTCGCAGAACCACTGGTGGAGTAGTCGCACGGTACGGGACCACGCGTCCAGAGTCACCGGCTCGTAACGGTTCGGCAACGTGTTGGAAATATCACCATGTCATCCTTGGAGCATCAGCAATGACGAGCGAAGGAGACGTTATGAGTACCGACATCGCCAATCCCGATTCTCCAACTGAACTGTTCGACTGGTGGCACGATCTGGGCACTCTCGCCACCAGGTCGACCACGCTGGCCGACTGGCAAGTCGTCAAGTACCGCGACGCCTGGTGCTTCACCCGCCGCGAGCGCCGCGGTCACGACTGGTACATGATTCGCGGCACCAACGTGATCACCTTCGGGTGGGACGAGGATTCTCTCGAAACCGCGTACGAGATGCTCACCGCCTCGTCGCCCACCCCGAGGGCACGAACGCGCGTCATCCGCCCAAGAAATCCGTGGAGCACGTCGCGTCCCCGGGTGAGTGACCATTGAATGGCTACCGGTCACTCCAACTGGTCGGCTGGGCCGGTGACGACGTGGCACTGCTGGAACTCGCAACGCCACCGGGGCGGCCATGGATCGCCCATCTAGATTTGGCTGATGCGCGTCAACGTGACCACCGAGATCGCGGCGCCGATTGATCGGGTGTGGCGGGCGCTGACCGTCATCGATCAGGTCCGCGCGTGGGACGGCGTGGTGGCCCACGACGTCCCCGAGGACTACCCAGCCCCGGGACAGCACGCCCGGTGGCGAAGCGCCTTTGGACCACTGCAACTGATGCTGCACGACCGGATCGTCGACGTCGATGAGAATCGACGCTTCCGCTCCCTCATCGACATCGCCTTCATCCGCGTCGATGAGGAGTACCTCCTCAGTTCCAACGAGCCCGGTGTCACGACGCTCGTCACGAACGACCAGGTCCACTCCAGGATTCCCGGACTGGGCTGGCTCGCGGTGCTGCTCACCCGCGCCAACGTGCACGACTCGATGTCGCGACTGAAGGCCTACTGCGAGCTCGTCCCACCGTCGCCGTAGGCGACGCGACACCCTGGCCGACCGGGGCCCGACCGGGCGACCTCAACCAACGAATGACGTCGGGTCCAGACGGGTCAGTCGACGTACGACGTCGGACGGGTTGTCCTCCTGGTCCTCCGCCGCCTCCTTGTCACGCATCGCGGCGCGCACCACCCAACCGCCGATGGCGCGAAAGGGCTCGGGTGGCAAGGTCGTGCCCGGCGTGCGGACCATGGGGCTCGTGGCCCACTCGTCGTCACCCTCGAGCGCCAGCGACGCCAGGATCTTGCCTCCGAGGTACGAAGGCCCCACCCCGTTCCCGGAGAAGCCGACGCCGTAGTGAACACGAGGACTGTCGCCCAAGCGACCGAAGAACGGCATCGAGTCCGACGAGTAGTCCACGGCTCCCGACCAGGTCGAGTCGATCGGCACAGCGTCCAGCCTCGGATAGGTGCGCCGGAACTGATCGATCAACTCGGGGCCTCGCAGGGGCGTCGACCACGTCGAACGGTTCATGTGGGCGCCGTAGCCGATACGACCACCCCCTTTGCCGAAGACGACGCGTCCGTCATTCGTCGGCCGGTAGTACTGGACCAGACGTCGAGAATCTGAGATGGCGAGTCCGGGGATCCAACCGGTCGACGCGAGTTCCTCGGGGGCTGGCGCGGTGGCCAGCACGTCGCTTCCGAGCACGAGCAGATGTCGTCGGATCTCTGGGTAGCGGGCCAACCACGCATTCGTCGCGAGGACCAGTTGGCTCGCGTGAAGCGTCGCGCCGGGCACGCGAACGGTCACGCCTTTGGCGGTTGCCTCGTAACGTAGCATCGGCGTCTTCTCCCAGATCGACACCCCCGCCGCGAGCGCGGCGGCACGAAGACCCCGCACGAGGGCTCCCGGCTGCACCGTGGCGACACCGGCCTCGAAGACGCCACCGAGGTGCCGCTCGCTTCCACTCATCGCGACGACCTCCTCCCTGGTGAGCGTTCGAAAGGGCGAGGCTCCCGCCGTCGCCAGGGTGCTGATGGTGTCGTCCCAGCTGCCCAACTGGCTCGAATTGGTGGCGACCCACAGCCACCCGCTCGGCATGAAGTCCGCCGCGATGCCGTGTGCCGCGCAGAACAGCCCGGTCTGGGCCACGGCGTCCTGGGACGCCGTGGCGAGACGCACCGCATCGTCGGTGCTCATCAACTTCTTCAGGGTGGCGAACTTCGGCCACCAGGTCATGGCGAACCCGCCGTTCGCCCCGCTGGCCCCCGACCCGCAGACGTCCGCCTCGAGAACGCCCACGCGAATCGACGGTTCACGTTGCGCGATGTGCAATGCGGTCCACAGCCCGGTCAGACCGCCGCCGACGATGCAGACGTCGACGACGTGGTCGCCATCGAGCCCCGGGGTCTCGTCCTCGATCGTCTCGCCGAGCGCCAGTTGCATCCACAGTGGGCGCGGTGAATGGGACTCGAACTTCGAATCGTTGAGCACAAGCGGCCTTCCTGTTGAGCGATCGCTGCCCTCAGGCTATTTCACCTCGTGGCGCCCACCATCCCCGCGACCTCGCCGGTTGCGTCCGTCGACGTCGCGTCCGGCGGTAGGTTGTGGATGTTGGACCAGTGCTGGAACTTCGAGGAAGCCGCTTCCCGGGCGCCGGTTCGCGACAGAGGAGATCGTCGTGTTCAAGCCAGGCTGGAAGATCGCGTCAGTGGGGGCCCTCGCCGCATCCCTCGGACTCTCCGCGTGTGGCGTGCAGGCGTCACTGGACAAGGCCCTCACCTCGGTCGGCTCGTCACCGTACCTGCAGATCCATCTCACCGCCAGCGCCTCGGGCCTCGCGCCGGGTGGTGACCAGGTGGAGCAGGCGCTGCCCGCACTGTCCTTCGACGTGTACGAGGCCAGCACGAACGGTGGCGCTCTCGCCCAGTCGTCGGGCCAGATCAACTCGGAAGTGAAGGTCAACGCGGGCTCTCACACTCTGGCCGACCTTCGCGACATCGGCGCCAACGTCTACGTGCTCGTGGACGTCAGCGCCCTTTCTGCGATTCCGGGCGTCAACCTGTCGCCGGCCGAGCTCGGCTCCCTGGCGATGCTCGTAGGCGGACGTTGGTTCGAGCTGCCGGCGAGCCTCGTCAACTCGTATATCCCCGCCGCGTCGAAGGATCTGGCGCCCACGGCCAAGGATCAGGCCGTGGTCCAGCAGTTGATCAAGGACGTGACCGGCGTCATCGAAGCCACGAAGTACACCACGTTGCCCGACGGCGGCTACTCGCAGACCGGCACGCTCGACTCGATTGCGAAGGCCGTGCTCCCCGCGATCGGCCAGCTAGGTGGGACCGCGACGTCCAACCCCGCGGTTCCCGGGACCTACAAGGTCAGCATCACGATGTCGGGCTCGAGCGCCACCGGGGGATCCATGCAGATCACGGCGCCGAACGGTGCCAGCGGTAACGCTACGGTGGGCCTGACCGCCACCATCAGCCACGCGACGCTCGACGTCGTCACGCCGGCCGGCGCGACGACGATCACGCCGGCGATGGTCAAGCTACTCATGGGACAAGCCACCGCCGCTCAGTGAGCGAGTCCACCCTTCTTGGTGACGGGTCCCTCGAAGGACCACGGGAAGTCAATCCACAGGTCCGTCTTCTTCCACGAATAATCGGGGACGATCACCGACCGGGGTTTCTCGTAGAGGACGGCGGAACGAACCTCGCGCACCGACTCGGCGCAGAAGTCGGTCACCATCTTCAAGGTGTGGCCAGAGTCGGCGACGTCATCGGCGATCAGCACCACCGCACCCGAAAGGTCCACCTTGTTCGGCACCGGGGGCAGGACGACCGGCATGGCCAGACGTTCATTGATGCCCGTGTAGAACTCCACGCTCATCATGAACGAGTTCTTCACGCCCAGGGCGTAGCCGAGCCCCGCTCCGAGGAAGAACCCTCCGCGGGCAATCGACAGGACGATGTCCGGTTCGAACCCTGAATCACAGATCGTTTGTGCGAGTTCGCGCGTCGCGCGTCCGAAATCGTCGTAATTCATCCGTTCGCGCTCGCTCACGCCACCAACGGTAGACCATCGAGCGCGACGAACCTGGAGGCGTCGGGCTCACGACGACGCGGCGGCTGATGACGACTCGCCAGTGGACGAACCCCTGCGCGGGAAGCCTACGCGCTAAGCGGAATGACTATTCCGCTTAGCGCGTAGGCTGTCGTCGTGGAGCGGTGGCTCCGTAGTCAACGGAGGAACATGACGCCCATCACCAAGAATCGAACGCCGTACCAGGCGACCTACGCGGTACTGGCCCTCGCGGTCGGCGGCTACGCGCTGCTGCAGTCACTCGTGATCCCGGTCCTGCCCACGATCCAGGCGGGATTGCACACGTCCCAGAACACCGTCACCTGGGTACTCACCGCGTACCTCCTCTCCGCGGCGATCTTCACCCCGATCATGGGTCGACTCGGCGACATGTACGGCAAGGAGCGCCTGCTCGTGCTGACACTTCTTGCGCTCACCGTCGGCTCACTGCTCGCGGCACTCGCCGGATCGATGACGATCATGATCGTCGCCAGAGTGATCCAAGGTATCGGTGGCGGCGTCCTCCCGCTCTCGTTCGGCCTCATCCGCGACGAGTTCCCCAAGGAGAAGGTGATGGGCGCGATCGGCACCGTGGCGGCGCTCGCCGCGGCGGGGTCCGGGCTCGGCATCGCCCTCGCCGGTCCCATCAACGACGCGATGGGCTGGCACTGGCTCTTCTGGATCCCGATGATCGTGCTCGCGATCGGGATGGTCGCGGCCCACGTCGTCATTCCCGAATCAGACGTACGTACCCCAGGCACACTGAGTTGGGCCGGCATCGTCCTGCTCACGGTGTGGCTCGTCGCGGGCATCCTCGGCATCAGTGAGGCGCCGACGTGGGGCTGGGGCTCGACGAGGATCGTGGGCCTGCTGCTCGGCGCCGTGGTGATCTGTGTCATCTGGGTCATCGTCGAGTCGCGGTCGTCGCACCCGCTGATCGATATGAAGATGATGCGGATACCCGCCGTGTGGTCCACGAACCTGGTGGCCCTGCTCACGGGGATGAGCATGTACTCGGTCTTCGCGTTCCTGCCCGAATTCCTCCAGACGCCTTCGTCATCGGGCTACGGTTTCGGCGCCAGTGTCACCCTCTCCGGTCTGATCCTGCTCCCATCGAGCATCCTCATGTTCGTCTGCGGCATCGCGTCGGGTTCGCTCGTTCGCCGACTGGGGCTGAAGGCCGTGCTGTTGCTCGGGCTCGTCGTCTCGGTGTTCAGTTTCGCCATCTTGACGTTCGCCCACGTCGCGAAGTGGGAGATCCTGCTCGCGATGATCATCGAGGGTGCCGGTTACGGGCTGGTCTTCGCGGCGAGCTCGTCGCTCGTCGTCGTCTCGGTCCCGCCGGACCAGACGGGCGTGGCGAGCGGCATGAACGCCAACATCCGAACGATCGGCGGGTCCATCGGGGCCGCCGTGATGAGCAGCATCGTGACCGCCGGCGTTCGCGCTGGCGAACTCCCGCGCGAGTCCGGTTACACCCACGGTTTCCTTCTGCTCACGATCGCCTGTGTCGCGGCGATTGGCGCGGCGACGTTGGTGCCGCGACACCTCCGTCCACCGTCGACGAGGTCCGAGGCGACCATGACCCACGCCGAACTCGGCATGGTGGCGGCGGGGACCCTGGTCGGCGACGAATCCGAGTGACGTGAGGCTGACGTCCGATTCCCCCACCGCACGACCATTGCGTCGTGACGCCGCCGAGCACCGCGAGCAACTGCTCGCGGCGGCGCTGAAGGTCTTCGACGCCCACGGGCTGGACGCCAGCGTCACCGAGATCGCGCGGGTCGCCGGCGTCGGCGTGGGCACGCTCTACCGAAACTTCCCCACCAAGGAAGCGCTCATCGACGCCCTGGTCCACCAGGTGCTCGACGCCACCATCACGATGGCGCGAGAAGCGACGGCGCTGCCCGACGGGAGCGGCCTGGAGCACTTCCTCGAGGCATCCGCCTCCTACCAGGCGAAGCACGTCGGATGCCTGCCGCGACTTTGGGACACCGACCTCGAAGCCGTCACCACTGCGCGTGCGCTCATCGCACTGCTGCTCACCGACGCGAAGAAGCACCATCGGATCCGCAAGGACCTCACCCCCACCGACGTATCAATCGTCTTGTTCGCACTTCGCGGGATCATTGAGACCACCCAGGAACGCGCACCCGACGCGTGGCGACGTCACCTCGACATCCTGATCGCGGGCATGCGCCCCGCCGAGCAGGACCTCGCGCACCGCGCACTCACCCCTTCACAGCTCAACGCGATCGTGGCCGGCTCGAAGCGCCCGCTCGACGGGGTGACTAGGCCCCGAAACGGCGTTCGCGGCGCGTGAAATCGCGCAACGCCCGCAACAGGTCGACCTTGCGGAAGGCCGGCCAGTAGGGGTCGACGAAGGCGAATTCGGCGAACGCCGATTGCCAGAGCAGGAAGCCCGACAGACGCGACTCGCCGCTCGTGCGGATCACCAGGTCGATATCGGGCAGGTCGGCGGCGTAGAGATTGCGCGCGAGACCGGCCGCATCGATGGCGTCGGCGAGCTCGTCGGCAGCGACCCCCTCGGCCAGCAGATCGTTCACCAGCGACCGGCACGCGTCCACGATTTCCTGACGGCCGCCGTAACAGAGGGCGATGTTGACGACCATGCGCGGCGACGACACCAACGCCACCTGGTCCACCGCGTGTTTGGCCGCGAGCGCGAGTTCGGGGGGCAGCAAGTCGAGACTGCCGCTCACCGACAACGAGAAGTGCAGGCGCTCGGCCAGGGCGGGCAATCGCTCGAAGAGTTCGGTGAGCACCTCGAAGTAGGGATCCAGTTCGTCGGAGGGACGACGCAGGTTCTCCGTGGAGAGCACCCACGCGGTAACGGCCTTGATATCGAGTTCCGCGCACCAGGTGAGCAGTTCCTCGAGTTTCGCCATTCCCGCGACGTAGCTGGCCCGGTATTCACCGTCGGTCACCTCACGAGCGAAACGACGGTGGCCATCGAGGATGACGCCGATGTGGCGCGGAAGGCTCTCGGCGGGCAGCGCGTTAGCCAGCCGGTGTTCGTAGAAACGATAGGCGGTGCGCCGAAGAGCCATGGACCTCTCCATCGTGTGAGATCGAAACGTCATTGCCGATGATACCTCTCGCATCGGGCCCGACCACTCCCGTCGAGTCCTGGGCGGGTCACGAGATTGTCCGGTTGGTCGACAGGGCCTTCGAGAGTCGAAGCGCCGTGGTTCGAACCGCCGGGCCGAGGGCCCGGGGATCGAATGTGGACACGGGCATCGTCAGCGAAAGCGCCGCGCGCACGTGGCCATCGACGATGAGCGGACTCGCCACGCACGCGAGCCCCGTGCGCGCCTCTTCGAGTTCGACCGCGATGCCCGTCCGTCTGGTCTCGGCGAGCGCCGCGCGCAGGAGCGCCGGATCGACCATCGAGTACTTCGTACGCCTCGCGAGACCCTCCGCGATCGCCGTCTCGAGCAGCCCGTCGTCGAAGGCGAGGATCGCCTTACCAACGGCGGTGCAGGTGGCGGGGATCCGCCCGCCGATGTGCGAGGCGACGAGTTGGTGCCCCTGACGACCAACACGCACCAGGTACATCGCGTCGGTCCCCTGCAGGATGGCGAGCTGGATGACGCGTTGCGTGCGGTCGTAGAGCTCTTCCATGTAGGGGCGCGCGGCCCCGACGATCTGGTTCTGGCGAAGGGCGGTGCCCCCGAGTTCGAAGAGGCGAAGCCCGAGGCTGTGTCCGTTGGACGACGATTCGACGATCCCGGCGTTGCGCAGTTCGACGACGATCCGATGCACGCTGGACTTGGGCAGACCCGTCGTCGCCGCGATATCTCCTAATGAGACGGGCTCCGCGGCGTCGGCCAGCGCGCCCAGAACGCTTATGCCCTTTGAAAGCGAGGTTCCCATTGGAAATCCTTATCTCCTTCGTCCCACTATACGGGACGATTCGGTGGACGACCGACGCGAACTGTCTTAGAGTCACCAGGACCACCACGTTTTGAAGAGAGACCACCTTGCGTGACGACTACGTAGAACAGCTTCCCGACGTCGATCCGGAGGAGACCACCGAGTGGCTCGATTCGCTCAACTCGCTGGTCGACGCCGGCGGGGAACGCCGCGCACGATTCGTCCTCGCCAAACTGACGGACCGGGCACGAGCCCTGGGCGTCGGGACGCCGGTCGAGGTATCGACGCCGTACATCAACACCATCCCCGCCAACGCCCAGGAGTGGTTCCCGGGTGACGTCGAGATCGAACGTCGCATCCGGGCCTACATCCGTTGGAACGCCGCGGTCATGGTCGTCAACGCGAACCACGAGGCCGACGGCATCGGCGGGCACCTCTCCACCTACGCGTCGTCGGCGGGCCTCTACGAACTCGGCTTCAACCACTTCTTTCGCGGCAAGGACCACGGTCAGGCCGGTGACCACATCTACTTCCAGGGCCACGCCGCGCCGGGCATCTACTCGCGCGCGTTCCTCGAAGGACGCTTCGACGAATCGCACCTCTCGAACTTCCGCCGCGAGATCGGCGGCCACGGCCTCACGAGCTATCCGCACCCGTGGCTCATGGACGAGTTCTGGGAGTTCCCGACCGTGTCAATGGGGCTCGGTCCGATCAACTCGATCTACCACGCACGCTTCAACCACTACCTGCACAACCGCCGAATCGACGACACGACCAACTCGCGCGTGTGGTGCTTCCTCGGCGACGGCGAGACCGACGAGCCCGAGACCCTCGGCGCCATCAGCCTCGCGGGCCGCGAGCATCTCGACAACCTGACCTGGGTCGTCAACTGCAACCTGCAGCGACTCGACGGTCCCGTGCGCGGGAACGGCAAGATCATCCAGGAGCTCGAAGCGGTCTTTCGCGGCGCCGGGTGGAACGTCATCAAGGTCATCTGGGCCGAGGGCTGGGACAAGCTGCTCGCGAAGGACACCGACGGCATCCTGCTCGAGAAGATGAACACCACGGTCGACGGCGAGTTCCAGCGCTACGCGACCGAATCGGGCGCCTACATCCGCGAGCACTTCTTCGGCCCCGACCCGCGTCTTCGCGCGATGGTCGCCGACATGAGCGACGAGGAGCTCCAGAAGCTCCCCCGCGGCGGCCACGACTACCTGAAGATGTACGCCGCCTACAAGTCGGCGACCGACCACCGCGGCCAGCCCTCGGTCATCCTCGCCAAGACCGTCAAGGGGTGGACGCTCGGCACCGCCACCGAAGGACGCAACGCGAGTCACCAGGTGAAGAAGCTCAACCGCGACCAGTTGGCGAAGCTGCGCACCCGCCTGCACCTCGAGGACGTCATCGACGAGGAGGTGCTCGCGAACGACAACCCGCCGTACTACCGACCGCCTCAGGACTCGCGGGAGTACCAGTACATGGCCGAACGACGGGCCCTGCTCGGCGGTTCGGTGCCGCGACGTTCGACCATCGTGCGCAAGTCCCTCGAACTGCCCGCCGACGAGACGCTCAACGAGTTCGACGAGGGCTCGAAGGGTGCCGAGGTCTCGACGACCATGAGCTTCACCCGGCTCCTGCGCACGCTCGCGCGCACCGAGGGCTTCGGGCCACGGGTCGTGCCCATCATCCCCGACGAGGCGCGCACCTTCGGCATGGACGCGCTCTTTCGCGAGTTCGGCATCTACGCCGCCGAAGGCCAGCGCTACGAGTCGGTCGACGCGCAGCTGCTGCTCAGCTACACCGAGTCCCAGGACGGCCAGATCCTCGAAGAGGGCATCACCGAAGCCGGGTCCATGGCGAGCTTCACCGCCGCCGGCACCGCGTACGCCACCCGCGGGGTCCCGATGGTCCCCTTCTTCACCTTTTATTCGATGTTCGGCTTCCAGCGCGTGGGCGACCTCATCTGGGCCGCCGCCGATGCGCAAGCCAAGGGCTTCCTGCTCGGCGCCACCGCCGGACGGACGACACTCCTGGGTGAAGGACTCCAGCACCAGGACGGGCACAGCCTGCTCCTCGCCTCGACCGTTCCGACGTGCCAGGCCTACGACCTCGCCTACGCCTACGAGGTCGCGGCGGTGGTGCGCAGTGGACTGAAGCGCATGTACGGCCAGAAGGACGCGAACGGCGTCGACGGCGCCGGCGACTCGGTGTTCTACTACCTGACGCTCTACAACGAGAACTACGAGATGCCCGCGCGACCCGCCGGCGTGTCCGACGAGGACATCATGTCGGGCCTCTACAAGTGGTCCGACGCCCCCGCGGGGACGGGCGTCAAGGCGACGATCCTGTTCTCGGGCTCGGCCCAGGGCGCGGCCCGCGCGGCACAGGCGGCGCTCGCCGAGCGCTACGACGTCGGCTGCGAGCTCTGGAGTGCGACGAGCTACAAGCGCCTGCGCGAGGACGCGTTGTCGGTGGAGCGCGTGAACCGGCTGCACCCGCTCGACAAGGCCCAGGTCGCGCCGGTGACCAAACTGCTCGCCCAGGCCGAGGGACCCGTGGTCGCGGTCTCGGACTTCATGAAGGCGATCCCCGACCAGATCAGCCGCTTCATCCCGCCGGTCTCGACCGACGGCTCCACGAAGAAGTCGGCGTCGCGCCCGCGTCCCTTCATCACGCTCGGCACCGACGGCTTCGGACGGTCCGACACCCGCGAGGCGCTGCGTCGTTTCTTCGAGACCGACGAGGGTCACGTGGTGGTCGCGGTGCTGACGGGACTCTGCGAACTCGGCCAGGTCAAGCCCGAGGTCGTCGACCGAGCCATCAAGGACTACGGACTCGACCCCGAACTCGACGACCCCCGAACTCGATAGGTGAGACTTCACATGAGGAGAAGCTTCTGATGACAGACATACGCATGCCCGAGTTGGGCGAGAACATCACCCAGGGCACGGTCACCCAGTGGTTCAAGAAGGTCGGCGATTCAGTGGCCGCCGAAGAGCCGCTCTTCGAGGTCTCGACCGACAAGGTCGACGCCGAAGTCCCCTCCCCGCTCGCGGGCGTCATAACGAAGCTCCTTGTCGCGGTCGGCACCTCGGTCGACATCGGTGCGGTCGTTGCGGAGATCGACGCCGTCGGCGCCGCGCCCGCACCGACACCCGTGACAGAACCTGTGGCCGACGTCGTCGTGACCGCCCCATCCCCTGCGCCTGCTCAGACTCCGATCCCAGAAGCGCCGGTCGCCGTCTCCCCCACGCCGTCGCCCACTCTGCCCACGCCGGCACCGGCACCCATGCCCACCGCCACCCCTGTCGCCCCCCAACTTCTGGTGACGTCACCCATCGTGCGCAAGCTGATCAACGACCTCGGCTCCGACGCGAATCTGGTCACCGGGACCGGACCGGACGGCAGGGTCACGCGCCAGGACGCCGAGAGGATCGCGTTCTCACCCGAGCACGTCCGCGCCGTCGCCGCGGCGCCCGCCCCGTCGGCCTCGACCTCACGACTCGCTCCGGCGCCGGTCCCCGAAGGCGCGAACTTCGTGCCCTTCAACAAGGTCCGAAAGATCACCGGCGAGCGGATGGTGATCTCCAAGGCCACCTCGCCGCACGTGATGACCGCCGTCGAGGTCGACTACGAGCGCATCGAGTCGGTTCGGCGTAAGCACCAGGACCAATGGCGCCGCGACGAGGGCTTCACCCTCACCTACCTGCCCTTCATCTCGCGCGCCCTCGTGCAGGTCCTGCGTGCGTTCCCCCACATGAACTCCTCGGTCGTCGAGGGCGGGATCGTCCTGCACGACCACGTGGACCTGAACATCGCCATCGACCTGAACTTCGAGGGTCTGCTGGCGCCGGTCATGCGACGCACCGAGGACAAGCGACTCGCGGCGATCGCGCGAGAGATCTCGGACCTGGCGACGCGGGCGCGAAGCTCGAAGCTTCGCCCCGACGAACTGAGCATGGGGACATTCACCATCTCGAACTCGGGACCGTTCGGCACGTTCATGGTCGCGCCGGTCATCAATCAGCCGCAGGTGGCGATCCTCTCCACCGACGGCGTCGCGCGCAAGCCCGTCGTCATCACCGACGCGAACGGAGGCGAGTCGATCGCCATCCACTCGATGGGGATGCTCGTCCTCAGTTGGGACCACCGCGCGTTCGACGGCGCGTACGCCGCGGCGTTCCTGCGCGCGCTGAAGGACGTCCTCGAGAACCACGACTGGGAGTCGGAGCTCTAGGACCTTCGGGGGCTCCCGCTGCGCCACTTCGTCGTCACGCGGATCCTCGTCAGGGGACCGCGACGCCGACCTCGAGGAAGTTCACGACGTCGCGAGCGGTGAAGTGCTCGTTCGCGGTCATGATCGAACGAAGTTCATTGATGCAGTCGCCACTCGTGACGACCGGAGGTTCCTGCGAGCCGTCACCGTGGACCTGACCGAGACCGACCGTCGCCATGAGTCCGTTGCAAAGGCACACCCGACCCTCGGTCTCCTCGATCGAGCCGCCCTTGCGCACGAAGACGTCGACGGGCTCGCCGGGGCAGCGGTAACCGATCGCGCCACTCTCGTCGGCGAACGCTTCGCGCAGGTAACCCATGTCGCAGCGCCGTTCGCGCGCGTCCAGGATGGCCGGGTCCGACGAGGTGCCCGCCACGTCGGCGACCTTGAAGGGATAACCGGTCGCTGACGCCCTGGTCGACGTGGCCACCTTGATCGAACCGTGGCGGATCTCCTCGAGGGCGCGTTCGCGAAGCACCGGATCCATACCGGACTCCCGGCAGTAGGCGAACATGGTGCCCACCTGCACGCCCGTGGCGCCCAGGTCGAACGCCTCCTGCACGTGCTCGCGTGACGTGATGCCTCCGCCGATCCAGAATGGCTGGTCCATCGCGCGCAACGCTTCGAAGTCGACACGGTCGCGCTCACCGTACTCGGGGTTCCCCTCGGCGTCGAGGGTCAACGCGCCACGCGGTGGGGCGTTGTGTCCGCCGGCGTTCGGGCGCTCGACGACGAAGCCGTCGACCGGACCGCTGCTGCGCTTGGCGAGCGCGTTCGCCAGGACGTGCGACGAGACGATGCCGAGGAACTTCGGTCGTCCGAGGACGCCTGCCGGAAGGTAGGGCGTCGGATCGAACGTCAGGGACAGGTCGCCCCTCGACGCGCTGGCACCCGTGACGCTGAGGGGGAGGTCGACCGGTCGACCGTTCGCCAGCCCCTCGAGGACGCCCGGGATGTTCGTCGGCACTCCGGCACCCATCAACACGTAGTCGACGTCGGCGAGGATGGCGCCGAACAGCGAGGGGCCCGTCGGGATCTGGACCTTGGTCAGGAGGTTGATGCCGACGATGCCGTCGTGGCCCTCCTTCGCCATCGCGACCTCGACGAAGGTGGCGAGCACGACCAGGTCGATCGATCGCCTGACGCTGCGGTGCGTCAGCATCTGCACCGGAAGGTAGGGGCTGTCCGGCTTCCGCTTCGTCGAAGCGAAGCGCGCGACGGCCTCGTCGACGATCCCCGGCACGGGGAACCGGTCGAGAACGGCGCGGAGCGTGTCGTCGACGCCGTGGTCCTGGAGACGACGGGCGAAGACCGTGTCGATGGCCGTTCCCGATACGACACCGAGTTGCCCGGTCGTCGACACCGCGCGCGCGAGCTGCCATCCGGAGATCGCAATGCCCATCCCGCCTTGGATCAGCCAGGGAAAGGTCTCATTGCTGTTCATGCTGTCTCGTTCGCGATGCAGTCCCGCGTTGAAGGCGAGGGAAAGTACGTCAAAGATTGGCGATGACCGGAGTCTACGTTGATTGGACTTTCTAAAATCTCTTCAGGTGCTCACGACGACATAGGTCCTGATGGGCATCTGTCCGCCCGGGGCCCGGTCCGCTCTAGGGACGCTTGAAGTACATCTCGCGTGCGCGTTGCAGCGCCTCCGTCGGGGGTTGGGCGAAGTAGAAGCCGCTGCGCGCCGGGAACAGCCCCGCGCCCCGGTACCGGAGCACGCGGTCTTCGCAGAGTGCCAGCGTCACGCCGAGCGAGTCGATGACCGGCACGTCGTCGACGCGCGAAACACCCTGGCTCGCGAGCAGCACGTTGAGCGGGCCCTCGCCGGGCACGATGACCTTGGCCCCGAGATCGATGGCCCGTCGAGCGGCGGTGAAGAAGGCCTCCTTGAGCCCCTCGGAGTCCTCGTAGCCCTTCAGGATGTCGCCGAACTCGCGCTCGATCGAGACGATTGGTCCGACCAGATCGCCAAAGCCGTACAGCGTCATGTTGCGGCGAAGCTGGTCCTGCAGCGCATCGATGAAGTTGACGATGCCGACCTTCGCGCCGAGGGTCGCGGCGTAGGCGACCGACGCGTTTCCGTAGGCCACGACCGGGATCTCCAGCAGGGTCCGTATCTCCTCGAACCCGGTGTCGGGAATCGTCGCGATCATGAACGCGTCGAAACCCTCGTCCTGCGCCTGGAGCGCGTTGGCGACGAACTGCTCCTTGTGCAGTCCCGCCAGGTACGCGTAGCTGATGTGGGTCCCCGGGTAGGACGACGGATAGGTCCCCGGCGACATTCCGTGGAACTCAATCTCGGTGCCCGCTGACGCCTGGCGCTCGAGATGGGCGCGGAGCGTGTCGACATAGGGACCGACGTCGTCGAGGACGGTGAAGCTCTGGTACCAGATCCTCATGCGCCGACCCTCGCCGCCTGGAGACCGCCGATGCGACCGAAGACCGCTCCGCGCAACACCGACGTCGAGCCCGTGTAGTTCGAGTAGTAGAGCCCGGTCATCTCGCCCGCGGCGTAGAGGCCCGCGATGACGTCGCCGTCACGGTCGACCACCTGGGCGAATTCGTTGGTGCGCAGTCCACCGAAGGTGAATACGTTCGCCGCCATCACGGGGTAGGCGTGGAACGGCCCTTCGACGATTCTCGTGGCCCAGTTGGACTTGGGGGGTACGACACCGCGCGTCGCCTTGCCGTCAGGCCTCGAGGGGTCGAACGCCTCGTCGCCGCAGCCCGCGTTGTAGTTCGCGACCGAACGCTCCAACGCCGCGGAATCGATGTCGAGGCGCTGGGCGAGTTCGGCGATCGACGACGCGATGATCGGCGGCTGATCGGTCCGCAGTGCGGTCCGGATGTTGGGCACGCCCTGTCCGGTGGCGTCGAGGATCATGTACGCGACACCCCGGGTCTGCGCCTGGATGCGTCGCGTGATGCGTTCGTAGAACGCGTCGACCGGTCCGGGAGCCTCGTCCACGAATCGCTCCCCCTCGGCGTTGACCAGTATCCCGTACGTAAAGGCGAAGATCGCCGCTTCGGCGACGCCGGAGCGCGGATCGATCGGCTCGGCGTGGAAGAGGGCGAAGTTGCCCGCGCTCGCGGCTCCGACGGCGAGTGCCATCTCGATACCCTCACCCTTGTTGTAGTGCCCGCCCACCGCGACCGGGCGGCACAGCATCCCGAGAGGGCCGTGGTACCTGCTCAGCATCTCGGCGTTGCCCTCGTAACCGCCACTCGCCAGCATGACCCGACCGTGGACCGTGAGCGAACCCTCGGGACCGCTCGCCACGAGGCCCGTCACCGAGCCGTTCTCGATCACCAGCGAGCGGGCCGTCGTCTCGTACAGCACCGTGACGTCCGATGCCTCGAGCGCAGCCGAAAGCGCTTCGACCAGTGCCAGCCCTCCACCCACCGGGGAGAGCCGCGTCGTAGACGTCGTCAGGAACGGTGTCGGCAGCGGTTCGAATCGCACGCCGAAAGTCGTGAGCCATCGGAGGGTGGGGCCCGAGTTCGCCAGCAAGGTCTCCACGTAGGCGTAATCGACGATGTTCAGGGTTCGTGCCGGCGAGGTCCAGTTCTCACGTTCGCTCAACGTCTCGCGCAGGAGACTCGGGTCGGGATACCCCATGAAGTCCCCGAGCAGGGCGTCGCCGAGGTCGTCGGACGGCTCGTCCACCGACTTCATCCGCATGAACGCCTCGGTGTACCTCGTATTGCCGCCGCTCGCGCCGCGCGGCGCACGATCGACCACGATGACCTTGGCCCCAGCCTCGTGCGCCGCGAGGGCCGCGGACAGCCCGGCGATTCCCATGCCGACGACGACCAGGTCGCAGTGCAACTCAGCCACGGTCCCCTCCTTCGAGCTCGTTAACGATGGCGTCGCTCGTGCTCAAGGTCGAGAAGAGCGGGAAGACCCTCTCGATCGCGAACGCGTGGAGTTCAGACAGAAACGACGCACAGCAGTCCTCGAGGACGGTGACGTTGAATCCGAGGTCGGTGGCGTGACGGGCCGTCGATTCGACGACGAGGTTCGTCGCGACGCCGAGCAGGACGAGGTTACGGATGCCACGACCGGCCAGCGTTTCGAGCAGCTGCGTGCCGATGAACGCGTCGACGCCTCCCTTGGTGACGATCGGTTCACTCTCGAGCGGCGCCAACGCCGCGACGAAGGCGGCTTCGGGCGATCCGGCGAGCATGGCCCGCTCCTTCACGTAGACGTCGAACCTGGCCGAGCGGTTGGTGCGCAGCTCGTAGCTGGGATCGAAAGCGAGTCGCACGTGGACGATGGGAACCGCCGAGGCGCGCGCGGCGCTCAGGACTCGAGCGGCGCGGGCCAGCACGTCGCGCTCGGCGACCTGTTGGGCCAGCGCCGGCTGGCGGCAGTTCGGTCCCTCTTCACAGAGCGCGACCTGGTAGTCGAGCATGAGGATTGCGGTGGTGGTCATGTGTTGTCCTTTGCTGTCACCACGCCGACCAACCTCCGTCGACGTAGATCACTTGTCCGGTTATGTAGTCCGAAGCCTTCGAGGCGAGGAGGGTGACGATGCCGTCGAGATCGCGTTCGGGATCGCCGAGACGCTTCAGGAGGGTTCGATCCTCCATCCAGCGCAAGGTCTCGGGGGCATCCCTCAACGGCGCGGTCATGTTGGTCGGGTAGAAGACGCCAAGCGCCAGGCAGTTGACCTGCACGCCGTGGGGGCCGAACTCACAGGCCATCGACCGGCTCAGGTTCGCGACGCCCGCCTTGGACGCGTAGTAGGCGGATTCGGGCACCGGACCGACGCGTTCGGCGTAGACGCTCGCGAAGTTGATGATCTTGCCTCGACCCACGCCGACCATGGTCCGACCGGCGGCCCGGTTGACGAGCCACGTGCCGGTGAGGTTGACGTCGAGCACCCGTTGCCACTCGTCGAGCGTCGTCTGGGCGACGGGCTTGCGCAGCATGACGCCCGCGGCGTTGATCACGACGTCGAGCCCGTCGGCGCCGACCGCGGTCGCGAGACACTGGTCGACGGACTCCTCGCTCGTGACGTCGCACGGGGACGCCAGGACCTCTATTCCCTCCTCCGTCAATCGCTCGACGGTGGTCTTGAGGTGCGCGGCAGCGCCCGGGTGGTCTGCGACGACGACCCTCGCGCCGAGTCGACCAACGACCAGCGCCGCACGTCGTCCGAGATCGCCACCGGCACCGACCACGAGCACCGTCGCGCCGCTCATCGAGAAGATGTCCGGCGCCGTCATCCCGGGTCCTTCACGGACTCGGCGGCGTTGCGACCCGCGAGGCGACCGAAGATGGCCGACTTTCCGAGTGAGGAACCCGTCACGTAGCCGTTGCCGTGGAATCCTCCGGTGACCTCGCCCGCCGCCCAGAGCCCGGGGATCACGTCACCGTAGACGTCGGTGACGCGGGCCGCGGCGTCGAAGGTGACGCCGCAGTAGGTCGCGAGCACCACCGTCGTCGAGGCGAACCCGTAGAAGGGGGCCGTCGCGATCTTGGTGGGGAGGCCGACACCACCGCACAACGTCACGCGCCCGAACTCGTCGGGCGCGACGCCGTCGATCGCGTCGTTGTACGAACGTACCGTCTCGGCGAGGGCGTCGCCGTCGATGCCGAGCTCCTCGGCGAGCTCCTCGAGGGAACCGGCGCTGCGGACCTGGCCCGCCTCGAGCCGGCGCTCGAAGTTGTAGATGGGCACTGACGGTTCGGACTGGTCCATGACGACCTGATCGAAGATCTGAAAGGCGATCGACTCGGGTTGGGCCAGGCAGGCGTCGCCGAGCACCTTGTACGGCAGCGACTCATTGACGAAGCGTCGTCCGTACCCGTTGACGGCGATCGCCCCCTTATAGACGACCAGAATCCCGGTACCCTCTTCGGCCGCCGAGCGGAACGGGAAGATGCCGAAGGTCCCCTTCACGAAGGGAAGGTCGGCCTGACCCGCGCCGATCTTCGCGGCCATGAGCAAGCCGTCGCCGGTATTTCCCTCGCCGCCCGCTCTCAGCGCTGCCGCCATCGCGGGCGCCACACGGCCGAGGAGCTGTTCGTTGCGCGAGAAGCCTCCAGAGGCGAGGATCACCGCGCGCGCGTCGACGAGCTCCTCACCATGAGCTCCGTCCACGACGACGCCCACGACTCGCTCGCCGTCGGTCGCCAGCCTTCGTGCCGCCGTCGAGAGTTCGATCTCCCCGCCCATCGCACGGGCACGTCGGGCGAGCTCCATGATGAGGTTCCAGGTGTCGACCGGGTGCGAGCGGGCGACGGATTGGCCCGAGCCCGCGTGGGGCTCGCCGAAGTCGACCCCCACCTGCTGCAGCCAGCGGTAGGTGGACAGCTGCTCGGCACAGTATGCGTCGAGCAGGGCCGGCACGCTCATCCCGAGGCCAGTCGACTCGAGATCCGCCCGCAGTGACTCGAGCGAGTCCTCGACTCCGTGCGCGCGCTGCTCTTCGGTCCCGGCAAAGGCCATGAGGCCGCTGCTGAGCACCGTGCTGCCGCCGAGGGAGGCGGTCTTCTCGACGAGGAGGGCGGAGGCTCCCGTCTCGAGGGCGGCGTTGAGTGCGCAGAGTCCCGCGAGTCCACCGCCTATGACGAGGACGTCGACGGACCTCGCGGCGTGAGGAGTGGTCACGGGTTACGATCCGTCGGTGCCGCATAGCGGCTGTCGAGGGCGTCGAACTCGGGCTTTCGCACCAGGCGCTGACGCTCCTCCCATCCGGCGATCCGGTCCCTCATGGCGTCAGTGATGCGTCCTTCGGATCTCAACTCACCGAGCACCGACTGCATCGCGTGCATCGAGGCTTGCAGCGAGAGGTTCGCGAAAAGGGCGATGCGAAATGCGCCGAGCTCGCTCAGCGGCACGAGCGGCGTCTTTCCGCCTTCGACGAGGTTCACGACGTGCGGAACCTCGAGTCGAGACGGCAGCGACAGCAACTCCTCGACGGACTGGGGCGCCTCGACGAACACGACGTCGGCACCGGCGTCCATGTACGCGCCGGCCCGCTCGAGCGCGGCGTCAAGCCCTTCGATCGCTCTGGCGTCGGTCCGCGCGATGATGACGATCTCCTTCGAGCGCGCATCCGCCGCCGCCCTGATCTTCTGGACCATCTCGCCTGGCGAGATCACCGCCTTGCCTTCGAAGTGGCCGCACTTCTTGGGCGAGACCTGATCTTCGAGTTGCAGGGCGTCGGCTCCCGCACGTTCGAGGGCCCGTACCGTGTGCGCGACGCCGATCGCATTGCCGAACCCAGTGTCGGCGTCGACGACGATGGGCAACGCCACTGCGTCACGGATGGCACCGACGTGAGCGACCAGATCGTTCAACGTCACGAGTCCGATATCGGGCAAACCGAAGAAGGTGTTGGCGATCCCCGCACCGCTGACGTACAACGCCTCGTAGCCGACGTCCTCGACGATGCGCGCTCCGAGCGCGTTCGCCACGCCCGGAAGCACGAGCAGGGGGCCCGCAGTGACGCGGTCGCGAAGCCAAGCGGTGGTGGAGGGAGTCGTCATGGGTTCCTTGGGTCGAATCGGTGACTAGGTAGGTGCTGCCGACCCGCTCCGGTCCTCGCACCGTTGGGGTGGTGCCAGGACCGGAGCGTCAGTCGATCGTCTCGTGGCTCACGCGGGTGGCTCACCTCGACGACGTGACTGGAGGGGCGATGCTCCGACCTCTAGACGTAGACGCCTGCGGGCACGGGCTCACCGAAGAGGTTGAGACCGTACGCCTGGTAGACGGGTTCGGCGACGTTGCAGACGTGGTTCATCCCCGCGTGGAGATCTCGCCAGAACGACTGCAGGGGGTTGTCCAGACGCAACGACGACGCGCCGGCGTGGGCGAAGAGTTTGTCGATCGCGTCGACCGCGCGTCGCGAAGCGCGAACCTGGTTGGAGCGGATGATGAGTCGCTCGTCGATGGTCAGGTGGTCACGCTTCTCGAGGATCTCGTACGCCCATTCGATGTCCGACAACAGCGCCAGCCGACTCGCGGCGATGTCCGCCGTGGCCTCACCGAGCGCCGCCAATTGGAACGGGTCCTTGGCGACCTTGACGCCGCCGATGCGTACCCGGTCACGGGTGAACGTGGTGAACGCCTTGAGCGCACCTTCGGCGATGCCGACGGTGCCCGAAGTGATGGCCGCCGAGAACACGACGCCGAAGGGGATCCAGTAGGCGTGGTTGTCCCGGCCGAGCGAACGGGCCGTGGACCCGTCGTCGAGACCGGCGGGATGCACGATGCGGTAGTCAGGGATGAACGCCTCGTTCACCTCGACATCACGACTTCCCGTGCCCTGGAGTCCCATCACGTACCACGAGTCCTCGACGATCGTGTAGTCCGCCCGGGGCAGGATGAAATGGCACATCTCGGGCTGCGCACCGAGGTCGCCATTTTCATCGGTCATCAGGCCGCCGAGAATGATCCAATCACAGTGGTCGGTACCGGTCGAGTACGGCCAACGGCCGGTGAAGACCACGCCACCTTCGACGGGACGAGCCCGCCCGAACGGCGCATAGGGCGACGCTGCGAGGGTGTCGGCGTCTTCGCCCCAGATTTCCTGCTGCAGCTGGTCGTTGGTGAGCGCCAATTCCCACGGGTGCACTCCGACGACGCCGCTGATCCACGCGGCCGACGGCGAGTAGTGACCGACCTGCATGACCGCTTCAAGGAATTCGACGAGTGTCCCTTCGGCCCCGCCATATTCCTTGGGCTGCAGGATACGAAAGATCCCCGTCTCGACGAGCTGCTTCATCTGTTCGGCCGGTAGGAAGCGCTGCTCGTTGGCCTGGCGATCATGCGCGAGCAGGTCCGCTCCAATGGCGTCGATCTTCTGGACTACTTCATTCATGATGTTCCTTCTCTTTCGATATGGCTGTTAGTTGGTGTGAAGGACGAAGTCCGTCACCATGCGGTTGAACTCTTCGTGGTGCTCCAGCTGCGCCCAGTGACCACAACGGTTGAAGATCACGAGACGCGAATTCTGCGTCGCGCTCAGCAGTTTGAACGAGTGCTCGAGCCCGACTACGCGGTCGTCGCGTCCGTGGATGAGCAAGAGCGGCGCCTTGATCTTCGCCAAGTCCTCGTCGGAGGTGAAGATGTCGCCCGGCCCGAAGGGCTGGCCCTCGTTGTAGTTGTCGAGGTGGACCTGCGTCGAGCGAGCCGCGGCGGCGCGCTTCTCGGCCAGGTCACCCTCGGTGAACTTCGGGTCGAAGGTCATGATCGAGATGAGCTTCCTCATCTGCTCGGTCGTTGGATTGCGGTAGGTCTCGAAGAGGACCTTCATGCCTTCGGACGGTCCGTCGTTGGGCTGGAACAGTTTCACTCCACCCACTCCGGAGCCCATCGTGATGAGGTGCGAGACCAGTTCGGGACGTCGCACCGCGACGCGCAGCGCCATCATGGCGCCCAGCGAGTTCCCGACGAGTGCCGCCTTCTCGATGCCCAGCGTGTCCAGGAACTGGATGATGCCTTCGGCGTTGTCGCGCTCGGTGTACTTGACCGGATCCGAACCGCCCCACCCGATCATGTCGAGGGCGAGGACACGGAAGTGCTTCGCGAGTTCGGGCATGTTCTGCTGGTAGTTGCTCCAGCCCGATGCTCCGGGACCACTGCCGTGCAACAGGACCAGCGCGGGTCCCTCGCCGGCTTCGCTGTAGTGCATTCGCCAGTTCTTGGTCTGTACGAAACGACTCGTCGATTCTTCGGTAAGACTCATCTCACACCTTTCTCAGTGTTTTGTTCGGTACTGCCGGACAACTTGTCCCTTGGCGACGTTCGCGGAGGCTGTCGGCCGACAGTCCCGGTTCCCTCGACACCTTTCGCGTCACCCACGTGACGCTCGAATTCGTACGATGGTCGCGATGGCGACCGCGACCACGAGCCCCGCGCCGTAGAAGACGTCCTGGACCCAGCCGCTGTAGCCGAGCAGCTCCAGACCGAAGATCCCGGTCTCGAGGAAGTAGATGCCGATCAGCATGCCGATCGGGTTGAACTGCCCGGGTTGGACGACGGCGGTGCCGAGGAACACCGCGGCCAGCGCCGGGAGCAGGTAACCGGCCGACCCGCTGGCGGCGAAGCCGCCCGTCGACGAGACGAGGAGGATTCCGCCGATGCCCGCGACCAACGACGCCACGAGGTATGAACCAGCGCGGACCCGGTCGACTCGGATGCCGGCGAGACGCGCGACCTCTCGATTGGCGCCGACGAAGAGCATGTGACGCCCGAGCGGCGTCCAGGAGCGAACGTAGGCCAGCAGCAGGACCAGCGCGAGGCCGTAGTAGAAGGAGATCGGCAGGTCGAGGATCGGATACAGCGACACCCTCGCGAACGAGGGGTCGTTGATCGACACCTGACTGGAGGACGAGATCCATTCGGCTATACCGACGAGGAACGTGCCTGTGCCGAGCGTGACCACCATCGACGCGACACCCACCTTCAAGACGAAGAAGGCGTTTATAGCCCCGCAGGCGAGGCACATGAGGAGGGCCACCACGCAGGCCCAGGCGACATTCCAGTGGTGGAGCGACACGAGCACCGGGACCGTCGTCGCCGAGAGTCCGGAGATGGAGGCGATGGACAGGTCGAACTCGCCGACCGACAGGGTCAGCAGGGCCGCGACGCCGAGGAAGACCAGTGTCGACTGGGAGCCGAAGATCGACTGGAAGGCCGCGATCCGGCCGAAGGTCGAAGGCCGGACCAGCAGGAAGTAGCCCGCCATCACGGCCCACACGAGGATCAGGGCATACCGGCTGAGGAGCCAACGCACCTTCTCTCCCCAGGCCGTCGGTTCGGGCGTGGTCTTGACGTGGTGGGACACCGCGCCGAGGTCGAGCGACGTGTCCCCCGCGTCAAGCACCTCACCGGGCTTGACGGTGACGTCCTCGAACTGCTTTCGAAAGTCCCTGTCGGTCATCTCATTTCCTTCACATCGCTATGGCCGTACACCATGTCCAGGATGTCGTCCGGCTCTCGACTCGTCGCTTCGGACAGCGAACCGTCGACGGAATAGACGAGTATCCGGTCACACACCTCGGCGAGGTCCATCGTCTCGACGCTCACGAGCAGGACCGAGACGCCATCCATCGCCACCTTCTGGATCTGGCGGAGGATCTCCTGGTGCGCACCGACGTCGACCGCCTGGGTCGGCTCGTGCAGGACCAGGAGACGCGGGCCTACGGTCAGCCATTTCGCCATCAACACCTTCTGCTGATTGCCACCGCTCAGTTGACGAACGAGGAGCGACGAGTCGCGAGGGCGGATGCCGAGATTGTCTGCAGACTCCATGGCGACCTTCTCCTGCCAGGCGTGGGGCAGGAACCACCATTTGCCGCGACGGGTCACCGTCGGCAGCGCGATGTTGTCGCGGACGGAGACTTCAAATGCCAACCCGTCGCGCTCGCGTCGCTCCGGAACGAGCGCGATCCCCGCCTTGGTGCACGCACGAACGGTGGCGTTGGTCAAGTCGACCGTCGACCCGTCGACCGTGACCGAACCGCTCGTCGCCGCACGCGCGCCCGAGATCAGGTAGGGAATCGACTCGAAGCCGCTGCCGCTGAGGCCCGTAATGCCCACGACCTCGCCTTTGTCGATGGAGAAGTTGATCGCGCTGACCGCGTCGCCGCTGAGGTCGCGCACTTGGATGGACGGTTCGCGGTCGTGCTCGATGGCACGCCGCTCGATCTTGTTCAGTGACTTGCCGAGCATGAGACGCGCGATCTCGGGCTCGGTGAGGTCGGCAGTCGTCAGTGAATCACCGACCACGACGCCGTCGCGAAGCACGGTCACGCGCTCGGTCACGAGCATGATCTCGAGCAGGCTGTGGCTGACGAGCAGCACCGACGTCCCCGACGCGACCTCGCGCCCGATCGCCTCGTAGAACTCGATGAGCTCGTCGCGGTTGAGCGACCTGGTCGACTCATCGAGGACGATGAGGCCCGAGCCCGCCGGCGTGTCGCGCAGGGCGCGGGCCATCGCGACCGCGGCGCGCTGCGAGACGGGGAGCGCCCCAACGAGCGACGTCGGTGCGACGTCGGAGTTGATTCGTGCGAGGGCCGCCTCAGCGACCTCGTTCTGATGCTTCCAGCTGATCCGCCGGGCGAACCTCGACTTCTGGAATCCGCCGACACTGATGTTCTCGGCGACGGTGAGGTTGTCGATGAGCCCGAAGTCCTGGTGTACGACCGAGACGCCCGCCTTATGGATCTGACTCCACTGGATC
>Ga0316224_1000572_pt1 | contig 50115 bp, 35 predicted proteins | sample TBH18013metaG_FD_206254 | JGI IMG/M metagenome (GOLD analysis project Ga0316224, IMG submission 206254) | Freshwater microbial communities from Trout Bog Lake, Wisconsin, USA - TBH18013 | ecosystem: Environmental > Aquatic > Freshwater > Lake > Hypolimnion/Profundal zone | place: USA: Wisconsin... | reverse complement strand
TCGGGCAAAATCACAGGATATCACATAAAATCCGTCTTCCGGCAAACCATACAGGCTTGGTTTCCGCCCTCCGATGGATTCGCCGATGCCAAAATTTTTCACATAACCTGCTGTAATTAGGTCATTTAGCAAAACGATACAGGTTGGCAGACTTGTCTTCAACCATTTACTGAGTACCGGTGCAGAAGTGAATCCATTTGTACGTAACAAACTCAGTATTCTTTTCTTCTGCCTGATTTTATTTAATTCAGCGGAAGAAACCTTTATTGTCGGTAAATCAGGAACCATTGGCGTTAATTATCTTTATTTAAAAAGTAGAACTTAGTAAATTATTCTGTAAAGATAATTAAACAATTAATTATCTATTTAGGATTAATTAACTTTATTTTAATAAAGGCAAAAATTATATGGAATGATTCTGAATAATTCAGGTAATGAAACAGTTAATTTGGAATGCTGACCTTCTCTCCAAGGAAATGGGGTTGTCTGGCAGTCAACATATCGAAAAGCATGAGCATTCTTGCTGCGACTTCACGCATTTGAACCTTAAAATCAGTTTTCTCTGTGGAATCTTCTGAATCAAAGGCTATCGCTTCAATACTTTTCTTACGCGCTATGTAAATAGCCCTCTGATTATGAAATGATTGTGATACAATTGTGAACCTTTCCTGACCAAAGACTTCCTTACACCTAACTACTGAATCCAGTGTCCTGAATCCTGCATAATCGAGTATTATTTTTCTGCCCGGTATTCCGGCGCTAACCAGGTCATTATACATCGTAATTGGTTCATTGTAATTTCTGTTCCTGTTATCTCCGCTAACGATGATATAATCTATTTTATTGTGGTTGTATAGTTTAACAGAGGCCTTGATCCTGTCGGTGTAATAGCGGTTCCTGTGACCGTTTGCCAGATATTTACTGGTTCCCAATACCAGGCCACAATGATTGTGCGGTATCGAATCTACTGAATTATAACAATATCTGTTTCCAGTCTTTGAAATGGATACATGGATATAGCCAATTAAACCGACAGTGAATAGACCGATGATTATTAAGGCTACAAAATATTTTCTTAAACTCTTCAAAATGATCTAATATTAATTAAAACTTTAACGTGAAGACAGTCTCTACATCCGGATTTGAATGGGCAGTCAATGTTCCGCCGTGAAGCCTAAGAATTTGCCGCGATAAACTGAGCCCAATTCCTGAACCTTTAGGTTTGGTTGTGAAAAACGGTACAAATATTTTATCAAGAACTTCCGGCAGGATTCCCTGTCCATTGTCAATCATCTGAATATTAATTTTTCCGTTCAAATCGACAAAAGCATTTAGTTCAATTCGTGGATTTTCTGTCTTTTCGAGAGCCTGAATGGCATTTTTAAGAAGATTAATCAACACTTGTTCAATGAGCTGCTCATCGGCCGAAAGTTCAAGATTTTCAGGATTTGTTGATGTAATATATTGGATATTATGATTTTGCATTTCATTTTTCATCAACCCTTTTACATTATCAAAAAGTGTTCTCACCGGAAAGATGCTGAACTTTGGAGCAGGTATGCGGGTTAAATCTCTGTAAGATTCGACAAAATGCAGCAAACCGGTACTCCGTTTATGAATGGTCTCAATCGCCAGTTCTATCTCATCGATCGTTTCAATCTCACCATGATCAGGAGTAGGATTAGAATATGTCGACCTAACCTCTTTAATCATACTGTTAAGTGTTTGGGTAATCGAAGCAATGGGTGTAATGGAATTCATGATTTCGTGAGTCAGCACCCTGATCAGCTTTTGCCAGCTCTCCATCTCATTCTCCTCCAACTCATTCTGGATATCCTTGATCGTTGCCATCCGGATTAACCGGTCAGCTACCTTGAATTCAGTCGCGAAAATTGCCAGTTGAAGGATCGTATCCTGTTTCTGGATCTTTACCATGATACTTTCTCCGTTTGAAATTGCCATTAATTTGGCGACCAGATCGGGCGAGAAATTTTCAAGTTCACTCAAATTCTTGAGGCTTGAAATTTTAAAAAGCTTTTTTGTTGAATTATTGATTAGTTCCACAACCCCATCTTCACGGTAACTGATTAACCCAAATCCGATATGTTCAACAACAGTTTCAAGATAAAAATAATTTTGCTCCCGTTCTTCCCTGACTTTTCTGAAGTCATCGATCACAATGCTAAAGGATTCAGTCAGGCGGTCAAAAGAATATCCCAAACCCTTAATTTCAAAGGTTCTCGAGAAATCGGAATATCTCAGCGATTCGAGAAAATTAGTCAGCAGGGTATTGGTTGTTTCGACGAATTGAATCAGGATGATGACCTGGTAAATGGCAATTCCTACCGCAAGTAGGGTCGTAAAGTAATAGCTGGTTGTAAATATCAACCACATAATTAGAAAAGCATTGACAACTATGGCCAGCACCCTGAGAATAACTGAAATCCTGAAATTTTTAAAGTCCATATTTTTCCATTCTTCGGTATAATGAAGTTCGTGTTAGCCCCAGTTCACTTGCTGCTTTGGAAATATTTCCCTGATGCATTTTCATGACTTTAACAATAATTGTTTTCTCCACTTTATCGAGATCATAATTTTCCAATTCAAAGGCCTCAGCAGGTTTATTTAAAATCCTCATCTGCAAATCATCCGGATTGATCCATTCGGTTTCTGTCATAATCACGGAACGCTCAATGACGTGTTGTAATTCCCTCACATTTCCCGGCCATTCTCCCTCGCTGAGCCGTTTGATTGCTTCTTTGGTAAATCCACGCAATGGTTTTTTATATTTTTTGGTATAAATCCGGAAGAAATGGGCAGCCAATAACGGAATATCACCATATCGCTCCCGAAGAGGTGGAAGATCAATTTCAACAGTGTTTATCCTGTAAAGTAAATCCTGTCTGAATTTTCCTTCTTCGATCATTTGGTGAAGTGGCATATTTGTCGCACAAATCAGTCGGATGTCAATAGGAATAGCCTTATTCGAACCTACGCGGATCACTTCACGCCGTTCAAGAACGGTAAGGATCTTGGCCTGTAACGGCATAGGCAGATTTCCGATTTCATCCAGAAAAAGTGTTCCTCCCGAAGCTATCTCAAACCGACCGGGCCTGTCAACTTTGGCATCTGTAAATGAACCCTTTAGGTGCCCAAAAAGCTCGCTTTCAAAAAGTGATTCACTGATTGAAGTCAGATCTACACTAATAAATGCTTCATCCAGACGATTCGAATTATTATGCAATGCTCTGGCTACTAATTCCTTACCGGTACCGTTTTCTCCCAGTATCAGCACACTGGCATCCGTGGCTGCTACTTTCGAGATAGAAGTATAGACTTTTTGCATCTCGGCAGAATCACCGATAAAATCTTTAAAGGTCCGGTTATTGAAGTTATTGATTGCTTTAGCCCGGCTTTTCAGTTGTTCGATCTCCTTCTTTGATTTACGCAGCTGAAGGGCAGAATTTAAGGTTGCCAGGAGCTTTTCATTTTGCCAGGGTTTTAGGATAAAGTCTGAAGCACCTTCTTTTATCGCCCTGACACTTTTTTCAATATCCCCGTAAGCTGTAATGAATAGAACTACAGCTTCAGGATCAATTTCCAGAATTTTTTTAAGCCAAAAGAACCCTTCGTTACCACTGATGGCATCCTTTGTAAAATTCATATCCAGAAGAATTACGTCAAAATCTTCATTAAGTAGTAATTCCGGGATTGAACTTGCAGTGTTTGATGTTACAATTTTTTCAACATTAGGTTTCAGCAATAGTCTGAGTGAGAACAGAATATCCTCATTGTCATCCACTGCCAGAATTTTTCCAATTTTGTCCATGATGAAATTATTAATTTAAGATCCTGAATTACAAACAGCAGGCCGTAATCCTAAAAATGATGAAACAACTACCTTCTTTATTTTTAGGTGATTGAATTCCAAAATATTAATCGAAGTTAATGAACATTTGACATTTTTAATCTCCGGGTTTCTAATATGTAAATGTACGAAATCGACCACTCATTGTACGAAATCGGACGAAATTTTTTTGGAGTTTATTTATAAATACCTGAAAATTAAATGCATGTTATTCGTGGTATGATTTGTGATTTGATTTCTAATTAACTTAGAATGACTATTTATATATTTGATTTGTGATCTTCAGAAACCATTTGAAGTGATTTAAGAAATTTGTATGTACAAATAACGTTTAACCATGATTGAACTTTTTGATATTGGAAAGGTCTTCAGGAATAAGGACATCGAAACGAAAGCATTAAGCAACATAAATTTGTCAGTTTCGGGTGGTGAATTTGTCAGTATTATGGGGCCCTCCGGGTGTGGCAAAACAACCTTACTGAATATCATCGGGTTAATTGATTCTCCCAGTTCAGGCAAATATTTGCTGGATGGAAGACTCGTATCCGATCTTTTGGAAAGAAACCGGACTGAATTGAGAAAGGACAATTTTGCCTTTATTTTTCAGAGCTTTAATCTGATAGATGATCTTACCGTATGGGAAAATATAGAATTACCACTTGTCTATCAGAAGATGCCCCAGGCTGAACGCAAGTATAATGTCAACCAGGTGCTGGAAAGATTTAACCTGAAGCACCGGGCCGTTTATTTTCCCAATGAGCTATCCGGCGGACAGCAACAACTTGTCGCTGTTGCACGTGCCGTAGTTGCTAAACCCCGGGTTATTCTCGCAGATGAGCCAACAGGTAACCTTGATTCCACGCATGGAGAAGACATTATTCAACAATTGATTCAACTGAATGAAGCTGGAATAACTATCATTATGGTAACGCATTCCATGATGCAGGCTCAACGTTCGAACAGGATAGTCCATCTTTTTGACGGACATGTTGTTACTGAGAGTTATTCGAAGGTGGCTTCCAATCCTTAACTGATCATGAAAAACTACCTGATTGTTGCTATTCGTAACCTGCTACGGTACAAGGAATATTTCTTTATTAATATTTTTGGTCTTGCAGTTGGTATGGCCTGCGCAATTATGGTGATGGTTTACATCTGGGAACAGTCAAAATTTGATTCCTTCCATCCGGCCTCGGACCGGTTATACAGGGTATACATTGATTCAAAACTGGGCGGACTGGAATCAAAGGTGGCAGTGACTTCCCCGATGTTCGCTGATGGTTTGAAACCCTTTGTTTCCGAAATTGAACAATCCTGCAGAATCTTTAAGAACGATAGGGATATCCCGGTTGCTGTCCCGGTGGCTACCTTGCTCGATCGTCGTACACTGCTTTATGTTGATTCAACCTTCTTCGATATGTTTGGTTTTAAACTGATCGAAGGAGATCCATATAAATGTTTGAGCAAACCCAGATCAATTGTTCTGTCAAGATCGGTGGCCAATCAGTTGTTCCCAGATGGGGCACTGGGGAAAGTACTGACTGTCGAAAATGATAAGAAGTGGACTGTAACAGGCATTGTTGAAGATTGTCCGACCAATTCCCATCTTAATTATAAATCACTCGTCTCCATCTCGTCAGTTGTTCTTCCTGACCCCGGCTGGACTTCACTTTATCTCTACACCTATTTTAGGTTTAGGGAGGGAACCGATATGCATAAATCAGCAGATTCTGATTTTCTGGGATTGTCTTTGATTGAAGATAAGCTTCTTAAGGGATTTTTGAAGGAGGCCGGCGATGATCTGGAAAAATCGATGGGATTAACCAGTACAGAGATGAGGGAAAAAGATGAGTTCTTTGTCCTGCGGCTTCAACGGGTTTCAGATATCCATCTTTTCTCACATTTAAAGTACGAAAATTCCCAGAATGTAAATATTCAGACTTTATTAATCATCGCCGGAATTTCGATCCTGATCATTCTGATTGCTTGTATCAACTACGCAAATCTATCCATAGCCAGACTGGCAGGACGTGTACGTGAAATAGGGATCCGCAAAATATTGGGATCACAACGAAAGGAATTAGCGAAACACCTTCTGGCTGAATCGTTTACAATCAGTTTTATTTCACTTTTTTTTGCCCTGGTAATCGTTGAACTGGTCTATCCTAATACGATTCTGACTCAGCTTAGTCCTGCCCAGGATATTCATTTGCATCTGTTTAAGCTGTCACCTGCAATTTTTTGTGTCACATTATTTACAGGATTAATAGCCGGAATTTACCCAGCCTTTTATATCTTCAGATTCACCCCTGCCACAATTTTAAGCCATCAAAAGCAGTTTGGCACCGGAAGTAAGGGCTTACGCGGAATATTGGTAATCATTCAGTTTGTCTTTTCTTTGGTAATCATCTATTCCACCTCAACGATCTACCGTCAGTTACGATTTGTACAGCAAATTGGAGTAGGTTATCAGAGAGATCGGCTTCTGGTGATCCAGAATGTAATCGGGCTAAAAGGGTTGAAGGGTGAAGCCGAAGAATTCCGGAAAACACTGATGGAATTGAAAGATATTGAATGTGTTGCCTTTTCAAATGCGGTTCCCGGAAAAGTTCTGGTGATGCAAAGTATTCAGAATGGCAGTGATCGCACCAATAATCTAATGATGTATATCATGCAAACAGATTCCATGTTTTTCAGAACCTATGGGATGAAATTTGCAGAGGGAGGTATTCCGGATTCATATTATTTATCCAAAGATACTGCCGATGTTATTATCAATGAGGAAGCTGTAAAATACCTCGGTTTAAAAAGTCCGATTGGCTCAGGGATTTACCGAAAGAACCCGGATGGATCAACTAATTATTTGATTATAAGGGGAGTTGTTAATAATTTTAATTTTGAGTCGTTACATACCCGAATTCAGCCGCTCATTATTATTCCTGGTGGATTGGAACATATTAAATATGCAACTATTCGATTTAAAAGTCCAATTAAAGATGGGGATTTTAAAAGAGTTAAAAAATACCTTGGAACCGCATTTCCCAATATTCCATTTTTCCAATTTTCGATGAATGAGAGCCTTGGAGAATTTTATAAGGAGGAGCAATCTACGGGCGAGGTAGCAGTTGCATTTTCATTTTTCGCCATTTTTATTGCATGCATGGGCCTTTATTCCCTTTTGGCATTAACAACTGTCTTAAGGACCAAGGAAATTGGTATCCGAAAGGTTCTCGGTGCAGGAACCAAAGAACTGGTATTCCTTTTGTCAAAAGAGATCTTCAAACTTATTACTGTTGCAGGATTTATCGCATTGCCAATCGCTTTTCTCCTCTCATATTATTGGCTTGACCGGTTTGCTTATCACGTTTCCCTGAGTTTTTCGAACTATTTAATCGTTTTCATTGCCGTATTCCTCGTAGCTGTATTTACGATTTATCGTCAATTATGGCATACCATTAATTCCGATCCAAGTGATTCCTTGCGATTTGAGTGAATATCGTATTTATTTTGATTCTAAATTAACATTATTTTAACGAATCTGACATTGGGACTTCTTGATCCATGCAAACCTGTCATATGATTAATATTCTTATATAGAGGAATATATATAAAGCAATTCAATTGTTTGACAGATTTTTCCGAATATGCAGCTCCTGGCCCAAACTGTCAGAGACTATCATAACTTGTTTTAGAAAATCAAATTCAAATTATTTAAGAATTAGATTATCAATAGGTTAGACTATATTTGAATGTTAACTCTTTATCATCTAAATGTTACTAATAGCCTATATTATAACTGAATATCGTGTTTGGCACAGTTTGTGATAAATATAAATCAGTTAATAAAAAATTAAATTAAAGAGTAACAAAAATGAAAAAGCAAATTAAATCTGTCAGTACCTGGTCTGTAAAAAGTGGTTTCACAGTAACCGTTTTATGTGCTATTCTCGGTGCCACAGAGGTCAATGCAAACAACAACTTAACCTCAACGATGAATTCTGGTTCTAAAGGGAATAAAACAGAGGTTAAAGAAGAAATCGTGACAAACAGAAATAATTCTCCCTGGGTTTTAAAGAATATTGACCAGAATGCCAAAGAACAAATTGCAAATGTGATAACACATTGGATGTCAGATGGTACATACTGGAGTTCGGATGATTCCCTTGTAAATGATCAGCAGGTTTCAAACAGTAAGGCGAACGTTTCAAAAATGGATCAGCGTTCTGATAACCTTAAGGCAGAGCATGAGTCTAATATCATCAATGCGAAAAGCTATATTGCAGGTTTTAAATTTTAAAATAATCTGGTATTCAGCCAAAGTTAGGATTTAAGTCCCGGGTAGTTTCCCGGGATTTTTTTTGTGGAATAATAATTTGGATTGTATTTTATGGGCTAAGGAATGGGGTATTGAAGACGCAAATTAACAGACAAAGGTTTAAAATGCCATGCTGTCGCATTTTAAATCCTTGATTCCACTCCAATTAAAATCAGGGTACAATCACCTTTAATCCGTTGCCAACCAGTAAAATATCCAGATCCTTCCCCGGACTGCGGGTTTCTCCGTCAATATGAATGATTGCGTTGGATCTCCTTTCCACCAAAATTTTGCTGGCTCGATGGTATGTAATATGTTTACTTTTATCAATGTTCCCCGTAAATAAACGGATTCCAATCACAAGTGCTTTGTAAAACCGGAAGGGGGAGAGGATACAAACGTCAAGTTTTCCATCACAAATATCAGCTTTTGGTGCGATTAAAGCATTATTTCCATATTGGGAAGCATTCGCAAAAGTGATTAGAAATGCCTTGTATTCTTTTTTTTGCTGGTCATTGATTGTAATTTGGTAGGTCTCGGGTTGGAAATCGAAGTATTCGGAAAAAACCGTTTTAACATAACTTGCAAGTCCTCTTCGCTTGTTTTGGTCGAATTTCTCACCGATCAATGCATCAAAACCAATACCACAAGTACAGAAAAAGGGCATATTGTTAATTACTCCGTAGTCTATATCTTTGATATTTAAATTATTAATAACCTGTATAGCCTGCACAGGATCTAAAGGTATTTTAAGATGGCGTGCAAGTCCGTTACCGGATCCGATTGGGATTATCCCTAAAATTGCCGGCGAATTGATCAGGACCTTACCAATTTCATTGACAGTCCCATCACCTCCAACAGCTACAAAATAGCGGTAACCTTCCTGCAATTTCTGACGAACAATCTCAGTAGCTTCACCCTTAAACCTGGTAATATGAACTTCGAATTCGAAAATTTCGGGATTGGTCAGTTTTTTAATGAGTTCGGGAAGGCGTCCCTTATACCTGGTTCCGGAATTAGGATTTATCAGAAATAAAATCTTCTCTTTAGCAATCGATGGAGACATATTAATACACTTCGGGTTATAGCGTCAAAGGTACAACTATGAGTTGAAATTTAATTGTGGTCTGCTTTGTTTTTGACTGATGGTTGGTTTCATTAGCCTTGGGGATGATAAATAAAGTTTCTGTTGCTGTATTTTGACTAAATTCTGCTATTTTGCAAAAAAAAAAGAAATCGTATGTCCGGATTAAAAATTCCTTACCTGAATGAGTTGTCATCGGATAACCCAACATTTACCGCTTCTCAATTGATCGCTTCGGGTGCGATGATTAAAATTGACAGGATTAACTGGAATGAATTTCCGCATCTTATTGATGTTAAGGTTTATGCAGGTTATGATAATCAGTATCTATGGCTTAATTACCTGGTTGGGAGTGAAGTGATACGGGCTATATGTCGTGCGGACCAGGAGCCTGTCTGGCAGGATTCATGTGTGGAATTCTTTATAGCCCAGGGAGATTTTTACCGCAATTTTGAATTCAATTGTCTTGGTGTTTGCTTATCCGCTTCCGGCTCAGACCGACATTCGAGGAAAAGTCTTGATAAGGATAGTCTGGACCAGATTTTAAGATTCCCGTCATTGACCTCTGAAACTCTGCCAGAAAAGGGTACATCTCTCAGCTGGTCACTCACCGTGGCAATTCCTTTGCATTTAATAGGTCTCAAAGCCGGGAGTGAATTTTGGGCCAATTTTTATAAATGCGGCGATGAAACCTCTGTTCCGCACTACCTTAGTTGGTCTCCAGTTGGGACATTAAATCCCGATTTTCATCAGCCACCTTATTTTGGCCGGGTAAAGCTGGAAGATAAAGATTAGTTATATTGTTTTAACTATCAATTAATGAGTAATTTAAATTCTACTTTAATTCATCTTGGATTCAGTTCTGTTTTAGTGTTGGGTGGCGACCTTGTTGCGGCCAACCCAATAAATAAAAACACGAATCAACACCCAAACATCATATTTATTTTGGCCGATGATCTTGGTTACGGAGATCTTGGTTGCTATGGACAAACAAAATTCAGGACACCGAATATTGACCGGCTTGCCACTTCCGGAATCCGGTTTACGAATCATTATGCCGGATGTACAGTCTGTGCTCCCTCTCGATCATCGCTGATGACTGGGCTGCATACAGGGCATACCTATATCCGTGGAAATAAGGATATACAACCGGAAGGGGAGGAGCCTCTTCCCGAAGATACCTATTCTGTCGCAAAAATGTTCCGGGAAGCAGGATATGCAACGGGTGCCTTTGGCAAATGGGGTCTCGGTGGACCGGGATCAAAAGGTACTCCTGAAAATCAGGGTTTTGATGAATTCTTTGGATTTAATAGCCAGGTTCTTGCACACAACTATTATCCGGAATATTTGTGGCACAATGGTGAAAAGGTTTATTTAAACGAAAATAAAAATGGGGGTAAAGTGCAATATGCCCCTGACGAAATTCATAAACTGGCACTTCAATTTATTGAAAATCATAGAGATAAACCATTTTTTCTCTATTGTCCCTACACCATCCCTCATGCCGAATTGATGGCTCCGGAGGATAGTCTGCTGCTCTATTTTAAAGGAAAGTTTCCTGAATTCCCTTTTAAAGGTGTAGATTCCGGTCCCCTTTTCAGAAAGGGAGGGTATGCCTCCCAGAGTCACCCAAGGGCAGTTTTTGCGGCAATGATCACAAGACTTGACAGATACGTTGGAGATATTGTCGCCAGATTAAAGGAATTGGGAATCGACAAAAACACGATGATCATTTTTACCTCCGATAATGGTCCCCATTTGGAAGGGGGAGCAGATCCTGATTTTTTTAAAAGCGGAGGCCCCCTCAGAGGATATAAAAGATCGCTTTATGAAGGAGGTATCCGTATTCCATACATCGCAAGCTGGCCTGGAAAGATTCCTCCGGGGAAGGTTTCCGATTTACCTACTGCATTCTGGGATTTTCTTCCAACTGCCGCAGAACTGGCTGGTGTACATCTGAGAAAATCAGTTGACGGCATTTCAATGGTTCCTGAGCTCATGGGTACAGGTGATCAAAAGAAGCACGATTATTTATATTGGGAATTTCATGAAGGAGGAACAAAGCAGGCGGTTCGGATGGGAAAATGGAAAGGGGTAAGATTCGGCACTGAAGAACCGCTGGAATTATATGACTTAAGTACTGATATTCATGAGGATATGAATATAGCTTCCAAACATCCGGACATTGTGGCAAAAATAGGGGAATTTCTGAACCATGCGCGTACAGAGTCTAAGATTTGGAATACCGAACAACACTGGCCGGCAGATAAAGTTAAAAACTAACGGGAAAACCGTTCGAGAAGTTATTTTTGTAATACGGATTATCCGATATCAATAATTTACTTTGATAATACTATATTATTGTGGACCAATTACTTGACGAAAAAATACAGAATTCTTATCAGGCACTGATTTTTCAGTGTACTAAGAATTTACCCGCAGGTGACCTGCCGTTGATCGACAATGCCTTTAATTTTGCGGCACAGATACTGGGGAACAAGGTTTGGAATGAAGGGGAATTTATCCTGAATCATTCCATCGCAGTAGCTAAAATTGCTGTTCTTGAGTTGGGTTTATCCACAGATTCGCTTATATCAGCATTATTACATAATGTTTTTGGTTCAAACGGGATTGAATTTTCACCCGAAGATATAAAAAGCCGGTTTGGAGTCAATGTGGCGGTAATACTGGACGGAATGATCAAAATCAATTCGTTAAATACCGGAAATCTGGCTTTTCAAAGTGAAAATTTCCGTAGACTTTTGCTTGCATTATCAGGCGATGTTAAGGTAATCTTAATTAAAATAGCCGATCAGATGCAGGATATGCGGACATTGAATAGCCAGCCAGCAGGAATCCGGGAACGGTTATCGATTGATACCTGGCATCTTTACGCGCCGCTTGCCCATCGGCTTGGTCTCTATAAAGTAAATTCAGAGTTACTTGATCTTGCATTAAAATATCTTCACCCTTCTGATTATGAATCTATTGTTGAAAAGCTAAAAGAGACTGCTGTTGAAAGGGCAAGTTTTGTTTCGGCATTTGTACTCCCCATTGAGAAGAAACTGAAGAGCCGGGGTTTTGATTTCGAGATGAAAGCCAGAACCAAATCGATTTACTCAATTTGGAATAAAATGCAGAAGCAGAAAGTTGACTTTCATGAGGTTTATGATCTTTTTGCAATCCGTATTATTTTAAATTCGGAGCCTGAAAATGAGAAAGCCAATTGCTGGCAGGCTTTTTCGGTGGTTACGGAAGAATACCTTTCCAATCCTGACCGGTTACGGGATTGGATAACCTATCCAAAATCAAACGGTTATGAATCATTACATACCACAGTGCTCGGACCAGGGAAAAGATGGGTTGAAGTTCAGATTCGTACTCACAGGATGGATGATATTGCAGAGAACGGGCTGGCCGCTCATTGGAGGTATAAAGGGGGAAAGGGCGGAGAGGAGATTGACAAATGGCTGAAAAATATACGTGAAATTCTTGAAAACCCGCAACTTAATCCCGTTGATTTTATTGATGACTTCAAGGTAAATATATACGAGGATGAGATTTTTGTCTTTACCCCCAAAGGTGATCTGCTTAAACTTCGGGCAGGAGCCACACTCCTTGATTTTGCCTATGAAATTCATTCCAAAATAGGGGATAAGTGTGTTGGCGGTAAAGTCAACGGAAAACTGGTTACCTTGAAATATGTGTTGAAAAACGGTGATCAGATAACTGTTGAAACATCCAATAACCAGAAACCGAAACTCGATTGGCTCGATTTTGTAGTTACTTCAAAGGCGAAAACGCGCATAAAGGCAAGCCTGAATGAAGATCATAAGAAGGAAGCTGAAAACGGGAAGGAGATCCTCAGACGTAAATTTAAAAACTGGAAAATCGAACTTAATGACAGCGTAATCCGGGATATCCTCAAACATTATAAATTAAAACTTGCCGTCGATCTCTATTTTAATATTTCAGTAGGAAAGATCGATACCCTTGAAATCAAAGAACAGGTTATTGGTAAACTGGAGGAGTCCCAACAGGATAAACTTGCAGAAATGCTTCCTGCTCAAGAGGTTAAAGAGTTATCCTTTGATAATAGTGATGACTACCTGGTTATTGATAATAACCTTAAAGATGTCAATTACAAGCTGGCGGTTTGCTGCAATCCCATCTTTGGGGATGAAATATTCGGGTTTGTTACGATTTTTGAAGGGATAAAGATTCACCGGAGAACCTGTCCAAATGCCAGACAGATGGTTGAACGTTATCCTTATCGGATTATAAAGGCAAAATGGAGAAATACAGGTAAGAGGAACTCATTTCAGGCAACGATTCACATTTCAGGATCCGACCGTTCCGGTATTGTAACCGATATTTCCCGGATTATTTCGAAAGAGGTTGGTATTCAGATGCGTTCGATTGCAATCAATTCGGAAGATAAGGCTTTTGACGGGACCATGCGGGTTTTTGTCAATGATCTGGAACATCTTGATTTTCTGATCCAAAAATTAAAAAATATAAAAGGGGTCCTCACGGTCACCCGATCTGATGCCTGATTGATTTAAAAAGTGCTGTCCAATGAGAATAATGCTTGCTCCAAATGCCATGAAAGGATCGCTTTCAGCCATCGAATTTGCGGATGCAATTTCCGACGGACTTCTGATGGCAGATGAAACTCTGGAGATTATAAAACATCCGCTGGCAGATGGTGGAGATGGCACCAGTGAATTATTGGTCAATGAATTAGGTGGTATTTTCATTCAGTTACAGGTGCATGACCCTCTTGGCAGATTAATCAATTCACGTTATGGATGGCTACCTGAATCAAAATGTGCAATCATCGAAATGGCGGAAGCTTCAGGGTTAATTCTTTTGTCAGCTGACGAATTAAATCCGATGGTCGCCTCTTCACGGGGAACAGGGGAGTTAATTCTGGCTGCAGTAAAAAACGGGGCCCAAAAGATCATTCTTGGAATTGGAGGTAGTGCAACGGTCGACGGGGGGATTGGGATGTTGATAGCTTTGGGGTTTACCCTGCTGGATCATTCTGGTGAGATCATAACAGAAGGTGGAAAGGGGTTGGCAGAGCTGGCACAGGTGCTTACTGACAAGGTCAGACCTGAAATCTATGATTGCCAAATAGTTATAGCTACAGATGTTAAAAATCCGTTGCTTGGCCCGGAAGGCGCGGCTGCTGTTTATGGTCCTCAAAAGGGAGCAACACCTCAAATGGTTAAAGAGCTGGAGTCCGGATTAGCGAATTATATTTTAGTATTAGAGCGGGTTACTCAGAAAGATTTAATTGGATTGGTTGGCGGAGGAGCTGCAGGTGGAATAGCAGTTCCGTTAATTGCGCTTTTAAATGCAAGAATGGAACGTGGAGCCGAGCTGATTATAGCGCTTTTAGGGGTAATGGATGATTTGAAGAGCTGTGATCTGGTAATTACAGGGGAGGGGTGTATTGACCTGCAAACCTGTCAGGGTAAAGGACCAGCAGTGATTGCCCTTGCGGCCCGTGAGGCCGGAATACCGGTAATTGCAATCGGCGGAGCAACTAAACAGGAGGCATCTTCAATCTTTGACGGGATTTTTTCGATTACCAACGGCCCGGTAACCCTGGAAGAGGCAATGGTAAACTCTTATGAACTGACAAAAACTCTATCATATCAGTTGGGAAAACTTCTTAAAGTATTTACTAAATGATTGAATTAGAGGTAATTATGATCAAAGCAAAGGAGGCTCTTGAGGGAGGTTTTCCAGAGGAAGCATTGGCTATCCTTGATGATCAATCTCTTGAAAATAGTTGTGAGGTGCTTTTTCTTAAAGGGGAGATTTATTTTAAGGTCCAACGATGGGGTGAGGCCCTTAATCAATTCTCCCGGATACTTGAAAATTCCCCTTCAGATAGCAAAGCTGAATCTTATTGTCTGATGATCAAGAATATATTAGGTTTTTATCACAAGGATTTGTATAATCCATAATGATATCCAATAATTCAAATCACAACAGTTAACTCATTAATCCAGTTTTTGAACGTAATCTTTCAATTCAATAAGCAATTCCTGGGTTATACTTTTCAATTTTGAGAAAACTTCATCCAAGCCTTCAGAAGTTTGATTTTTACCCAATTCTTCCAATTGACGTGTAATTTCAAGCGCGCTTGGTGCCATATAGTTGGAAATTACGCTCTTAAGACTATGGGCATTAAAAGCAATGGATTTAAAATCCTTTTCTTTAATGTTTCTATCGAGGTTAGCAATTCGTGGTTCATATTCCTCAAAGAAAAGATCAATAACCTCAATGATGATTGATTTGTCATAATATTGAAAATTTTCATTAAACTGATCCCAGTCAATTACAGCCATTTGATTAATTTTTAATTTGTTGATTGAGCCTTAGGATACATTCTTTTACACTATCACTCCAATATGGAATGGTAAGATTGAAGGTCTCCTTAATTTTTGATTTATTGAGTATACTAAAGCAGGGTCTGACGGCACTCACCGGGTAATCTTTAGTCAGGATTGGTTTTACCTGGCATTCAATACCTGAAAAAGTGATAATTTCCCGCGCAAAATCGAACCAGCTCGTAACACCTTCATTCGAATAATGGTAAAGCGTAACACCGGATTGTTGGAAAGCTGAAGGTAGTATGTCGAGTATCGCCTTTGCAAGATCCCTGGCATAGGTTGGGGTTCCAATCTGATCAAAAACGACTCTAAGCTCTTCACGTTCAGTTCCGTATTTAATCATTGTTTTAACAAAATTATTTCCAAACGCTGAATAAAGCCAGGAAGTCCGTATTATGATTCCCTTGCCAGTACATTTCAGAACAGCCTCTTCACCTGCAAGTTTGCTCGTGCCATAAACAGATTGCGGATTCGTCTGATCGGTCTCGGTATAGGGTATCCATGTTTTTCCGTCAAAAACATAGTCCGTCGAGACATGAACCATTAGGGCACCTATTCCGGTGGCGGATCTGGAGAGATATTCTACTGCAGTTGCATTAATCAGGTAAGCCATTGAATCATCTGATTCTGCTTTGTCAACTGCCGTATATGCTGCACAGTTTATGATCGCATGAGGTTTGTTGGTCCTACAAAATAAATCAACTTTAAGAGGATCGGTTATATTGAGCTCATCAATATCTGTATAAATGAATTCGTAATCAGGATATTCTTTAGCCAGGACCCGAATTTCATTTCCCAGCTGGCCATTTGATCCGGTTACCAGTATCTTCATTTTTGAATTTATAAATTATAATAGAACATTGCCTGTCTGTTTTCAGATTACTGAAGCAAAATAATCAATGGTTTTAATCAGTCCTTCATTCAGTTGAATTTTCGGCTCCCAGTTCAATTCTTTCTTAGCAAGGTCAATATTGGGTTGGCGTTGTGTGGGATCATCAGGCGGCAATGGCATTCTGATAATTTTTGATTTGGAATTGGTAAGTCTAATCACCAGTTCTGCTAACTGAAGGATTGTAAATTCATTGGGATTGCCAATATTAACAGGACCGGTAAATTCGTCACAGGAGGCCATCATCCGGATCATCCCTTCAACAAGATCATCCACATATTGAAAACTGCGGGTTTGCTGACCGTCTCCATAAATGGTTATATCCTGACCTTGTAAGGCTTGTACGATAAAATTGGATACGACCCTTCCGTCATGGGGATGCATCCTCGGACCGTAGGTGTTAAAAATCCGGATTATTTTAATTTTGACATTATTCTGTTTGTGATAGTTGATGAAAAGAGTCTCTGCCGAACGCTTTCCTTCATCATAACATGAGCGCTCACCAATCGGGTTTACGTGCCCCCAATAACTTTCAACTTGTGGATGTACCTGTGGATCACCATAAACTTCACTGGTAGAAGCTTGTAGAATCTTAGCTCTTATCCGTTTGGCTAGTCCCAGCATGTTAATGGCACCCATTACAGATGTTTTCATCGTCTTGATAGCATTGTACTGATAATGTACAGGTGATGCCGGGCAAGCCAGGTTGTAAATTTCATCTACTTCGATAAAGAATGGCATGGTTACATCATGTCTAATCAATTCAAAATAAGGATTATTCAGCAAATGAACGATGTTTTGCTTTTGTCCGGTGAAATAATTATCCAGGCAAACCACCTCATTTCCCTCCTTCAGAAGCCGGTCGCAAAGATGCGATCCGACAAACCCGGCTCCACCGGTAACTAAAACCTTTTTTCTAATCATGATCCAGTTGGTTATTAATATAAACCGGTCTGCTCCGAAGAGCAGCTTCCGGTATTGTCAAATGGGAAATAAAATTATTTGGTTGTATCAATTCCGATGCAGAAATATTCGAACCCTTTGCGTTTCATTTCGTCTATTTCGTAGATATTTCTTCCATCGAAAATAACAGGGGCATTCAGTAATTTTCTGACAATGTTGAAGTTAGGTACCTTAAATTCGGGCCATTCTGTAACCAGCAGCAGACAATCGGCATCGATCAGTGCTTCGTATTGATCTTCTGCATAAGTGATTGTGTCTCCCAAAGTGTGTTCGGCTTCTTTCATGGCAACGGGATCATAGGCCTTAACCTTGACACCGGCTTCGAGCAATTTCTTGATGATAACTAGGGAAGGAGCCTCACGCATATCGTCGGTTTGCGGTTTAAAGGATAATCCCCAGATAGCCACCGTTTTACCATTTATATCACCTTTGAAGTACTTCATTATTTTATTGTAAAGCACTGACTTCTGATCCTGGTTGACCGCTTCTACTGCTTTCAGAACCCTTAATTCGTAATCAAAATCCTCAGCAGTATGAATTAACGCTTTTACATCTTTGGGGAAACAAGATCCCCCGTATCCAATTCCAGGATAGATGAATTTATTTCCAATTCTGGAATCTGAGCCAATTCCCTTACGAACCATATTAATATCAGCACCTACAATTTCACAAAGATTGGCAATGTCATTCATAAAACTGATCTTGGTGGCCAGCATAGAATTTGCAGCATATTTGGTCATTTCGGCGGAGGTGATATCCATGAAAATAATTGGATGTCCATTCAAGGTAAACGGTTTATAGAGGCTTTTCATGAGCTCTTCGGCCCGGGGAGAGTCGAGACCCACCACAATACGGTCAGGTTTCAGAAAATCGTCAATAGCTGCACCTTCTTTCAAAAACTCAGGATTTGATGCCACATCAAAGGGGATATTAACCCCTCTTTTATCCAGTTCTTCCTGTAAAGCCTGACGTACTTTCTGAGCAGTGCCCACAGGAACTGTACTTTTTGTAACAATAAGCAGATAATCTTTCATATTTCTTCCACAATCACGCGCAACACTTAAAACGTACTGAAGATCAGCGCTTCCGTCTTTATCCGGAGGTGTTCCGACAGCTGTAAACAAAACTTCGCAATCTTCCAGGGCCTCCGAGATGTTTGTTGTAAACTGTAATCTCCCTTTTTTCATATTCCGGTGAACCATATCTTCAAGGCCCGGCTCATAAATTGGAATAATCCCGTTTTTCAGATTCTCTATTTTTCGGGTGTCGACGTCAACACACATTACTTCAATCCCTACTTCAGCGAAGCAAGTTCCGGTTACAAGACCTACGTATCCACTTCCTACAATTGCGACTTTCATAATATTACGGAATTAGTTCTAAATTAATAAGCAAATATAATAATTGTTTAAATCAAATTTTAAATGGAAACAGAACTTGTAAAAGAATAATTATGTTTTTATAATGGTCAAACAGCGTTTTAAAGGTATATTTAATCGGTTCATTTGTAAGAACTTAATCTTTCTTTTGATTCAATATACTTTGCTTACGAAATCTCCATTTGGACAAATAAACGAAATGTGAATTAAATGATAATCTACGACTACATTTTTTGTGTTCCCCGTTACTGAATTCGATTCACTTGTTTCTATCGTCGGGTGTAAAGTATTGATTTGAATTTCTATTTTTTTATGAATTTTCCAGAGTTTGCGTATTCACCCGCGCGTATGGTATAAATATAAATTCCGGGACTGATATTCAGGATACTGGCCTGAATCGTCATAATTTCAGAGGGATAGTATTGCGTTTTCAACTGAGAGATCTTTTTGCCTGTTAAATCGTATATATCCAAATAAATAGTGTTATCCGCAATTTGTGGTATACTAAAGGTTAAAAACTCATGAACCGGATTTTGCAAAAGTCTTATTTCATCATTCAGAACCTGCGATTCTTCTGCAGCAGTTAGAGGACCATTATATTCAAAGGCTCCAATATCTGATTTTAACCCAATTGGACGGGCCGTACCTGAAAAATCAAAATTTATATCTTTGTCAACATCAGCCTTGTTTATCAGGGGTGAAATTGCCAATAATTTAAACTCATCCGGGGACTGCATATTTTGGGAAACAAATCCCACTGAGTTGGCATTTCTGCCCAAATAATTATTTTGCATAGTTACCAGTGATTGGGAATTCTGTACCATTACGTAGGAATCTATCCCCTTGAAACTGGTGTTTCCATTTTGGTAATAATCGAAATTCCCGGGATTGATTATCACATTAGATGCAACCAGGTTATTTATACTTTGGGTGCTTGAGAACCGGATTCCGTCTGATTTTGGATTGATGATGTCATTATGCTGAATCTTCAATGAAAGGTCACTCCCAGGGGACAACTCATTTACAAAGATGCCATGCTTCATTTGAGTCTTGTCAGTCGGAGCAAAATTTAATCCTGCATCGACAATAATATTATTAAATATCCGGCATCCTCCCAGACCGTGACATTCGATGCCGCAACCCTTACCCTGGCTGATAAAGTTATTATAGCAGTCGCATTTTGTCCCACCCCCAATCAATATCCCGGACATTTGATTTGGAACTTCAGCCTGACTGTCATAGAGAATCGTATTATTATAAATCTGACAGTTTGTAGAGGCAGAACTTATTTGTATTCCATCCCACCCTGAATATTTAATGATATTGTTGTAAACCTTAACTCCGTCAAGTAAACCTGGCATCAGCAACAGGTTTTGTCCATTGCATTGAACGGTCTGACCATCATAAAATGAACTGCCGAGGTAAATCCCTTCATTACCGGTATTGGCAATATAATTGTCATGAATTATGGTGTTAAATTGGGTAAATGTTCCCCTAACTGAAGTAAGGGAACAGTCCAGATCTGTTTTGAAATAAAGTCCGCCGATTGATGTATTTTCAATTGAGAAATGATCGACTTCTACATCTGAACTTAAATTGCCAATGCCGATTCCGGCTCCGTTGGCCACTCTTTTTATCTGAAATCCATAGGTTTGACTGGAATCACCTGTTCCTGTTAACTGGAAATAGCGGCAATTCTGAATCGAAATTCCATAATAATTATCGGTATCGATTGTTACATTTCCAGCCGAATTTATCATGACTATTGGTTTTCCGGGCGATCCCTGAAAATTTTTGATTGACAGGTATGCACGTTTACCTGCACTAAAAAAAAGGGTGTCTCCGGGTTTTACATCCTGAAAATTTGGATCCTGCGCATCAATATAAAGTTTATCTACACCGATTATGTGATTTGCTTGCAGGCCAAGAGCAAATTGAGCCGAAAAGTTCACCAACAGATACAACAAAATGATCACACGCCTGGCCATAATGAACTTTTATTTACCCCTTTGGGCTCGCTCCCAGTTAACAGATTGTGAACCTTTTAAATATCTTTTAAAACCCAGAAAAACTGACAGATTCATGATAAAAAAGTAATAGGGAACAAAAAGAATCTTAATCTTAATGGACCTGTTTTCCAAATACCAGCCAAGTAAAGCACTTAAATAAAACAGAAGCTGCAACCACAGGAGGATACTGTAAAATCCAAAATCAAGAATTCCCTCATTTATAGCCAGTGCTATGCCCGTTGGAATAAGGAATAACAAGGATAGCGGTGCCAGTGTCCATCGTAACACGCGATGGGATATGTATTGAAAGGATAATGTTCCGTACCTGAAAATATTCAGCAAAGAACTTAGTCTGACCACTGATTGAATCCCTCCGGCTGAAATCCTGATTTTTCGTTTGAGCTCCTCCTTTACGTTGGCAGAAGCAGTCTCAATTGCATAGGCTTCAGGGTCGTACTGAATAGTATAACCTTTTTGTGCTACTCTTAAGGAGATGATGAAGTCATCGAGCAAAGTATCTTTTTCAACCTCCTGGTACAATTCGGTTCTGATTGCGAATAATTCCCCTGCGGCACCTACAACCGAATAAAGTTCAGCATCCCATTTTTTTAATGCAGATTCATATTTCCAGTAGATCCCTTCGCCAGCCCCTGCCGCACTCTCTTTATCTTTTCCAAAGATCCGTTTTTCACCCGAGACGCAACCGACTTTGGGATCACTGAAAAGTCTTACAATCCTCCGGATTGATTCTTTTCCCAGCATCGTATTGGCATCGCAGAAGACAACAATCGGCGTCTTAATCACCTTCATTCCACGGTTCATGGCTCCAATCTTTCCGCTGCGCTGTGGCAAATGATGAACCTCAACCCCTTCATATTCTTTCAATAAATCGGGTGTGCCGTCATCAGATCCGTCGGTAACCCAGACCATATGCAATTTTTCAGAAGGATAATCGAGTTCGCGCGAATTCTTTACCTTTTCGGCTACAAAATCTTTCTCATTGTAGGCGGCAATAAATAGAGTAACATCAGGCTCATAGCCGGAATCTTCAATTCTTTTCTTCGAAAACCCTATTAAACGTTTGAGCAAGATTAAACCATAAAGAATAATTCCATACCCTACATAGGCGTAAAAAATGATAAAAAATAAAAGCCAAAAAGAGATTTTTAATGCTGTCATAACAATGCAGATCTGGTGATTATAATAGTTAGATTATGAGGAAAATATGCTTGTTAATCCTGTAGTTAACTTAATTTTCGTATTTTTGAACCTGTCCAAATCTTAAGCCGAATAAAAATGAATATTTTTTACAAAATTTTTAACAAGGTCCGTCGTAGTCTGAAAGGGCGTGGAATAATAAACTCTATCCTGCTGATTACAAGGCGATATTTGCAAAGGTTAAAATTTCGGAAGTTTGATTTTTTTGAGCTGGTAGAAACACATGAAATGGATGGCCCTGAAGAGGTAAAACTACATGCCACGAAATATGAGGCTTCAAAGCCTATGTTTTTTAAGAAAATGTTTTTTAATCTGAACTGGCCCTATCAAGACAGCACCTTTATTGATTTTGGTTGCGGAAAGGGATTGTCATTAGTTTTTGCATCTGAAATGGGGTTTAAAAAAATGATAGGTGTTGAATTTGCCCCTGTATTAGCCAAGACAGCAGTCGAAAATATGAAAAAGTATTCAGCGAAAAAAGGGGGAGTAAACTTTGAGATTATCAATATCGATGCCGGGAAATATGAAATTCCCTCTGATGCTGATTGTTTTTACTTTTTTAATCCTTTTGATGCTATTATCCTTGACCAGGTTATGCAAAATATCAATAAATCTTTGGAAATAACGCCCAGAAAAATTCTAATTGTTTATGTTAACGCACTTCATAATGAAGTTATTGAGAAGTACCGGTTTGAAAAGTTAAGGTTTGTTCCGGTTGAAAAGCTGGATATCTATTATCATGGCGGGGCTTATGTTTACACCAATCAATAAAATTTGGATAGATTAATTAATCGAAAAAATTAATTAATTATCACAATTGGTTCTCTCTGAGAGCTCCCTGCAGTAGTAATCACATACTTATCCTGATATTCAAACGTATTTAAATAATAGTCAGCCTCCTGGTGAATTGAGTTAGGGAAATCCAGTTTGTACTGATTGACTTTTCTGAATACTTCGACATCCAGGTTCTCGCCGATACCTGTTCCAATCGCTTTTAGAAGTGCCTCCTTTCTGGTCCAAACGGTATAAAACCGCTTGCGGGACTCATCCTGTTTTGCATCAATGAAGCTATTTTCAGCTTCTGAAAAATGGGCTTTGGCGATCAAATCAAAATCAAATTTGGAATCAATTTTTTCAATATCAACACCAATTTCTGATTTTGGCGAGAAAGCAAGAGCTGAAAGTCCTGACCGGTGCGAAAGATTGAAATGTAATTTCCGATATTTTCCAGCCAGGGAAGGTTTCCCAAAATCATTCACAATAAATTCAATTTCAGCTGGTTCCGAATCTAAATAATTCCCCAGAATCGTCCTAAGCATAGCATGGGTGATAATATAACTGTTCATGTCCCGCACAAATCTGAACCTTGTGGCCTTTTCCTGCTCCTGAGGTGACAATGATTTTTGAAATGATGAAACCTCTGATTCCGAATATGAATCTGTTTTTACCAGCCAGATAACCGGCTCATCCAAACCAGGAAGTTTCAATGGATCCAAATTCAGGAATTTAATATCCTTCAGCGTTTGTGTGAAGATTCTCACCAATGACCAAACAGTTTAAATGATTTAGAAATCTAAGTAATGAGAATAATTAAATTTCTTAAAGATTGGTTCGTCGTACCTCCTCGTAATGACAGGCTTAGCCTTGTGAAGTGGGGGGGGCGCCCCCCCCCCCAACTCTCACCTATCCGCACTCTTAATAAAACGACTTTGTCATTGCGAGGAGCGACGCCAGGAGTGACGAAGCAATCCCTGCAGAAATTTAATACGACATTATATTTTAGCCAATAATTAATTGTTCTTGTAACCGCGGTTGGAAACCTCGGGACTCGTGTTTCAAATGCCCATTTCCTTTTAACAATTGACTGAAAACCTATTATTTTTTATTCATTTTCTATTTGTAGAGACGCACAGCTGTGCGTCTCTACAGCTATGTGTCTCTGCAGCTATGTGTCTCTGCAGCTGTGCGTCTCTACAGCTATGCGTCTCTACATTAATCCCTATTATCTAAACATTTCTGCAACTCCTTGGCAAACAATACATCGTTTGGAGGTGCGAAAATTGTTGAATGTTCCCCCGGAATATCCAGAATCTCCATCTCCTTTACGTATTCAGCCCAGCCGTATTTTACCGGATCGGCAATGTAAAAGGTTTGATGCATTGCCCTGAACAACGTCAGTTTTCCGGGATACGGAGGGAGAATGTAACGATCCAGGGCAATATAGTTAGCGCGATGGACTTTATGAAGATATTTTGGCAATTCGCTTTGTTTCCCTAAAGATGCACCTTCAGGCTTGATTTTGTAATCATCTTTGGTTATCTTCTGTTTGAGTGAATTCCATTTCATTTTGACAAATGCAAATTTTTGATCCAAAGGTCTTTTCAGGAAGGTGCCGATTGTCCAGCTAACCTGGTTATAAAACCGGACCGTCCGAAGCTTGTAACGTTCTGCGAATGGAATATGGCGATCTGAAACATTCTCAGACACGGTATCGAAAACCCCGAGAAAGCTCACTTTATGCCCTGCTTCGACCAATTGTTTTGCCATTTCATAAGCAAGCTGGCCACCCATTGAGAAGCCTGCAAGTGCATAAGATCCTGATTTGTCGATTTTCAAAATCTCCTCGTTGTAATAGGCTGCGATATCTTCTATGGTATAAAGTGGTTCATCTTCACCGTCAAGTCCTTTTGCCTGCAGCCCGAATACCGGCTGATCGGGGTCAAGACCGGCAACGATCGTGGTATAAAGCAGGAGATTAAGACCTGCCCCATGGACCAGGTACAGCGGTTTCTTTGTCCCTTTCGAACGGATAGGAACCAATGAACCCCAGCTAACCCTTTCCGATTTTTGGTCAAGAAGTATAGCCATATCATGGATGTTGCTATGGTCGAATAAAACCGCAAGGGGTAGCCTGGTTCCAAGTTCCTTCTCGATTTTTACCATCAGGGTAACGGCAACCATGGAATGGCCCCCGATTTCGAAAAAGTCCTCGTCTGTTCCGATCTGTTTGATTTTAAGTACTTCAGACCAGATTGCCGCTAGTTTCTTTTCCGTTTCTGTTTTGGGTTCAATATATTCTTTCTCCTGTTGCGGAGCTTCAACCGGAGAGGGAAGTACTTTGCGATCGATTTTACCGTTTGGTGTAAGTGGGAACTGGTCGATGAAGACAAAGGCCGACGGGACCATATAATCGGGGATTTTGGTTTTGAGGAACTGACGAAGTTCAGCAATATCTACCTCCTCTTCTTCTTTGATAATGTAAGCTACCAGCCTTTTATCTCCAGGAGTATCCTCCCTGACAATTGTAACATTGTTTTTGATGGTTCCATACTGGGAGATTGCAGACTCAATCTCTCCAAGTTCGATCCTGAATCCCCGTATTTTTACCTGTGAATCGACCCTGTTCAAAAATTCAAGCTTCCCCTCTTCGGTTTGCTGAACCAGGTCGCCTGTCCGGTACATGCGTGCACCGGGGATATCTGAAAACGGATCGGGGAGGAACTTCTCCTGTGTCATGGAAGGAAGATTGAAATAACCCCTTGCCAAACCATCACCACCAATAAACAATTCACCCGGATACCCGATTGGTACCGGCAGAAATTCACTATTCAAAACATAAATAAATGTATTGTCAATCGGACGGCCCAGATTGATATAACCTGTTTTGTCGTTTTCATCCACCTCCACTTTTTCGACGGTTGACCAGACTGTGGTCTCTGTGGGACCGTACATATTCCAAAGTTCTCCGCACTTGCTGATCAGATCATAAGCGAGATCCTTTGGCATCGCTTCACCACCGCAAAGAATTTTAAGCCCTTTTGCACCGCCCCATTCGGCGGAATTCAACATTCGGAAGGTGACCGGTGTGGCCTGCAGAATGGTAGCCTTCGATTCTTCAATTTTTTGAATAAGCAGATCAGGATTCATGGAGGTTTCCTGGCTCGCCACAAAGATCGATGCACCGTAAAGAATGGGAAGGTACATCTCCAAACCGGCAATATCGAATGAAATTGTGGTTACTGCCAGTATGATATCATCAGGGGTGATACCGGGTTGTTTGGCCATGGAGGCAAGGAAATTCACCACAGAGAAGTGTTCAAGCTGAACCCCTTTCGGTTTGCCGGTCGATCCTGAAGTGTAGATCAGGTAGGCTACCGTATTTGGAGTGACAGCAAAATCGGTATTCTCTCCGGAGTAATCCTTATAAGCTTCATAATCTTCAATAAAGATGTTCTTAGTTGGTGTTTTTGGCAGACTCTCCAACAGTTTTTTCTCAGTGATCATTAACGCAGGATTCCCGTCTTCCAGGATCAGCGCCAACCTGTCCTTGGGATAGATCGGATCAAGCGGAATATAGGTGCATCCTGCCTTTAAAACAGCCAGTAAAGCTACCAGGATATCGGTACTGCGTTCCATACAGATGCTCACCAGGGATCCCTCAGTTGCACCGGAATCGTTAAGATAACGGGCCAGCTTATTGGCTTTCTGATTCAGCTCGGTATAGGTAATTGCTTTCCGGTCATCGCGAATGGCAATAATTTCAGGCGTTTTGATTACCTGCTCTTCAAAAAGTTGATGTATACATTTCTCGCGCGGAAATTCAACCGTGGTTGCATTCCACTCACCGAGGGTTATTTCTTTCTCTTTTTCAGTCAGAATCGGAATCTTCCTTATTTTTTGATCCGGATTTTGCATCAGGCTGCTGACCATTTCCATAAAATGGCCCGCCATCCGCTCCATGCGGCTCCTTTTGAACAGATTGGTATTGTATTCGAGTACACAGTTAAGTGTTCCTTTGATTTCATAGATGTGCAGCGAAAAATCAAACTGGGCAACCTGCCTGCGCCTGTCCACCCACTCCATCTTCGAACCGGCGAGGGAAATCTCCTCGTCAAACATTTCAAGCAGGTTGAACATCACCTGGAAGAGCGGAGAAATATTCGGTGTTCTGGAGACATGAAGCTCCTCTACGATCCGGTCTATAGGCAGATTCTGGTTGTCATACGCCTCATAGAATTTTTTCCTGCACATTTCCAGCATTTCGGGAAAGGTCATATGATCCAGCGGTGTCACACGCATCGGAAAATTATTGATAAACATCCCAACTACGGATTCCTGCTCTTCAAATGTTCTGCCTGAAATAGGAATTCCAATTAAAAATTCCTCCTGAGATGCATACCTGGAGATTAATGTGTTAAAAATACTGAGCATCGTAACAAAAAGAGAACCCTTGTTCTGCTGACTGAAGTGATGCAATTGCCTGGTCGTTTCCCTGTCGATTGTAAATTCGACTTCATCACCATCGTAGGTTTGAGTTTTTGGCCGTTGAAAATCCATGGGGAGCTGCAATAATTCAGGGGCTCCTTTTAATTCTTTAATCCAGTATGCAAGCTGATTGCTGCACTCTTCTCCTGTTAACCATTTATTCTGCCAGACTGCAAAATCGGAATAAGTTATTGGCAATTCAGGGAGAATAACAGGGGTATTTCCCTTCAAACCAGAATATATCAGCCCAAGTTCTTCAACCAGAATCCTTACTGACCATCCGTCTGTGATGGAATGATGCATATTGAACAAAAGTGTCCAATCGGTAGGGGAAAGCTTCAATAGTTTGATAATGAAAAGCGGTTCGGTTTCCAGGTTGAACAGATGCATATCATTCTCAAGGGAATGCTTTTCCGCCTGAATTGACTTTTCAGCTTCTGAAAGGTGCTCCAGATTCCCGATCGTTAAGTGAATTGCAGCAGGTTCCAGCACTTTTTGTACCGGTTCACCGTCTGTAGTCTGTATTACAGTTCTAAGTGACTCATGCCTGCAAATAAGTGTATCGATGCTTTTTTCAAAAAGTGTTTCATCCAATTCCCCTTTGATATGGTATTCAAAAGGCATGTTATATGCTCTTCCTCCGGGCTCAAAATTTTCGACAAACCAAAGTCTTTTCTGTCCCGGAGATAGTGCGAAAACATTTGAACTATCATCATGATGAGGAATGTTTAGAACCGATTCGGTTACGTCATCCTGGCTATTCTGGTTTTGAATATCTTTTGCAATTTCTTCTATTGTTTGCAATTTGAACAGCAAGGCCAGGGTTATTTTAACGTTGGAGACTTTTTTGATTCTGGTGATCAGCATGGCTCCAACCAGTGAATTGCCTCCCAGCTCAAAGAAATTATCTGTGATACCGATTTTTTTGATTTTAAGAACCTCAGACCAGATGGCGGTAAGCTCTTTCTCAATCTGGCTTACGGGGGCAACATATTTAGCGGTTACCTGGCTTGTCGTCTCTGCGGGGGCAGGTAAAAGTTTGCGGTCCACTTTCCCGTTAAGGGTGACCGGGAATTTTTCCATGACCACAAATGTGGCGGGAACCATATAGTCAGGTAGTTTGGTAGTCAGGAAATGCTTCAACTCAGCCAGGTCAACCTCCCGGTTCTCTTTCAGAATAATATAACCAACGAGCTTTTTGTCTCCCGGGACATCTTCGCGCACGATAACCACATTGTCTTTGACAACATCATACTGAGCAACCGCAGATTCAATTTCTCCAAGTTCTATACGGAACCCCCTGATTTTGACCTGGGTATCGAGCCTGTTGAGGAAAACCATGTTTCCGTCGTTGAAATAAGTTACAAGGTCACCTGTTTTATAGATTTTCTCCTGCGGGGTTTTCCCAAATGGATTCGTAATGAACCGTTCGTTGGTCTGATCGGGAAGATTAAGGTAACCGGGTGAAATTCCGTCTCCCCCAATATAAAGTTCACCGGGTATGCCAATTGGAACAGGCACCAGCTTTTTGTTCAGGATATAACAGGTTGTATTGTCAATCGGGCGTCCTATTGGTACATAACCCTCACCGACAGTGTCTTCAGTTGTGTTATGCCGGACAACGGAATAGATGGCTGTTTCTGTCGGACCGTATGAGTTCCAGACACCGGCGCATCGTGGGAGTAGTTGACGTACGAGTTCCTTTGAAAGGGCTTCACCTCCGATAATTAATTTCAAATCTTTTTTTCCTTGCCAGCCACTGATCATCAGCATTTTAAAGGTTACAGGTGTAGCCTGGAATACCGTTGCCTTGCAATCCACCATCTTTTCAGCAAGCAGATCCATGTCGGTTGCCATTTCCTGGGTGGCAATCACGAGTTTTGCCCCGATAAAAAGTGGCATATACATCTCAAGTTCTGCAATATCAAACGAAATGGTTGTAACTGCCAATAGTATATCCTGAACCGTAAAGCTCAACAATCGGGTCATCGAATTTACCAGGTTGACTACCGCATGCTGATTCACCGGCACCCCTTTGGGTTTGCCTGTCGACCCGGAAGTATAGAGAATATATCCAGGCTTGGCCGGATTTCCAAATGTAAGGTTATCAGATGATTCTTTGCTGTAACCTGATCTGTCGTCGATGAAGATTAACCTGGCTGCAGTCTCCGGAACTGAGTCAATCAATGAATGTTGTGTAAGCATGATCACCGGTTTGGCATCATCAACAATGAGGAACAAACGTGCTTTCGGGTAGATCGGGTCAAGTGGGAGATAGGTTGCCCCCGTTTTGGAAATAGCCAGTAACCCGATGATCATATCAAATCCACGTTCCACAAAAAGGGCGACTGAAGTATCCTCCCGAGCGCCCAGTTTGGAAAGATAGGCAGCCAACCTGTTGGCAGACTCGTTTAATTCGGTGTAGGTAATCTGTTCTCCATCGAATTCGACGGCAATGGCGTTGGGCGTTCTGCTTACCTGCTCCTCAAACCGGTGGTGTATACATTTGTCTTTGGGTAGATCCGTTTCGGTACTATTCCACACATTCAGAATCAGATTCTCTTCCTCTTTCGTGAGAAGCGGCACCTGAAGTACCCCTGTCTCCGGATTTTCGGCGACAGCTGCAAGTATGGTTGTATAATGACCCTCTAGTCTTTCAATGGATTCCTGGGCAAAAAGTTCTTTGTTATATTTTACGATGCATTTAAGTGATTCTTCATTTTGATGAACATGCAGTTCAATATCGAATCCTCCATAATCTTCCGATTGAGCCGGCAAACCTCCCGATCCGGAATGGAGTTCAAACAACACATTGTAGAGATCTGTAGGTTTTGATGCCTTATTTCCCTTGATTTCCTGAATCAGTTTCTCATCAAAAATCACCTCATTTTCCAGTGCTGCCTTTATTTTATTTTTAATGTATACCGATGATTCGGCAAACGTCGATTCATCCTGAAACAGGAACCTGATTGGAAATTGCTTTGCGGCGCTATCGGATGAATTATTATCGGAGCTGATCTCCAAAGGAACTCCGACAACAAACTCTTCCTGTGAGGAATATCGCAGCATCAAAAGGCCGAAGGCGGTGAGTAAGGTCGCCCGCAAATCTGAAATATTCGTTTTGTCGTCAGAGGCAAGCGATTTGATAAGTTTTAAGTTAATCGAAAACTTGTGTTCTGTGCCGATAAACTTTTGATTTTGCATTCTGCTGAAATCGGTCGGAATCTGAACCAATCCTGACGTATTAAACAACTCGTTTTTCCAATAGTCAGTTTGCATCATAATGTCTTTTGAAAGGTGATTTGGCATGGCTTTATGCTTAAATTATTTTTTTTGGGCGTAAATATTATACTGGTCTACAATTCCGTATTCGAAACTTCCCAGCCCATCCAGGACTGACTTAATCCGATCTTCTCCGGTGAATTTTTCTTCTAAAATAAAAGTAATATTTGGATATAGGCGAATGAAATCTGAAGCACCTTTTAAAGCTTCTGTTTCCATACCTTCAACATCCAGCTTAAATAGGATATGTTCCTCAATTCCAATATTAAGTTCCGTCAAAAATGAGTCAAATGTGCGAAGTTCAACGCCAAAATAATCAGGTTTGTCGTTATCCCTAATAATGTGTGAGGCTCCTGTGTTTACCGGATTAAATTTAAACCTCGCCAGCTTGTTTTCATCCCCTAATCCCACCATAAAAGCTTTAATTTGGGATGACAGATTGTTTAATTGGATGTTCTTCACAAGAACCTCAAAGTTGGCCGGAACCGGCTCGAATGCTATCGACTGTATATTGTATCTGGAAAGCAATACAGAATAAATGCCAACACATGAACCTCCATCAATAAAAACTGAATATTCATTAAGATGATCCAGTATAAACCGTTTTACACCCCATTCGTACCGAAAATTAGCGAATTGAAAGTCGTTGGTGTTTTTTCGGCAAAAAAAAAAATTACCCACCGAAGTCCGGATAATTCGGTCTTTGGAATGCGATTTTTTAATAAGGAGATACTTTACAGAAGCATAAAGTGACAGAAAGTCGCCGAACTTCAGGTATTCATAAAAGTACCAGAACCAGGTATTTAGTTTTTTGAGCATTTAGGGAGGAAGATTTTTTTTTGTAGTGACCGGGTGACTATTGTTTCGCTGGACAGTCACCCGGTCACTATTAAAAAGTGTGGGGCTGAATTGATGTCAGGATCTCACTAGATTCGTTCCCAGACCTTTGTTTCCGGGTTATATTGTTTGATTACCTTTGCAGGATTTCCGGCAACGATTGAAAATGGAGGGACATCCCTGGTAACGACAGATCCTGCAGCGACAACTGCATGTTTGCCAATGGTGACTCCAGCCACAACCACTGCGTTAGCGCCAATCCAGGCTTCATCCCCGACCGTTATTTTTTTCCTGGTGACCGGTTGTTTATAAATTGGGATCGTAATATCCTCATAACCATGATTAAGTCCCGACATTACGATATTTTGGGCCAGAATAACATCATTTCCAATCGTGACCGGGCCAATCAAAACATTACTCATCCCGATCCGTGAACGTTTACCTATCAAAACATCACCGACCCCATTGTTTATCGTGCAAAAATCTTCAATGGTAGAATTGTCATCCAGAACGAAGTTGTTGAATGGCATCACATCAATACGGCTGTTCCGGCAAATCCGGGCATTCTTCCCTTTTTTATGTTTAAACGGGTTTAAAAACCATTTCACCCAAAGACGAGGTCTTGCCTGATTCCTGGGCATCATGGCATTCAGAACCATCTGCTTCAGCCTGGGATTGGCTTTTATTTTTTCAATTAGGCTCATAAGTTGGTTAATTTTTCTGGACTGATTTATCACTCTCTTTCACCATTACAACGGCTCTCGAAATTTCAAGGATATTATTTTCCCAGGTGTGCTGTTTGGCAAATTGTTCCCTGCTAAGGTGCAGCTGGTCATTGTCTTCCAGAAGGGCATTATCGATACAGTCAATATATTCTTCCTTGGTTTCGGCAAGATATGTATAATCTGCAAAGACACTCATAGCTTCAGTTTTGGTGGCTACTGTTGGTTTGCCCATCGCGAGGTACTCATCAATTTTCCGGGGGTAGTTGCCGATGGTTACAGGGCTTAATACCTGAGGATTAATTGCAACATCGAAATAATTAAGATAGGAGGGGAGCTCACTTCCCTTTTTATTTCCAAGAAAATAAACATTTGCCAACTGATGCAATCTGCTTGTTTTAAATGTATCATCTTCAGGACCAACAAGGACAATGCTCCAATCAGGCCTATTTACAGCAATATATTCGATAACCTGAATATCGAGTCGCAATGAGAGCAAAGCTCCAATATATCCTGCAATCGGTTTTTTGATATGCTGAATATCAGCTGGAACAGATGAAACCAGCTTAGAATCGAACAGGCGTACATCACATCCCTGTCCAACATAAAACGAATTGGGATTAAATTTTCGGGCCAGCGAGGCAAGGTAGGTAGAATTGGCTACGACCAGATCGGCCTTTTTCATGTGGAGCGCTTCGACTCTTACTCCCTGTTTTTTCCAGTAATCTACTGCAATAAGATTATCGCGTGTATAATAAATGTAGGTTTCGGGGTTAAGATATTCTTTAAGGTAGAAACTCCGGAACATATCGCTGTCATTGAATATTAGGTAGTCTTTAAACCCCAGCTTGTCGGCTGCCAGTTTAATCTGGCGGGCAAACCGTTTGTTGTTTATCCTGTTCAGCCAATCAAACAAAATGGATGATCCGATCCAATTAATTGATTCTATAATGGTTGCAGGGAAAAGGTTCCAAAGATTCGGCGAAATCTCAACGATCTCAGGCTTCCTACTTTTTACAATGTTGATTCTTTTTCGGATTCTTTCCGATTTCCGCTCCCTGAACATCGAAATCCGATCCAGTGGGGAGTTGACATAGAGCACCCGGTTGTTTTTGGCAAACTCTTCTGCAATGTTTTTGCAGTTGCTCCCGATTTCAATGTCCCAGGCCTGGATGCCAACAACGATAATGTCCCGATTTTGTAACATGTCAATCAAATTTTTTCCATTCCCCTGTAAATTTCAAGCACATGTTCTGCCATGGCTTTCCACGAAAATCTGGCAGCCTGCACTAATCCCTTTTTTATCAGATCTGCTTTTAATTCATTGTTCGACTGGATATTGATGATCGCAGCAGTTATCTCTTCCGGTTTATAGGGATCGATAATCACCGCTGCATCACCGGCCACTTCAGGCATGGAAGAGGTATTTGAAGTGATTACGGGAACTCCGCACCCCATCGCTTCAAGCATCGGGATACCAAAACTTTCACGCAGTGAGGGATAGAGGAAAAGCTCACATTGACAGTAGATTGCGGGCAGATCGGTATTAACCACATAACCTGTGAGTACGATCTGGCTTATTAAATCCTTATCTCCGATTTCATCAAGCAATTTTTCGAGTTCGGGCCGGTCATAATCGAGCATTACCAGTTTCACATCAGTACCGGTTTGTTTCAAAAAGTCGGAGTAAGCTTTGAGAGCTCCCTTTGTATTTTTCTTTGGATCAGTATTTCCCAGGAAGAAAAAATAACGGTCGGGCAGATGGTATTTTTCTTTAACCCGTTTTAATTCAGCCTGGTCTGTTACGGGTTTAAAATGTTCACTGACACCATTATAAACAGCCTCCAGCCGGGAATCGCTTCCCATTCCAAAGAATTGACCTATCCGGTTCTTCTCAAAATTGGAAACAGTGATTATTTTTTTGCTCTTTCTGACAATCTTTGGAACAAATATTTTACGGTAGGCATTCCCAAATTTCTGATAAAGACTCCCTGTTCCCCGAAGAATTTTAAAATAGCTGCTCTCCATGTAGATAATGTCATGGAGCGTAACTACAAGTGGGATCGAAGTGAAGATTGGCGCTGTATTGCTTGTACAATGAAGAATCTGGCATCCCATTTTTTTTGCAGCGCGTGGCAAAGCGATCTGTTCCCAGAGCGGATAAAAACCCCCTTCGAGTTTTACGATCTTAAAATTGGGGGTCTCCCTGATTACCGTGTCGTCCACATCAGGCTTTACAAAAATGAGGTACTCATTTTCAGTATCTATGGTTTGGAGATTACGGATTAACTCCAGTGCAACCATGTCCATCCCATGCTTTTTCTTCCGGAATATGCGCTGTGCTTCAATACCTATCTTCATAAAATTGGCTCGTATTTATTTGAAAAATAATGACTTAACCGATCAATTGTTTTCTGATCCTGTTATAGATGACTACTTCGAGGAAGTAAGAAAAGAGAATCATAAATACAATATAGAGTAAATATTCGATAAAGCTGTTGTGAATAAATCTCAGATAAGTTGCCTGATAAACAAGGTATTCATGAGAGATGTACATCACATATGAACATGGGGCCAGGTATTTGAAGATTCCAAAAATTGCATTGTAGCCAAACCACTTCAGGTTTTGCCAGATTACAGCACCGAACAGGACCAGGGCAGAGAAGATAAAATGCCTTAATTCTATTACAGGGTAAGCCACTGCCGGGTATTTGTAACCTTTTAATTCGGAATAGTGAAGAAAAAGATTTAAACAAAGTATTCCGATTATCGTTAACAGGAGCCAGGCCTGAGGCATCATCCGTCGGATTGTAATTTTCACTCCTGCCAGGTAATCAGTGGCAAATCGTACTCCTACCCACCATATTGCAAAATACATCACTATACGATTAATAATAAATGGATAGAAGAGATATGTAACAGCTGCAATAATGGTAAGGTAGGTCACCCATTTATTTAGGAGCGCTTCTTTGATTTTATTTGCCAGCAAAAAGAAAAGCATATAAAACCACCACTCATACGATAGCGACCACAGAACCCCGTTGGCCAGGTAGGCACCTGAAAGAACATTTGGTTTTAAGGTGATATTATCCTGAAGCATAAAAAGGTTTCCAAACAAACTCGACCATTCAGGATTTGCCAAAGCACCTTCACCATAGCATTTCATCACATAAGCAAGCAAAAATATAAAGAGCAACGGGATGTATAACCGGATAAACCGGCGGATGAAATAGAACCTGAAACTTTTATCCTTTGATTTTTCGTAGGTATATTTGATTACAAATCCAGATAAAACGAAAAAAACAATGACCGATTCAGGTCCAAAACGGAACAGAAATCCGACGTCTATACCAAACCAATAAAATTTTGGAGGCAAACAATGGAACAAAACTACATACAAGGCTGCAAACCCTCGTAATGCCTCCAATTTTTGTAGTCTGGGTTTTGGTTTATCCATCAGTCGGAGTATTAAACAGAAGTATGTTTGGTATGGATAAACTGTTTATTTGCCCCCTTAATCCTTAGTAATGACCCCAACATCAGGAGCATCCCTTTAGGCAGGCTCAAAATTGCCCGGGCAGTTTTGAGGTTGTAAAACGATCCGGGCACTGCAAAAAGAAAAGCAAGAATACATGAAATCACAACTGCTCCCCATATTTCTATGAATAACAAGTTGCTATTCAGCAAAATATTTGCAATTGAAAACAGTACACTAAAAAGAATGACAACACCGAGAAGCAATATCCGGGGTGGTTGAATAAATTGAATTGCTTTGTCAAAATAGTCAATATTTCCTTTTAAAAAGAGGTCTTTAACCGAATTGAAAAAATCGAGGCGGAAATAATGCAACTGCGCTGAGAGCCAACGACGTCTCTGATTACTAAATACTTCTGCCTTTTGAACTTTTTCATCATAGACATAGGCGTCATTGAGATAAACAATTTTATGTCCCGCTTTGAGCATCTTTAATTCAATTTCCTTATCAAACCCCCCCACCGCTTTAACCGTAGACATCAGTTGTTTGAAGTAATCGTATTTAAAAGCCATCCCTGAACCGATAATCGCAGAAGAGAGGCCTAGAACCCGGTGCCCTTTTCTAAAGATATGATTGTTAATCTCTTCGCTTATCGCATCCAAGATTGCCAACGAAGTGTTCATATTTTTGGCGGCCCGATGACCTTGCACGGCAATGCATCCCGATTCAAAGGCACCATTAATCCTTGTGAGAAAATTATTGGCCATGATATTATCCGCATCTAAAACAACCGCTATATCATAATGATCTCCAAGCTGTTCCATCGCCTTGTTCAGCGCTTTGGATTTGGTGCTCTTTTCAAATTTTACCTCAATCACTTTTATGGGCAGCTCCCTGAGACTTGAAATAGTTTCCGGCTCAAAGGAGTCCGCAATAATAATTACGTCATACAATTCCTGGGAGTAATTTTGTAATAATGCGGCTTTGGCAACCTGAACGATGACCTCATCTTCCTTGTACCCAGGAATAAATACCGCAATTTTGCGATTCTTTGCACTTTTCGGATAGGGACGTTGTTTGTAGAACAGACCTCCAAATGAAAAAATGAAGATATAAAGTGTTGACAATCCAAGAATTATTAATACAATAATTTGTAAAGTATTAAAGATTAGAACAGGATAGTTATCCATGAAATTTATGATTTAGAATCGGTTTGATGGCTCGTTTTACTATTAGTAAAGCTTTTAGCAACTATTCGGGGGAAATTATTAAGAACAGTAAGTTTCAGGGTTTTATATCAATCTTGGATTTTCATGTATCTCTTTTGAAAAGAGGTGTTTTAAATGCCACCCTAGCATCCGGGTGTATGCTTTAAAATGTCCTTTCTCCTTTTTCATCAAAAAAACTGTCAGATTTTTAGGGATAGCTACAAAAGTCTGGTACAATGCAGCTATAATGAAGGTCACTCCCTTTACATTTCGTCGCAGATAGAGCAACCTTGAACGGTTCATGTAATAGGTTTTAAACGGAGACATTTTACCTGTTGAAATAGATTCCTTATGTAGTATAGTTGAATTATGAACATACCACAAATGATAGCCGGCCCGCTTTATACTGGCGCACCAATCGAGCTCTTCATAATATAGAAAGTAACATTCGGGCATTAGTCCCACTTTTACAATAACTGATCTTGGAACCATCATTGCTGCTCCATGGACAAAATGGGTAAGGGAATCCTCCTCAAATTGTCCGTTGTCAACAACACCATGGCCAATACCATGACTACGCATCGTATAATGATTCATTGGGGCTTGTCCACAAAACTGGATCGTATCGGGGTAGGCATAGAATTTGATTTTGGGACTCACTGCACCAATAGTTGGATCAGATTCGCATTTTGCCACCAAAGGTTCGAGAAAGCCCGGTTCAACTTCAGTGTCATTATTGATGAAAAAGAGATATTTCCCCCGGGCTTGTCTGATTCCCAGATTGTTTCCACCTGCAAATCCCAGATTAACAGTGCTTTGGATAAAATTAATTTCCGGAAATGAACGTTTTAATATGGAAGGATCATCTTTGGGAGAGGCATTATCTACAACTATAATTTCGATATTTGGATAGGTGATTTTCCGAAGGGTTGAGAGCAAGTCCAGCGTCACCTCGGGATGATCGTAATTAACTGTTATAAAAGAAACTAATGGATATTTCATAAAATGCTAATAATCAATTTAAAAAAAGATCTTTAGGCTTGATATTAAGATACCTTAAGTTGATTGAACCAATTGCTTTTGATTTCCAACAGATTGTATTTCCGATTCAACGACAGGGGTATCAAAGATCTCTGTGTTTAGCATTAATGCCATAGACATATAAATAGTTACAGCTGTTGGTACTGTACCCAGAACTGCATTGCCGTAAGAGGCTACCATCACGCCAACCATACCGCCCAAAAGAGCAGACATCCTCATTTTTAGTATCGGATCCCTGATCCTGTTCATAATATTATTTCCGGCTTTGATCACCACGTAAAACAGGATAAACAGATGCAGGATAAGACCAACAACACCCTGTTCTGCCCAAATCATCACGTACCAGCTATCAGTTGCTATTTGAGAAAGATATCCATTGGGAATATATTTCTTTGCTTTCACTCCGGCATGTCCGATACCACCGCCTAAAGGTCTGGTAGCCAGATAGGCGCTCAGGATTCGCTGGTTTTCAAGTCTAACCTGAAAAGAAGCATCATTGGGATCGAATGCAGTCCTCATTCTCCGTATCTGTTCATTACCCTGTGCTATTGTGGTATACTTGAAAAACACATAAAACAGGATCAACACAACAAATCCTGAAAACATGACCACCTTGTTCTTTTTAATGACGAAAAATGTCCCGAACCCGGCAAGTGGGATAGCAATTGCTCCACGGGTGCCCGATAACAACATACCGTAAATACCAAAAACAGCCACAACAATATAGAATATCTTTTTGCGAAAATCTTTTTCCACCATAGCTACAATACCGGCTACTACGGCTGAATAAGCCTGATTGGCCCCAAATTGTCCGGCATCACTTAAAAATGAAAAAATGCGGAGTTTTCCGAACAATACGTGAGTAATAGCTGCTCCTCCATCAAGCCAAGCCTGCTCGTAACTATCAACACCCCAAACTTTCTGCATAATACCTTTCAGGGAGGCAATTAACGATAAGAATCCCCAAAGCAGAAAGAAATATTCAAGTTTACGGTTGGTGTCTACTAAAAGCAGCGTCAAAACGACCAGGAGCAACATATACATTGATATTCCCCGTACGCCATTCAACCAGGCAGGAACACTTCTCAGTTCAGGGTTAAACAATTCCAATAGGGAATACCCAAACCAGATTACAGACAATAACGTGATATCTTTATTTGCAAGGCTCCAGTCAACCTTATCATAGAACTTATTGAATATAAGTGCAATAAAGGTGACAAAGAATATCCCGTCCATCAGCAGACCAACCTGGAAGTCAACATATCGAGACAAGCCAAGAATGGTAAATCCAAGAAATACTGAAGTATATACTCCAGTTATCGGATATTTGAATAACAGGTATAAATAGGCAAAAGTGAAAGGCAATATAATCAAACCAAATCCGGGAATTAATCCCATTTTGCCAAAAACTACTGCTCCCAGCCCCAGTAATAAAACCAGTAAAAGTAAGTATATGGGACTTCTTAGCCGGTCTGAGCCTGTTAACTGATCAAATGGATTTATCATTTGAGTGTTACGATAGTACTTTTATAAACAGTTTTTGATTGACTATTATGACCGATTAAATTTGGATTTTAGATTACCAAAGATTGTTTGGTAAAAATCAATCCCATTGGTAAAGATATTTCTGTAATTAATAGAAAGTTCCCTGTCCATATAGAAAAATCCAACCCAAATACCGATGATTGTAAAAAAGATGGATGCAACCGCAACCAGTGACAATGATTTGAAAATAAAGATGGCAATAATATCACCAATTACATTAGCAATAACCATATATAAAACCTTGAGAAAGTTGATATTTGGTTTATTTATGCTGTCCAGACCGATACCTGTCATCCGGTCGACAGGCAGGAGAAGTCCATAAATGGAGAAGATTCGCATAATCGTTGCCGCATTAAAACCAGTTACCGGATCGGTCCCCAGGTACTGTTTGCCTCCCAAAATCAGGATGAAAAGATCAGCAAAGACAAAAGTAACGAGACTAATTCCGATGAAAAGGTAGGTCATTGCACCTGTATAAGTATAGAAAATCTCCTTTACTTCTGCCACATTCTTCTGCATACTGGCTTTGGACAATTTAGGAAAGGCTGTAGCTGCAAAACTTCGTAATGGTATCTGTTGCAATTCTGTCAGTTTCATCGGAATGCTGTACAAGGCTACGGCTGCTGTTCCCAGTGGGCTAAAACTGATGATAAAGGTGTCGGCGCTGCGAAGTAAATTAGTCCCTATCAGGGTAAAAGTGGTGTACTTACTAAAATTGAGCAAAACCTTTGTCGTATGTTTGGTAGCTTTGGGGATGTATTTGAGCCCGTCCCAACCCATGATTACACAAACCCCCGATGCAACTGCATCGATGAACAGAAATGAGATAACCAACTGCATCAGGGTCATCTGGAGGAAAAAATAGTTTACCGCTACTACAAGAAAAAAGCCCACGCTTTCGATAGACCTGATCAGGAGTATTTTCCCAAATTTCAGATCAGCCTGCATGATTACAAGTGCTGTATTCATGGGCAAATTGATTACTGCTAGAAGCGGATACCACTTAAAAAATAACTCGTAGCCGCTGTTATGGATGGAATCATAAAAGGTAAATAGAGAAATATATAGGAGGATACAAATTATAACTGTTGCTATCATACCAATTAATCCATTTGATCCTATGTATTTTACCCGTTCGTCCTGGTCAGCCCCGGATAAGTAGCGAACGATTGCCGTATTTATTATGCCATAACGAAACATCTCAACAAATGCAGCGGCTGAAATGAAGATGACCCACTCCCCGAAAATGTCCATTTGAAAAGTTCGGGCCAGCAAGGCGAACCCGGCGATTCCAAAAAAGGAGATAGTCAGATTACCCAGTAAAGAGAGAAAATTATCTTCCCGAACTATTTTTTTAAGGGTATTTTTCAAATGGTAGAAGTTAAAATCGGTTTTGAATTTTACTTAAAGATTAACCTAAAGTTTATAATGACCAATCAATTTTTAGTTATTTTTTTGCGGCATCAAGCATTGCAGTCCATTTTTCAATTCCGGTTTAAACCAGAACCAACGTTAGGGGCTTACTGATGTAGTCATCCATTCCGGCAGCCAGATATGCCTCTTTATCAGAGCTTAAAGAATTGGCAGTCATTGCGATAATCAATGGCTTTTATCACCCCAGGTCTCAATGATCTTTCTGGTTGCTTCAATACCATTCATCTCCGACATTTGAATATCCAATAAACGATGTCGATATTTATCCAGTCAAGGAATTCCGATACCTCATATCCATTGGCAGCAAGGTGAATTACATACCCCAAACTTTGAAATATCCTCAATATCAGCTTTTGATGGATGGCATTGTCTTCTGCGACAAGAATCTCTAGGGGGTATTTTTCACTTATCTTTATCTGTAATTAGTTGATATTTAGGATTTTGACATCATATTACATTGTTGGAAAATTGTTTCTCACCCCAGAATTTTATCATCTTGATTAAGTTATCAACCCGCAATGGTTTAGTGATATAATCGTCCATTCCAGCATCAATGCATTTTTCTCTGTCTCCCTGCATAGCGTTGGCAGTCATAGCGATGATAATTGGTCTGTCTTCTTTTCTGCGCTCTACAATAATTCTTGTCGCTTCATATCCGTTCATCTCCGGCATTTGAATATCCATGAATATCAAAGTATAATTTTTACGTTTAAGTGCTTCCAAAGCTTCAAGTCCGTTAGCAGCAATATCGGTTTTATACCCTAATAACTCAAAAAGATTTCGAATTAATTTCTGATTGATTAGGTTATCTTCGGCTACTAAAATCTGGAACGGATAATTTTTGGAGATCTCGGTGAGTTTATGAACATGCGGGGAGGTGTTTACTATTTGAACTTTGGGAGGTTCTATTGCCTTAAGCAGCATTTCAGCAAGTAGTGAATGTTTAATTGGTTTATTCACATAGGATGAAAATAATTTTCTTAATTCTTCAGCTTCTGTGTTGAATCCAACAGAAGTTAACATGATTAATGGCAATTGCCCTTTATTGAATTTTTTTCTGATTATACGGGCAAGCATAATACCATCCATTTCAGGCATTTGCATATCAATTATCCCTGCATCGAAATGCTGTTTTTCAATTAAAGCCAGCGCCTGGATTCCAGATTCACAAGCTATAGCCTTTATTCCCCAATAGTCACATTGGAGGGAAAGAATTCTCCGGTTCGTTGCATTGTCATCGACGATCAGAACCGATTTACCCGGTAGACTTTTCAACGATTCATAAATCTGATCGATTTCATCAACGTCCGGATTTGAATTCCGCGTTTGTATTGTGAAATGAAAATCGGATCCATCTCCCTCTTTACTTGTTACCCAGATTTTCCCATTCATCAAACTTACAAGGCTTGAAGTAATTGCCAATCCAAGACCGGTTCCTCCATATTTTCGGGTAGTTGAGGCATCAACCTGAGTAAATGGATTGAATAATGAATCAATTTTATTGGATGGAATCCCTATTCCGGTATCCTTTACTGAGAATTCAAGTACTACAATCTCATCTATTTGTGATTTTAAATTGATATAGATAAGGATATCCCCCTTTTCGGTAAATTTTATTGCGTTACTCACCAGATTGACAATGATTTGACGCAGTCGGAAACCATCTCCGAAAATATATTGATTGACTAGGGGATCAATAAAATAGATGATATCAAGGTGTTTTTCAAGCGCTTTGGAAGCCAATAGGTCCAGTACATCTTCAATGCATAATCGTAAATCAAAGGTACTTTGCTCGAGCTCCATATGACCCGATTCAATCTTGGAGAAATCGAGAATCTCATTAATTATATTCATCAGGCTCTCACCTGAATTCTCAATGATATTGACATATTCACGTTGTGCCGGATTAAGTTCTGAAAGTAGTAAAAGACTTGTCATTCCGATTACTCCATTCATCGGGGTGCGAATTTCGTGTGACATGGAAGCGAGAAATTCCGATTTGGCATGGTCAGCGGATTTGGCCATTTCCATAGCCTCTATTAATTTTTCCTGCGAATTCTGTCGTCGGATGGCACCCCCTATATTGTCAGCAAGCATCTTTAACACTGTCTCCTCTGCTGTAGTCCAGATATGATCACAGGTGCAGTCTGCAAACCCAACAATTCCCCAAAAGTAGTTTGTTTTAGGATCTATGACTGGAACAATCATCAATGAATGAATCATTTGTGGTTCAAAAATTAATTTGATATCATCCCTGAATTCATGTGATATTCCTTTAATTGTTTCCCCCTTCATCAGGGAAGGATACCATCCGTCAACATGATCGGAATATTGAATTTCATTGACCTGCTCGGTATTTACATTTTTCCTTATTTCTTCCGCGATATATTCATGTACCCGAACAGCTTTCATTACCCCTGATTCAAGATCCTGGCTGTTTTTGTAAATGAAAATCCGGTCAATATCCGCCTTGCTGCTAATGATTTCAAGCGCATCACGAATTGCATTGTCAAAGTCTTCATTAGTTAACAAATGATTAGATGCCAAAGCCATCCCCTGAAGAACACTCTTTTGCTGAATGAGCCTTTTTTGCATTTCATTAATCTCAATATTCTCACGCTCCAATTCTTGTTTCTGATGATGGAAAATTGAGATTAATCGGGCCATCTGACTAAACTCATTTTTACCTTTTTCAATTGTTTTAAGTTTTGTAGTATCGTTATTGGAAAGGCTTTCAGAAATTATTTTAAGCGGGCGCCTGATCCATCTGTATAAAATTGAGAAGAATACAAAAACCAGAAATGGCAGTAATAATCCGAGCGAGTTAAAAACTAAATCATTTACTTTGTGGTAATTGGAGAGAACTTTATAAGGTTTTTTAATGATGAGATAACCAATAACCTGCCCGTCGTAACCCAATAATTTCCTGGAGACGGTTATCGAATCATTTTCCAAATCGTGATTTGCTTTTTTTGCTGTTTTCGAGAAGATAATCGTGCTTGCCGTATTTTGTGACATTTCGTTTACAAATTTCTTGTCCCAGATCTGGCAAATAAAGAACATTCCAAAAGATGGGGTTATCCTCGCCGAATCAGAGCTTGGGTGGATTGAAGCGGCCGAGATCTCCAGAAGACCCTCAGGAGCGGCCTCAAAAAAGTGGATATGTTCACTCTTTAAAACTGCTTTAATCATATATTTCCGGGTGGTGGAGTCAGATAGAATGTCATTGCACCGGTGTCCATAACCATAAATCAGTTTATGATCAGAATTATAAACGTCAACTAAATATAGATTAAATGATTTGACAATACTTCCAATATTATCCCTGGCCCATTCAGGATTTGGCTTTTGAATATAGGAGATCTCATCCCAATTGGCATAGTCTGTCACCAACTGGCCAAGATGATCGGATTGAACGTTTATGGCAGTATTCAGGAGCACCCCAAGCTGATCAGTGGTTGACTTGATGATCAAGGCTTGTTGTTGCTCCTGAATACGTCGGAAAAAGAGTAAAAACCCACTTAGCAAAATAACGGTTGCGAAAAATAATAAAAGGATTTTATTTTTGATATTCATAGAGTTCTGGTTGAGATTTCAATTTTTAATGTAATTAATTGAAATCTAATAATTTATATTGAATTTTTTGAATTAAATTGGAAACGGTGGATAAATTTTAAAGCTCGTCGTAAGAAACTTCTTTTTTTAGGAATTTCTCCCAGAATTGATTCCATGACTTCCATTTCAACTCCATTAAGTACCAAAACCGGAGGGTGGGATGTTATTTTGGAAATAATATCCAGGGAACCCTGGTCTGCCACTGACCACTCTCTGTTTGAGCGGCATACAATCAGCGGTAAATCAACAGATGCAATTAGGTTGATTGGATAGGGATAATGAATGATAGATGGTATTTCAATCAATACAAAATCCGCATTGGTCAGTGATGAGTTATTATCTCGTGTTATTAGTTCTTTATAATCACTGACGGATAAGAACTCATCATTTATGATAAACTGGCAACAATCCTCCTCTGCATACAACGATCCATATTGGCATAGAAAAGGGCTTTTATAATCGATTCTATTATCAGAATATCCAAGAATCCAATTAATTATAGAGAATCTGTTGGGCGGACAATATTCTTTCGCAGAGCCTTTGGCCGAGATGTGGACGTGTTCCGGCTTTTTACCCCCAGCATCTTGCATCGCATATCTCAATACCAAAACTTTATTCCCAAGTTTCTTAAGCTGAGATGCAATATTTTGTGAAATGACAGTTTTCCCCTCATTATTTGATGTGCTGAAGATCAGAATTTTAAAAGGTTCATTTTCCAGATTTTTCTCTTTTTTTAATAGTCCAATATTTTGAATGATCATCTCAAGAAGCCTTTGAGTGACATTTGGAAAATTGAGTAATGGCGATTTTAAGTAAATCTTGGGAAAAACTCCAATTAAAGATATTTTTAAAGTCTTTGCAGCTTTCCCGGGGTTTCGGAGAGATTCATCAAAAAATTCCATCGCCATAATAGTTGAGAATACGGTTAGAATACCGAACAAAGCGGCGCCAATAATCAGGAATTTGCGTTTGGTTGGATTTGGAGTGATAGGAAAGAATGGCTGGTCTATTGCTTTCAGATTTGAAGATAGTTCAAGATCCTGCATTTTGAGCTTAGCCAGGTTTAATCCGTGCAATAATTCAAGAAATTCAGACTCAGATACTGAAATTTCACGTTCAATTCTCTTAAGATTTGCTCCTGCAGGAGCAAAAATTTCATATTGTTTTTGAAAATCCTGAATTCGTTTACCCAAAACTATAAGCCCTGCATTTAAATCTTCATATTTTAAAACATTTGCAATCCATTCGTTTAGAAGGGTTGCCAGGGGGAGTCCTTCGGTAGAATTTCCGAATTTGTAAAGTTCTGCAACCGCTTCACGAATTTCGTCTTTCAGTTTTTCAGCTTTAAACTTAAGTAATGGTAAGTTTCTAATTTGGGAGGTATCAGCATAACCAATTGATTCAGCAGTAGCTATTTTTGTATCAATCTGGCTAAGTTGATTTCTTTTTTCGATGATAGGGGCGCTTTTTAACTGAATTTTTTGCTGAAAGGCCAATTTTTCTTCAAGCCGTTTTAAATCTGCTTCAACCCCTGCAAGTTTAATCCGCATATTATTGTAGTCGACATCGAGTGCCTCTTTGGCTCCGGCAACAGCTTTACTCTGTTCGTAATAGTTGATGATTTTATTATCCTTATTGAATGACAGAAGTTTATCTTCACCGGCATTTAATTTCTGAGTGGCCTGATTAACCTGATACTCAAAATATTTTACGACAGCATCTGACCTGTTCTCTTTAAGTATTTTATAGTTTTTTATGCAAACCTGAGTGAGAAGGATTAGTGTTTGCTGGCAAATCCCCGGATCATCAGAGGTGTATTTTAGCTTGACAAGATCGCTGCTTCCAATTCGCTGAACATTGACAGATGAAATAGCTTCGATTGAATAATGGGGATTGTTATAGCTTAAAAGGTGGCTTACAAAATTAGTATCGCTGCTGGCACAAAGTTGGGTTAGATTTTTCACAGTTTGTTCATAGGCTGATTCATCGATCGATGGGGGAAGCATCTTCCTGTTCTGGGATAAAGCATCGAGCTTTGAAAAAGAAAATGTACTGTCCTGAATCGCAATATTTAAGGTTGAGTCTTGTATCGACTTATTTTTTTGTTCATCCAATATCTCCCCAACTTTCAATTTTTGACCAATTTTGATCTTATTTTCTTTGATCCCATTAAGCTTACTAAATTGATCAATGTTCATCCCATATTGGTGCGAAATAGAAAAGGCAGTTTCTCCAGGTTTTACTATATGTATTTGATATTCAGGATTATGAATTTGTTTTGATTCTGCCGGAGAAATTAAAGCTGATGCCTGTTTTACTGGTTGAAGATTACTGACCTCTCTCTTTGAAGTAATAATCAGTGCCCGAATATAGGGAGGTGTAATTTTTTTTAGATAATCGAATGCTTTAATTGAAATATATCTTGGATCAGGCTGGGAAAGCATTAAATGCTGGGCCAATAAACGGATTGCAACTTCTTGTTGAGTTTCCCGTGAGTTGATCACATTGATCAGGTTATCAAAGTCGGTATTTGTCGCAAAATAGCTGATTGCTTTGCCCATCTCGACACTGGATCCGGAAGCGAGCCCGGTGTAGAGGGTAGTTTCTGAAGAATATGTAAAACTTGGATTTTTGGTAAAAAGGATTACCAAAACTGCCAATAAAACAGGCGTTAGTAACAAAAGAACCAAATGCTTGCGCAATAAGCGTAAGAGGCCAATTATTGTCATCGATTAGTTAAGTTTGTTTGTAAGATTAAATTTTATCCCTACAATTTCTTCGAGCAACATATATGCTGTCCGGAATTCCATTTTTGAACTCTCAAAGTCGGCTTCGCTCCTTGAGACTATTTCGGTCACACTTGAATATTCTGAAATATTGATTATTCCATTTAAAAATTGTTTTTCTGCCATCGCCATATTAATTCTTGCTGTTTCGACATATTTTGACTTGATTTTTAGCAATCGTTGTTTTACAATCAAATCATTATATTGTTTAATTACCAACTGACGAACAGCATTACGTTGAGATTGTGATGAATTTTGAGCCTGTTCTATTTCTGCTTTGGCTAGTTTGTTCTGGTTTTTTCGATTAATTAGATCGTATAACGGAATTTTAATAAAAGCTCCGGCACCATAATTAAGTTGAGAGCTTCTTGTTGTAAGCATTGCCGGATTCGATCCTCCATTGGTCGTATTTGATGAAATATTATCAAATGTACCATATAGAGCATCTGTTTGAATTCCCAGATTTCTGGTCCAATCCACCTTATATGCTTTTAATTTGTGCTCGTCCATTATAACTTGCATATCTCTGAATTTTACATCCGGATTTCTTCGAAGTGCTGAATCTAAGATTGTTTCAAGCGGAGGCAATATTAATTCAATATTATCTTTTAATAAATCAAACCCATTACCCTGTTGAGCAATTCCTTTTGATTGAAAAAGAAGCATGAAAAGACAAATCAGAATTGAATGACGATGGTTCACGGAACAATTTTTAAGTAATATCTAATTGGAACAAAATGAGAACTATTCGTTGGAAAGTCAACCGAATTATTCCATTCACTACAAATACATTTAAACCCTATTTATTTATACCGTATCTTTTTGAAAAAGCGCAGGGATAGTTCTTAAAATTAATTTCAGATCATACCAAAAAGAGTAGTTATTTCCAATAAAGTGATCTGCATACTCGTTATCTAACCTCATCCGTTCCTCTTCAGACATTACTCCCCCTTTGCCGCGTAATTCCACTTGCCATAAACCGGTTATTCCTGCCGGAGCGAGAAATCTTTTTGAAACGTATCCGCGGGTTAATAATTCAGCTTCATAAACTGGGAGTGGCCGATTACCTACAATTGACATATCCCCTTTAATGACGTTAATCAACTGAGGAAGCTCATCGATACTGGTATTACGAATAAATTTTCCCACTCTGGTAATTCTTGGATCATCAGAAATTTTGATAAAAGCCGATTTTGTTTTAGCAACTTCCCCTTTTTGAGTATTGTACCAGTAATCGCAAATTTTGTATGGGCCAATATGCAAAATAGGCGAGCATGTTTTTCCATTGTCCAGCTTAGCACAAACCGGACAAGGTTTTGTAAAATCGATTTCAGATTGCTGAGAATTGATTGAATATTGGTTTTTATCCTTTGCAAGCTTATTTAGTTCCTTATCAGCACCTACACGCATGGAACGTAATTTATAAAAATCAAATGGTTCACGTCCAACCCTTTTTGAAATATAATATACCTTTCCTTTTGATTCAAGTCTGATAGCAATCACGATAAGTAATAGAATCGGTGAAAGAACGAGTAGAGCGGAGACTGCAACCAACAGATCAAACAGCCGTTTGGAAATTGGCATTGAATATTTAACATCTTGATTATCAGTATTTACATAGGATACTAAAGAATATTTATTTCTATACTCGACCAGAAATCGGATTCTTCCAACAATACCCTCGGCCGATACTAACGGAAGGACAAAAAAGTCGTCAATCCGTTCATTAAAGGCTGTTTTAAATAACTCGTCCTTAAATTCATATGAAATAAGAATGAAAGCTATCCGATCGAATTCAGCTCTTTCTCGGATCCATTTATGCATTTCAATGCCATCACCACCCGATAAATATATTTCTGAAATAACCGCGTCAGGTTTGTTCCCGGTTTTGAGATAATTTACAGCTTCAAGCGCATTTGATTTGTGTACGACAGAAATATCTGCGTGAGACCGTAATTCATTAATCCCTTCCATGGATCGGCCAATATAAAGAATATTCAATAAATTTTCCATTGTATTACTTTGTTCTACAGGTTCAATTATGAGTAATCAATCCAATTTTGATTGCCTTAGCTACCATTTCAGGGCATAATGAACCGGAAACAGGTTTTTAGAGATCAGTTCGCTTAATTCCTCCGGATTAAATGGCTTTGCCAGGAAATCCTGTGCTCCTAACCTATAACACTTGATCCGTTCTTTGCTACTCTCAACTCCGGATAACATAATCACTGGAGTATGTTTGGTGAATCCTCTTTGCCTTACCTTTTCAACAAAAAGATATCCATCCATGTTAGGCATTTGCAAATCGCATATAATTAAATCTGGCAAATTACCTTCCAGCCATTCAAGTGCCTCAATACCATCGTTTTTGCTTACGATATCATAATTTTTAGACAGGAAATTTTCCAATAGCAAGCGAATACTTTTTTCATCATCGATAATTAGAATCTTGTGTCTCATAATATATTGAATATGTTGGGAATAAATTAATTTAAGCAGAAATATTTATTTAAGATATATCTTTTTGTTCGTCAATAAATGAAATAAATAGTTTAAAAAACGATTTATTTTACAAAGTTGAACTGAATATTTGAGTGATTTGTAAATTTATTAATCGCAAAAAGACTCATTTTATTAATTTATTTAGTCGATCCTTAGTAACTCATTTTTAAAACTGGAATTTCAAAAAAGAAAAGTTGCTGGAGAATTTCAAAAAAGAAATTTTTACTCTTTTGTTTTATTTTCTCTATCAATTTCTTGAAGTTCCATG
>Ga0316224_1000569_pt1 | contig 50288 bp, 77 predicted proteins | sample TBH18013metaG_FD_206254 | JGI IMG/M metagenome (GOLD analysis project Ga0316224, IMG submission 206254) | Freshwater microbial communities from Trout Bog Lake, Wisconsin, USA - TBH18013 | ecosystem: Environmental > Aquatic > Freshwater > Lake > Hypolimnion/Profundal zone | place: USA: Wisconsin... | reverse complement strand
GTAACCATGTATTAGCCGCATCTGTATATGATTTTGCTGTGGTTAAAGTTGTAAGGTCATTTGCTTGTAACCATGTATTAGCCGCAATAATACCAGCACCTGTATTTGCTTGTAACCATGTATTAGCCGCATCTGTATATGATTTTGCTGTGGTTAAAGTTGTAAGGTCATTTGCTTGTAACCATGTATTAGCCGCAATAATACCAGCACCTGTATTTGCTTGTAACCATGTATTAGCAGAATTAATCGTGGTGTTGGCGGAAGTACTTTGTATTGTGCCGTCATTAAAAACATATGATCCGGTAACCGAAGTATTTCCTGTTACACGAACATCTTTCAGTAAATCAAACACGGATGAACTAATTCTACCAACAACATTAGATGAGGTTGTTCCACCAGCAATTAATACAACATTGGCATGTGATGATGATGTACCCAGCACCAGATTTCCTGTGTATGATTGATCTGTAGACCCATGAACATACAAATACCCATCAAGTGCTTTTGATGATGAGTATAATGGATCACTATATGTTGAGTTGTTTATGCCAAAATCAATATAATTGTTAGCATCTGATCCTATATCAGCCGTGCCGATATAATCGACCGAACCAGATGAGGCAAAATTTTGATTATTAATCTGTAGATAAACTGCATTATTACCAGAAAATTGTGCAGAAACATCAGGTAATAATACAGGATTGGTGCCAACATTTAATGTGTTATTTAAATAAAGATTATTTGCTATCTGTGTCCCAGTCACCATATTAGTTGTATCGGAGGTAACATCAACCATAACAAATATGGAATTTGATGTATTAGCATCTAATGTAATTTTTGGTAGATCTGTTATTTTAACTGTTGACATTTATACTATCCTAATATTAGAAATGAACCATCTTGTGATATTATTGTGTTTCCAGATTCTGTGGTTAATTCTGGATAATATTGTTGACCAACTGGTCCAAAAATTAAAACTCCACCATCAGTTGCTGTTAATGTTCTACTAACAGACATCAAAGAATTTACTGAATTTGTACTAACATTTGAACTTACTGTAATAGTATTGCTAGTAACTCCAGTAACAGTTTTTATGATAGTGTTTGCCACTAATATGCTGTCGCCGGGTCGAACGATATCTAATAATGGTGTATTTGCGTTTGTGTATATACCATTATTTATAATGTCATATGACCCAGTTAATGATGTTACATGGATGAGAGTGCTATTCGCATTTGCTGTAATATTTGCAACATTGGCAAATGCCAACCAGACATTAGAAGCTATTGTGATGTTATTAGCTGGGGCATTAGTCGAAGTTACTCGAGATGACACAACATCACCATTTGCTGTTGTAATACTTATTATATTATTAGTTGATAATATATTAGCTAGATTAGCACCATACAAATTAGTAAAATGTATAATGTTATTACTTTGGTTTGTGAAATTTGCAGACATTGTAATGCCTGAAGTTTGAGAACCTGTATAGTGTGAAAGGGGATACCCCGTGTTCAATACATTAATAATATGAAAATCTGTAGCGTGGCTGGACTTCATTGAATATCTACCAATGACCTTCGTACCCGTTGGGTGTAACAAGTTCAATAGGGTTGATCTATATTTTGCAATCTCCTTATCTAATGTAATTTGATAAGTGAAATCATTATAGTTTTCATTTTGGAGAACATTAAATGAGCTAGGTTGACCGGTGGAATCTAGGTATTGTCCATTGCCTATCGTTAATCCATTTAAGAAAGTTGCGGTTGCTTTTGCTAATCCATCACCATAAGATAATACACCAGGAGCAATCAAATTATTAAATTTGGTAAAATTTAATCCAGTGAAGCCACCCCCCAATTCAATAGCTGCAATTTGTTGGTCGGTTAATGAAGTAACTAACCCCATTGATATAGATTTGCCATCTATTTTAAATTGTTGGCCACTAGATGGGTTTGATGTGTAGTTATAAACTCTTAGTAAATATGTATTGTTTTGTGGGGATCCGGTGTTTGTTATCAATGGATATATCGAATCCACATGAGCAATGTATGGTGCTGTGTTTATACTATTGCCTTGATATACAATATCACCATTTTGTGGTTGATAAGATACATCGGTTCCCAATAAACCGTTAACAAGAATATCTTGAACTTTCAGTGATATCGATGGCACTGAGGTATAATCTTCGCCATAATCACTGATAGATATTTCTGTGATATTACCAACACCATTGTAGATAGGATTCAATAGAGCACCAGAACCTAATATACCAGGGACAACCAGCACTGCATTTGCTGCATATGTGTTTGCTGATGTGACACTGAGCATTGGCAGCCCGGAACTTAATTTATAACCACCGGTTTGTATGATGGAATTTACGACATTAGCATCGGCTGTATTTTGTGTTGGGTATATGTCACCAACACTATATCCATTACCACCTAATGATATTATACCATTGGCAGTATAACTAACAGAAGTTATACAACCATTTGATGCGACATTAGTAACCTTAGCTTTTGCGCCATAACCAGTACCACCAGATATTACAATCACATCATTGTTGACATAACCAGTACCACCAGATATAATTTGTATTGGGGCTAAAATTCCCATATTAACAATATTTGCTAATACAAGAGAAGAGCCGTTGGCGCGAGTAACATTAGTCTCATATACAGATTCTGCTGTTACTGTTGGTGGGTTGCTTGGGTCAATACCACCCCCACCATTATCAACAACCACTGAAGCTAGATAACCTGTATTATATGATGTAAATGTAAATGCGTTTGCTAATGTTGTGTTTGCATTTGCGTTATAATTGTTTGCAAACATCTGAGCATATTGTGCCGCACCTATTTGAATTGTGTTATAATCAAATATGGTTCCTGGCTGGCCACTAATGGGTAGATTGTCGATTGGTATATAAGTTAATGTGGAAGTTGTGCTGTTGGTTTGTCCAATATCACCAGCATGAGCTATTGCGCCACCACTACTAGCGGAGATGTTGATCATTGTATTTGCTTGGCCTGGTGTTGATATGGTTTGGTTATTCGCATATCCATACCCACCACTAACTATGGTTATTTTTTGTATAGAACCAGAAGTAACACTACCGACCTTTGCTGTTGCGCCATGTCCAGTTGGTGTGTTTAGCCCACCAAATACAACAACTGGATCACCCACATATCCGGTTGTTGTATTTGCGGCAACATATTTAGAACCTTCATGTTTGGGATCTATTTTAATTTGACTAATCTGTCCTAATATCTTTGCTCTTAATGGGTGACCATCAAATAACACGTCATTATTATGATTATCAACAATTCTTACATATTCGCCAGACACAAATAGTCTTTCTATGTTTGAAAGGAAGACCTCCATCCTAATACCAGTTTGCACAACATTCTCTACTGTTGCTATAGTCTGGGATGTCTCACCGAAAATACGAAGACTTATTGTATTTAAGAAGTTTTCATTAACATAACCATGTGGAAAATATACAGAGGCATTGGATATATCTAATACCCCAGATGGTGTACTCGAGGACACAAATGAATATGATGTTAATGAATTAATTTCAGAAACGACCCATGTTCCATTTGGAGCATTTGTGCCAGATACTGCCGACACTACAGTGGTATCTCCAACAGAAAGATAGTGTGGGACGACTGTTATTATAGTTATTATGTTCCCAGAATATGATATACCAGAAACATACATCACATCTGTTGCCAACTTTATACTCTTAGTTACATACCAAGAACCTGATGAAGCCTTAAGTGTAACATCTCCAGTATTCAAGAAATCAACATCCGAATTGTATAATATCCGGAAGAGCAACTTATATGATGAAGGGGTGCCTTTTGCTTGGTATAATTGCTTTGCTAGTTTTACAACTTCAACTTTGCTTGCTAAAATATCGGGCGGAAAATATGATAAGAAATCATTATAGAAATACTGGATAAATTCCGTTGTTGTTTGGTCTATATCTTTGTATTTTAATAAATTTTTTGTTTGTTCGGTAACATTACCATTCACCTCCATCCATTCATAATATGCCTGAAGAAACAGCACAAAATTTGAATAAGCTGGATCATCCCTAATAAATTCTGGTAGTTGTGATGGTACTAGAAGACTAGTTAGGTTATTAGTTGTTATCGTGTTTGCTATCATGTTTTTGCTATTATATTAACGGTGATTGCAGATGGATCGAATGGATCTACCGTGATAATTCTATTAAATGTTGATGATATGATAGATGAAACTGGTGTTGCAATTATAGAAAGATTACCAAAAACATTATCAACCCCAACTGGATTGAAATTGTTTAATTGGATTACACCTTTCATATAATCTATTGTACCTATGTTTTGGTTTAGTATAGTCTTAACCAAATTGGAATTTATATAATATGTTCTTAAAGTACCAACTCCACCTTGTAACTTCACACCACCAGCAGCAAGTTTACCGGTAGTGTCGCTTGAGTTATTTGTAAATGTTACAATGGCAGAAGTGTAACCAGATCCTGCATTATCCACGACAATAGATTGTATACTTCCGTTGGTAGACAACACGGCATGGGCTGTCGCTCCAGTACCATCACCAAATATATTTACGGTAGGTGCTATTGTGTATTGTGTTCCTGGATTTATTAAAGTTATTGAGTCGATACCATTGGATAACACGGGAACTTCTTCTATATATACACCATCAATGATATTGGCATAATTTGTAGGATCCACGAATTGCATTGCCGGGGTACTCGACACACCACTAGTCAAAACACCTTTATTCAACTCAGTATCATAATTTAATGTATAATTTTGGCCAATTGTTAGGTTTGGGTAAAACTTCTTTTGTAATTGTAATTTAATATTACTTGATATTATAGATGGGTCCGTGTCAGCAATAGCCATCAAGAAACCATAATTATTAAATGTTGAGTTAAATGTGTTTAATGTGTTTGCGGCATAATTAGATAATGTATTTACACAATTAACTTCCAATTGGGCTGATGTCAATGTTGTTTTTGCTGGTGTGTATAATACATCAGTAGTTAATGCCACATAAGTATAATCAGGATCAATGATTGTTGGTTTGACTGTCATTACACTAATAGGGTTAATGACTTGTGATGTGATAAGTTTCTTTTGGGTATCGGTAATATTATAAGCACCTGTTGGTTTCAGAGAGATGAAAACCTGACCATATACCGGCACATCATTCTCCTCCCCACCCCAAACATTGACAGCATCAAATGTGATACCTAATGTATTTTGTTGAATTGCTGTGATATAATCATCTTTGGTTACTGCTCTGCCTTGTGCTGAGAATGCTTTTGGTGCTTGAAATTTTATAGATGATATAGATTCCTTGCCAGATCCATTGGTTGCTGCAGTCACTGGAAAGATGGTAGTATTAGCATAACCATTGATTGGTTGCATTAATGTAAAATTATTAGCACCTTGGGCAGTAGAGCCATTAGTTGATATATAATCAACATTTACTATGTTACCATCAGTCAACATCATACCTAATATACCATCACCAAAATATATTTGATAGTTTCCTGATGATGCTTCTTGGATAAAATATACCATAGAACTACCATCTAACATTAGATAGTCTGATGCTACATTGAAAACTTGTTTATTTGTACTCGAACCAGATTGTTGTACTGTGACTGATAAAGATGATATGTCAATATTAGCATCAGGTATTTCAAACATGAAATTTGGATTTGATGTGGAATTGACAACAAACGAAAATGAGTTATGAATACCTTGTTTTATTATTACATTATTAAAAGTTACTGTACCAGAAACTGCATTATTTGATGTTGCATCTTCAGCTAAAAATGTGTAGTTAACACCATCAATAGCACGAGATATGAATTGTGTATATTTTGGGAGTGTTAATGATGCATCAGTAACCTGATTAACAACCAAGTTAATTGTAGCAGTTGGTGCTATAGATGATTTTGGTGTATATCCTAATAGTTTTGCTTGAGATACAACAGAACTTCTTTGTAATGCTGAATCCAAGAACATTTCATTAGCAACCATATTCAAATAGTATGCATTGTATTGTGTGTTGAATGCTAATACATCCAACAAAACAGATAATCCAGAACCAGCAAAATTGTAATCTTTGAATGTGTCCTGACTTTGTAGATATGTGGTTAAACTAGATTTAATATCTGAAAAGTCTAACCCAGCCATAGATACTGTCGTATTACTCGTAGATCCACCCATACTCATACTACTCATTATCTGCTCCTCTCTAAAAGAATATTCACCGCAGAGGGTGTTGTGTTATTGCCTATGTAAAATGATAGATTTATATGAAATGCGTTTGCGTCTGGTATTGCAACAACCTTAACATTATCTATTGTCGCTCTTGGTTCATAGTTGTTGATTACATTAGTTATCTCGGTTTCTAAAGAACTAGATGTAATAGCACTAATAGGTTCAAATAATAACGCATTCAGATTAGAACCAAGAGTTGGTTGGAATGGGCGTTCATAGAAGTTTGTCATCAATAGATTTCTTACCGAACGAATAACAGACTGTTCGTCATAACTCATAGATACATCACCCGTAGATGGTGATGGTGTAAAAGTTAAATCTATATCCGAGTATATTTTCTTTAATGTTGTCATGTTCTATTTATGTTATTGAGGTTTACCTGTGTTTCCGCCTTGGGCATCTGGGTGTGTGTGGTTAACTAGACTTATTCCTTCAGAACCACCCAACACATCAGTTGCCGCAGTAACTGTAGTACCTGCAGTGATAGCACTACCAACATCAACATTCACTGCAACAGTGGCACTCCTTCCTGCTATGAGATCTATGTTTGCTTTTACGTTTTGATTAGCAACAACATTACTTTGTGTTATAATATTACCAGTAGTTGATGTATCACCAATAGTATTCACTGGCCCTATAAAATTAAATGATGTTGCTTGTGCTGTGAACATACCACCAACTTTCATTAGCATATTTCCACCCACATCCCACTCTACATTACCATCAACTTGTATCTTAGCATCACCTTGAATGTATACCTTAAGATCACCTTGAATAGTTTCCTGACTATCACCCATAATATAAACAGTATTATCCTGAACAATAACCTTAAAGTTATCATTCATTATCTTTTCTGTTTTAGAACCATCGGGATGTATTTCTTGAAAAGTACCTGTTCTATGTGCTATATTTATTCTCTCGCTACCTGGGGTGTCATCCAACTCAAACACATGGCCCGATGGTGTTGTTTGAGCATTGTTGTATGGGTACTTTGCATCATAGGGTACATCTGGTTGGCTGAACGAGTTGTTTGGATTAACAACAGCATTTATCTCATTAGATTTTAATTTATAGTTTGCTTTGTTTGCTACAACTTCAGTAAGTATCGCGCCCTGTTCTAATGACGATGAAAATGCTAATTGTAAATCTTCTATTGTTGGTGTGGACATAATTTAGTACCCCTCTGGTAATGATGAAACTGCCGCTATAACTCTCGCTTTATATGGTGCCCTAAAAGTTTCTAATTCATCAACTATTGAAGTATTGTTATAATTTGATGCTATTGTATTTTCCTGATCTGCTAAATCATTCCATATTTTATAAAATCTGGAATATCCATTTGCTGAGGTTTGGTCCACAGTCCCACCTGAACTAAATAAATTAGACGACCAAGACGCATTTATACCATTTACTGCGTTTTCTATGCTTATAGTTGTCTTAATTACTAAATCTTTCCATATAGCAACAGTATTCTCTAATGATTTAGCCTGATTACTTGGAGCATGTGCTATATGGGTTGTTTCTGGAATTTCATTAGGCACTTTAACTGTTGATGGTAATGTTGTTGTTCCTATAGAAACTTCTGCTTTTGTGGTGGTCGGGTTGACTATAATAGGTTGTATTACTGTGACTTTGGCTGGAGCCATTCCTGCTAATCCACTAAGTATAGTACACCCAACATCACCACTAGCTGCGGTCAAATCATCTAAAGTTTTGCTTGCTGCTGCTTCGGCATCATTTAGTGCTTTTGTTGCAGCTAGTTCAGCGTTGGCAATTTGACTATTAACTTCCGCTGATGCTTTACTCAACATATCATTAAAACTATTAGATGCAGAAGTTACTGCAGCATCAACTTTATTTGCTGCAGATGAAATCGCACTTGTGATATTGTTGGTTGCTTTGGATATTGCACCAGATATAGCATCTTGTGCTTTCTGCTCCAACCCCATAACATATGCTTGGGTATCAGTTAATAGATCTGATGCGGAATTAAAGAAACCCGCAATCTCTCCAATAGCACTATTAGGATCTAGACCGCATGTATTAGCATCTTTTGCAACTCCATCTGTACCTGTTGGTTTTGGTGCAGCGGATGCTGCACCAGTTGCACTAGATAACATATTAGTGCCGACAGTTTGAGCATCAACATTACTAACATTTACTGTTTGGTCTTTGGTTTTCTCTGTTACTGACGGTGGGGGGTTTGTTTTTGAATTGACCGCAGCAAGATTTGTTGATGGCTGACCTGGCAATTGTGGTGTTGTGGTATAAGGATTGTTGGTGAATGTTGTGCCAGAACCATCAGTATTTACTTTTGGTGTTGTTGTCACTGCACCAGATGTTGATGGGTCTGTAAATCCATGTGATTGATTCTTATTCACATTTTGTGATATGACACCAGGCAACACACCAAAGTATGCAGGGAATTGACCAGATTTACCATCAAAGAAATATCCATTAACCCAATCCCCCATTGAAGGAACCGAGAATGATTTCGAGCTATTGATCGGTAAAACTGCATGTGACCACGGCAGATCTGCTGTTGGGATCAGATTCTTATCATCGGTGTGCCAACCAAATATTCTGACTTGACATCTACCAATCTTCAGTGGATCATTGTTATTCTCAACAACACCAATCCACCAAACAAACCCATTTAATCCTAAGAATGTATTATCCATTATTTCTTAACTCCAGCAACCGTGTTCTTCCATATCTGTGAAGTATTATCCACATCATTGTATGGGTTATTATTACTATCCTTAATCAATTCTAATACAGTATTGTATCCGTGATTTTGTATGGTGTGTCGTATAGAAGCTATTAGATATTTACCAGAATAATATTTGTCATCATTTCTTTGTTTGTCTGGTACATTAGCACCAATTTTAAACATAACTGTTGTGCCAACAGATAGTGTTGGGTTCCCAGCAACAACAATTTTTATTTTGGTATAATTGTTTATTGCTAACTGAGATTTCCTATGAGTTAGATAATTTTCAAAGAATAAATCTGGGGATACTGAACCAGGATTGTTGTTAATATAAGTGTTATCATATTGATTTGAATTTGATATTGATAATCTTAATAGACTTTCTGGTGATTCATATAAAGTTTTTCCTAATCTATTTTGTAGATTGTTAACGACCGCGTTTTTGTTCAATGTGGTTGAATTTTTGCTATTATTCATATAATTGAATTCTGTAGTATTCACGGTATGCTGTAAAACATCCAATGAAATCAATTTATTAGCAAATGCTCCTGTGTGGATGCCATCTAACACATCAAAGTTTTTATCGTATTCATATGAAAGTACGTTGAAATAGTAATCGTTTGGATTAGAATAACTTTCCATAGGAAGGTTTTTGGCACTAAAGGTAAACGTGCAGAATGGATTCTGATTAAACATCGACTGCATAGAAGCCAAAACAAAACCTTTTTTAGCAGTTTCAAAGAACAACATATCACTACCTTGTCCGATTACTGGTCTAGCATAGTTGGTCAACCACTGCAATGCTTCAAATGGTTTAAAGTTGGGCACTATTAATGAATATGTGCCTATCGTGTCTTCGATGTTTTTATTGTCATACTTATCACTTGGTAATTTTAGATAGTTCACTAAAATATCAGTGACTATGTTTTTTATGGTTGTATTTGGGTAAGATTTGCTAATTCTACATTGTTCGGATAATAATAACTCATCAGAACAGAATTGTATGGTGTATATCTCTGTTTGGTCATTATCCATCTTTTTTCGTGATGTGATTTTATATACTCTGAATATCTTATCAATATATAAATCCGGCGAATCATCAGAATCCTTACCAAAAGACATTCTAATATATTCATTACCATGTAATTGAGCACCCTCAATAACACCAAGAGCATCAGATATTAGCAGTTTACCTGATATAGCATGGCTGTATATATCTTCAAAATATGATAATTCAACCACCATAAATTTAAGGTCTATAGTACCAGCAACACCACCGGATAATAGATTTATTGATCTAAGATCAAAATCTTTAATGTTCCGAGTGCCTTTTGTTGACTCGGTATGTTTCATTACTGGTGTTGTATCCGCCATATTAAGATGCCAATAAAGATGTTAATTGGTTTTCCATGTCTCTAGCATGAATAGAATCTAAAATTTTCACAGATCTTTTGATCTCGTTTAACTCAATCTCATGATCATATATTGTTTGTGAATATGTGGTTATTGTTGTTATTACTGTAGAACCATCTTCTAGTGTTGTTGATATGCTTTCATATTCAGGGGTTATCAAATATGTGGCATAGTCTATTTGATAATCATTAGATGATGTTGTTTGTGATATGGTATCATATGTTGATATGGTTTTATAATATCCATTGATAGTTGTTTGGGTATATTCGATTGCAGATTGGTCCATTGCCATTGCTGCTTCAGCATATTTTGAATTTAGATATATATTGAAATTATCATCAGATAATGCTAAATCCCATTGTGGATCCATGATATTATTTGAATATAAAAACAACCAATATCTATATGGATCCCCATAATATTTGTTTGCTATGATTTCTGGAGTATCCCCATCCTGCATATCATATTGATAAAATAGAGACGCATTATCCATTAATGAAGGTATCAAATCTGTTCTAACGATGAGATTAGTTACATAATTATTGTTATTATCTAGTATTTTTGGAAATGAATTGAAGAATTTCATTATCTGACATCTCCTGATTTTAGTCTATCTCTGTTGATAATATGTATCTCACTAAAATTTAAAGTTAATCTTGTTTGTATAGGAGCGCCACCAGGGTGTGCTGCCCACCCACCAGGCGCATAATCAACAGTCACATTCTCAAGAACACAATCACCAACTTTAAATAGTCTGGCATTTTCTTCAGCGGATGACCCACCACCAATAGAACCAAGATTCACCCCAGGGATTAAACTATTGCCAGCTTTCTGTAACATAGAAGTAAATCCACTAAGATCGGTATTCTTCGACATCATTAATTTTATGTTGAAAATAGATGGAGGCACAAAAAACATACCAGAACCTTTATCTAAACTCGGGGATGATGCATAAACAAATGTGTTACATATTGCAGAAATTTGATCAGATTCACTTTGAGATTTTGCTGTCATTATAAATTCAAATTGAAATTTTCTAAACCCATTGCCTCGATAAAGCATTTGTACTTGTGGGTTGATTGCATACCCCTGGGATTTTAATATTAGATCAGCGCCTGTGTCTGAGATGAGACCAGATTCACGAACAGCATAATCTAATATAAATGGGTCATTGCCGGCTATTGCTTTGAGTTTTGACCAATCTTTTCCACTAGAATCATAACCTTGTTTTGCTGCCTGTGCTAATTCCGCACCCTTTTCTAGAATCTTAAAACCAGAAGGCATATGTTCAGCATCATACATATTATCATATGAAATATTTAATGTGTCGGGCATATACAACGAGATGGAAGTCGTGGTAGACTTTTTCTGCCTTTCGAATTGCATTTGTACTGTTTCTGTCTTATTCACAATGTTGCTTGCTGATTGCGTTACATTATTAAAAACATTTTCTAATCTTACTGGGTCGATATTAGATATATCAAACTTAATGAAATGCATCCTAGATGGGTCATTCGTTAGATCGTCTGGGTACTGGTAGCTGGTTAGTCCGGTTTTTTTCTTGAATAATGATCCCAAAGGACCACTCAGTACATTAGTGATACTGCTAGTAGAAATACCACCGATTTGTGTGAATATAGCCATTGACCATCTCGTATAAATAATTGATTACAAGTATTTATAATGGTTAAACATATGAGTAGGAAATATCATCAAGGGATTTATAAGATTAAAAATCGAGAAAAATATCTAGGAGACCCTGATAATATTGTATATAGATCGTCATGGGAATTGAAAATGCTTCAATTTCTTGACAAGACAGAAGATATCATAAACTTCTCTTCAGAGGAAATTGTGATCCCATATGTATCACCAGCAGATGGTAAATATCATCGATACTTCCCTGACTTTTTTGTTAAGGTAAAGCAAAAAGATGGCACATTAAAATCAATGATACTTGAAGTTAAACCCCATGCACAAACTATAGAACCAAAAGTCAAGAAGAGAGTGACTAAAGGGTATATAAATGAGGTAGTAACATATGGTGTAAATCAGGCAAAATGGAAAGCTGCTAGAGAATATTGTCTAGATAGAGGATGGGAATTTCGTACTATAACAGAGTTTGATATAGGAATAAAGTGAGATAAATATACGTATGAGAAAATTAAAACCAAGTAAACTAACAGATCTAGCAAATCAACATTCAGCACTCCAGTTAGGTATTCTGACAAGAGCATCGGTTGATTGGTTAAAAGCTAATGTTGTCAAATTGAGAACTGCTCGTTCTATATCAAATGGTATTATACAAGAGCCAGGTAGACCAATATCAAAATTAGAAAAAGGTAAATTGTATTTCTTTAAGTATGACCCAAAGCATAAAGACACATTACCATACTATGATATATTCCCATTGGTTTTGATATTAGAAAAATATGACGATGGTTTTCTTGGACTAAATCTACATTACCTACCCATAAAAATGAGAGCTGCATTCTTGGACCAGTTGTTACAAATTGGCAAATATGCTGGTGAGGATGGTGTTGAAAAGTTTGGTGGTAGATATACTGGTGCTGGTGATATCAGAAAGATACAAATCACATATGAAATTTTAAACAATGTTAGTAGACTTAAAGCATTTGCACCTTGTCTGAAAAGATATTTGAGTAAAGGTGAATATATGAAATCGCCATTGTTGCAAATACACCCACATGAATGGCCAACTGCTGTATTTTTACCAGTAGAGCAATTCAAAAAAGCAAACAAAACAAAAGTACAGGCGGATTCACTATCAGCAATAAAAGAGAGATCAAAACAAAATGTCTAATATAAACGATTTCCTCGCCAGTTTTAAAACTGATGTGGCCAGACCATATAGGTTTGATGTACAAATACCAATACCCATAAAACTAATGGCATATTATGGTACAGCAAAAAACCTAACATTTAGATGTGAGTCTGCTGAATTACCTAGCGTCACGTATGAAACGTTTGAACAAAAGATTTATGGTCCAACAGAACGATATCCACATCAAAAGAATTACAATGAATCAACATTCACATTCATGGTATCTGATGATATGAGTGAGAAGTTATTCTTTGATGCTTGGATGGAACTAATCAACCCAAGTTCTACTTATGATTTTCCATATAAGATGGATTATGCGACAGAGATAACAGTTAATCAATATGATATGAATGGTAATATATCATATTCTATTTCATTAGATGATGCATTCCCGATATCGGTAAACCAATTAGATTTAGATTGGAGTCATATTGATGGATATCATAAATTATCTGTTGTTTTTGTGTATAAAACATGGAGTACCAAATCTGTAACGGAATTGGGTCTTGGGCTATTAACTCAAGGATTGGGCTCATTGACGTCAATGGCTCAAGCAGCACTAACACCAAAAATATTTGCTGGTTCTGGTAATGACAAACCTTTCTGGGATATGAAAAGTGTGGGTACAAATTTAGAAGGTGGAGTTGGGCCTTTAATGAAATAATTTTGATTTGAAACTAGGAGATATAATATGGCTTTGCCAAAAATTGATGCACCGGTATATGAACTTGAATTGCCGTTATCTAAGAAGAAGATAAGATATAGACCATTTCTAGTTAAAGAACAGCGTAACTTATTAATGGCAATGGAGTCTAAGGAATATGATACCATTGAACAGAATATAAAACAAGTGTTACACAATTGCACCTTAACAGAAAATATTGATTTTGATGACCTACCTGTTATAGACATTGAGTATTATTTCTTGCAATTAAGAGCAAGATCTGTCGGTGAAGTAGCAGAGAATAAGTATGTTTGCAATAATGTTGTGGATGGTATCGAATGTGCGTCTACTATGGAATCATCAATAAATCTATTAGATATTAAAGTTGATATGTCAGAGGATTCTAAGGATGTCATCAAACTTAATGATAGATTCACTATTAAGATGACATATCCAAAGTTTTCTATTGTGAATAGAGCCGGATCTATAGACAATGTTAATGACTTTGCATTCCAAATGATTGCTGATAGTATCGAATATATCCACGATGGGGATCAATTCTATTATGCTAAGGAAGCGACAAGGGAAGAGCTAATGGATTTTGTTGAGCAATTAAACCAAGAACAATTCACTAAGCTAGAAAACTTTTTCACTAATCTACCAAAGCTGAGAAAAGAGTTTGATGTTACATGTAAAAAGTGTGGATATGTGCATCATATAGAAGTGGAGGGACTTGAGTCTTTTTTCGGCTAACATTTTATCATGACAATTTGAGAAACTATTATATAACTAATTTTGCATTAATGCAACACCACAAATACAGTTTACATGAATTAGAGGGTATGATTCCGTGGGAACGAGATGTCTACTCTGGTTTATTGATTCAACATATAGAAGAAGAAAACCAAAAGTTAAAGGATAAAAAATGAAACTTAACATGTCTGATGGTAATGGTGAATCCAAGAAATCTAAAGGTCTTTCGGCTGAAGAGATTTGTAAATTCTATAACGTCAGACATGAACTTCAAAAACCATTTGTGGTGTCTTCCACACCAACAAACATACCAAAACCCACACAAGAAGTGGCCCCCCCACCACAAGACGAGACATTTTATACTAAACTTCAACCAAGAAAAGTTGTTAATCTTAGGAAAGGGGTATCTGTTACTGATGTTCTAGCTAACTTATATAATCTGGTGTATAGGACACAGGAAGAGAAAAAACTTCATAATGAGATTTCCAGAGACTTTAGTTCTGAAAAGTACCATAAACAAAAGAAAATGCATAATGAATTGTTAAGTGCTTTTAGTGGTGGGTCTAAAGTAAACACCAAGGTTAAAAAATATTCAATAAAGAAAATTAAATCTAATCTCGGATTACCTGATTGGATGCAAACTCCAGCAACAATATTAAAAATGACAGCCTCATTATTAATGCTTTCTGAACTAAGTGGTCCTGGGGATTTGCCTGAAAAGATTGGTGGATTGATTGAAAAGATAACTGAAGGGATTTCTGTTGCTTGGGATATGGCAAAATTAAAATTTGATCAGATGAAACCATTTGCACCTAGTGTTTTACAGATTGTGACAATACCAGTTATGAATTGGCTGCATGATAAATTGGCTGGTCTTTTTGGTGAAGGTGCTGTGGATAAAATATTCAAAAAGCAACAGGAAGTTGATATTGGATATCTTGGTGAACAAATGGTAAGAACATTATTTGGTGAAGATGAAGCTATTTCTGATGACACTAAAAAATTAACAAGTTCTATATTACCAGACACTACAAAGTCTGTGAAATTGACAGACTCCCAAAAAGAATATTATGATAGAATGTATAATGCAGTATATGATGCGGCAAAGGCTAGAGGTGTCGAGAACCCCGAAGTTATAGCAAAATTAGGAGCTACACAAACTTCATTGGAAACCGGATATGGTAAACATATGGTTGGCAACAATGCGTTTGGTATTAAAGCTAAAGCAGGTATGGATAGTGTAACTGCATCAACACCAGAATTTATAGATGGTCAAATGGTTACTAAAAAATTAAGTTTTAGGCGATATAATAGCCCAGAAGAATCTGCTGTTGATTATGTAGATTTCCTAATAGAGAATAAGAGTTATAAACCTGTATTGGCGGCCAAGACTATTGATGAAGCTATTTCAGCTCAAGGTAAATCTGGATATGCTTCAGATCCAGCATATTTTACTAAGATGAAATATATTGATAAGGCAATGAATGTAACCCTATCAACCACAATATCACCACAACCATTATCAGAACCAAATATAGATAACTCTTTGGGCCAAAAGTCAAAAGAAAATATTGATCTAAAAAAAGAACAAGAACACCCAAAATCTATAATGTTCCAGAACAATAACACCACTAATGTGATGAACAACACAACAAAACAAACTAACATTTACACATTGCCAGATACTAGTACAACTAGTCCTTATTTGGCTAACATAGGAGTGAGATAATGGATAGTTTATTCTCTAAAATGACGAAAGCGTTTTCAGGTGAACAAAAATCACCAATAGGTAAGAATATTGGTGAAAAGGCTGCGGAAAGATATGCTAGACGAAAAGAGCAATATGGTGCGGTTGGTTGGACTAAAAAATTGAATAGTATTTTTAGTCCAGAAGAAAATGATGTCGAATCTGAAAATGTAATAAGCAACATTAAAAAAGATAAGCGTAAAAAAGGTGCGAAACTATCACCAAAAGAAAAAAACCCAAACACAAATCCACTATACACAAAAATAACAAATCAAAGTGTATATCCATTAAGGAAGGGTGATTCATTAGCAGATATTGCAGCTAAGCTGTTTAACTTTATAAAAATAAATGCTGATGTAGAGAATAGGGATATGGAAATTGCTCATAATTTTCACAAAGAGCAAGAAGATGAATCTGATGCTAGACATAAAGAGTTGCTTGAAGTAGTGAAGAAGACATATTCGGAATTACCAAACCAAGAGGATAAAAAAGAGGATAAAAAGAAAGAAGGTAGGGGTCTGCTTGGTTGGTTAGCGAAAGCTGGTATGTTATTGTTGGGTGTATTTGAAACTCTGGGTAGTGTGGTGAAAGGTTTAGCCACAATGATAATCAAACCCATAACAAAATTCCTTTTAACTCTAACTAAAGATTTAATAATACACATATTACCACATATGCTGGAAATTTTTAGTGATGTGCTTAAATTTGTTGGTAAGCAGCTATGGAAAGTATTGGAGCCAGCATTATCATTTGTAGCAAGAGGGGTAACTGGTTTGGTTGAGGCTGCTAAACCATTACTATCCGCCGCTGTAACTCCATTGGTAGTTGGGTTATTAACTACACTTGCGGCAAAATTTGGATTGGATAAACTAATAGAATCTCAGGGTGGGTTAGAAACAGTTGCTAAGATTGTTGAATTGGATAAAGCTGGAGTCATAGACGATAATACATTAGATCCAAGTACTGAGTCTAAGGTTTGGGATTGGGATAAAATTGATAAAGGCACAGCACAATTATTGATAAGAAATAATGATTTTAGTGATAAGGATCATGAACGACTAACTGCAATATCAGAGGGTAAAGAATATAAAGGTGGTGCTGCTAGTGTTGACTCTGATTTTGTCCTAAAACAAAGAGCCGAAACACCAAGTACTTTGGATAAGATCACTAATGTGTTTACTGGAAATTCTATTAAAAAATTCCCAACTCCCCCACCACTACAAACACAAACTGCTACACCAACACCAAATGCCACACCAGCACCGGCACAGATCCAATCTGAAAGAGGTTCTGATGTAGTAAAGAAAACGTCAGAACTTAACATTAACACAATTGAAAAAAATAAAGAGATGTCTGGTAATCCTTTGGTAATGAATAATTCAAAAACCAATAATGTTGGGACCAGTGATATTATTCCTGGTGAATATGGTGGGCCATTGACAACCAGAAATAATGAATTTGATTATATATTGACAGAATCTTTACTGAAGGGGATCAGTGGACTATAAAGAAAGACCCTACCGAAGTAGGGTCTGAATCATATCTTAGTCAGAATCAACAAGTGATTCGAAATATGCCATATCAAAATCATCATCATGTGATTCATCGGCTGGTTTTGGTTTTGGTGCAACTCGTGCTTGTTCCGCAGTAGTTCTTACTGTGCCACCAAGACCTAAAACCTTATCCAATCTAGCCTGAATATCTTCAAATGATTTGAATTCTTTATCATCAATGATAGGTAGCAATGGATATGTTCTAGCCCAAACTTTTTCCATTCTATCATCATCATCAAACAATGCAGATTGTGTTTCAAATTCAGATTTATCATAATTTTGATAACCTTCAACCTTGCGGATCTTTAATTTGAAGTTGGCACCTTCCCATAAGTCAAATGGGATAAATGCTATTTCGTCAGCAAACTGAGGGACCATAGCACTTTCAATCTTTTCAAATATTTTAGCTCCATATCTGAATAAGAAAACCTTGCCATTGTTCTCTGGATTTTTTGGGTCATCTATCATATAGATATTTGACACATAACTCAATCTACGCTTACGTGAACTTACAATCTTTCTATTGGCTTCAATTCCTGTATTCCACAGGACCGAATTAGCCTCACAACCTAATGTTCGCATATACTCGCTAAGTATACACCGGGAATTTACCCAGCTACATATTTCTATGCAGAGCAGACTATATCACGTCCCTATCTAAATAGGGACTCTTGCACTTCCAGACCCAATCGCATTTGGTCTGTACTCCGAGTCATCGGATAGTCGTTGAACCTTCCCATTAAGGGCTTGGCTGCTGATTAACATATTCAAATAACATCCAAAACATGTTTTATCGTCTTCAAATAACTTCCTGTCTTTAGAAACTTTTTTAATAACAAATAGTACATGGTTATACCCCTGAGATATTGAATCTCTCTGTTTGTTATTTGAAGTGGTCCGATAAATCATATTTCATTTTCATACCTTAATGTTGTGTCCACATACCAGTATTTATAAGAACTTAGCTTTCCCAGACAATTCACAAGATTTTTCGATGTTGATTACTCAACAAAGCCGCTCGTGTTTGATTAAACGTTAACGGGACATTGTTTGTGTTTAGTAGTAAGACAGTTATCAATTAACCACCCACCAGGACCTTGAAATCCATGTGTGTAGATTTTTACCCAAGGATCTGAATCACCATCAGCATCGGGCGTTGGTAGAAATCTAAAAGTTGCCATACCATTTCCTGATTTGTCTACTTCAGGTTTCCAATAATTGTCTTGTGAATTATTGGTAGAACCTTTAGAATTTAACTTCTCAAGTGATTTGGTTAACTTCTCAAGATTACCACTGTTTCTTTTTAAATTTGCAAAACTCATTTAGTTTCCTTTTCGGTTGATTTTCGGTTTTATTACGGTTTTATTACGGTTTTATTGCGGTTGTACTCCTCTCAGATAAAAACTACACATACATCTTGAGTATTGATATGGTCTCCACCACTGATTTGTGCCAAATAGCTATACCACCAGCATTTCTCCAATCAGTAATAACTGATTCAGTATCATCAATGATAATTGAATCTGGTGTTGCAAATTTATATTTCAGATGTTTACCTGGCACGAAATTTGCTTTAAATGGTATATTGTGGGTCTCTAGCCATATTTTCTTTTGTCTAGATATCGAGGCATAACTTTCTTCTCTGCCGGTAGAAGACAATATCTCTGTGGGTACTGGTAATGTTTTAATGAAGTTAATTAGTACCAACGCATCAGGCATTAGATCTAGTGTAGAGAATTCCTGATCTTCGATGAATTGTTTAAAGAATACATCAAACTTTTTATGTTTCTCTGCTTCGCGAGGTTCCATATGATACTGTTCTTTATATCTCTTCGAAAAATCACTTATCACACCATCCATATCTAGATAGATCTTACTGATTTTTGGTTTATTCATTTTTATATTCTCATAGTTTTGAGTACAATTTTCTTGTATTTTTCTTTGTCGTAATCTATAAATGGTAGATACTTAATACATTTAAGATAGTATTGTGGCCAGATAATATCATCATCAATCTTCTTCTCCCACATAGAGAAGAACCCCATTAGAGACTCTAATATCAACATAGATTCTAGTGCTATACGACCACCCATAGATTCTGTCAATAGTATAGGAAACTGCCCTTCTTCCACTTTCAATAAAGCGTTTGGTGTGTCCACAGAATCCATAAGTCTAACCAGATCATTCTCAAATGTATATGAAAGACTCTGTTTTGTCTTCATCCATTTTAAATATGTATCTTCACCGGAAGTTAACATATCACCAACCCATAGTTCTGTATTGACTAGTAGATTGGCAATAAAAAAATCTCGCATCTCATCTATAGAATATCTGTCTGCTAACTTAGTGAAGTAAAACCTATCATTCCTAAGTATAAATGTTTCTTGTTTCATGCTTCTCAATGGCCCACTCTTCAAAAAATCATATGAGTCTTTTGTGAAGTGTAGTTTTAGTGCCATGAACAATTGAAAGGTTAACAATCCATTGTTATTCATATAGGCAGACTAGACTCTTTCTTTAGTAGATTCCGTTCAACACATTCTTCTCGTAGCTTTTCTTTTAGTGCACGAGATACTAAAGTTGATGCGACATCTTCGTCTAATCCAGATTCTTCGCAATAGTGCTCTATGGCCTCTAATAAGGTAATGTGTGCATTTTTAGCTAATCCTTCAATCATACGACTGAACAACAATATCTCATCTTCGTTTGGCATCAACATAATCCTGTAAAAGTTCCAAAATTTCATCGATATTATCCTCTTCGATGATCATCATATTGTAAGATGTTCTAGGTAAACCTTTTTCTGGCATACCATGAAAATCTAATACTTCTTCTTGCAATAATTTTATTTTGCCATTATACCACTCTTCAATACTAAACATCAAGCAACCCCTTTAAGTGCTTTATAGAACCAATGCCCCCCAATGCGAATGCTACCTTTAGGATGTTTAATGTGTTTGAATGAATCAAACGAATCCATATTACCAATAACATTTCTGTATTGGCCAAGCATAACATTCTTAGCTAGGGTATGAAATTCTTCCTTATCCTTAACTGGTATATGTTTTTGTGTATACTGTTGTTTCACCACTTTACATGGGGGCTCGTGGAATATTTTATTTGATCTATTCATAATGGTTAATCCAACTGAAATTTGACCAGTTAATGATTCCCCCCTACTTTCAGAGTAAATGGTTTCCGCAACACATGATATCTGTTTAGGGTCTAATTTAATTATATCGGGTTTTTTTGTTGATATAATAGTTTTATGTAACAATATTATATCAGAATTCTTTGTTGATATAATGTTCTTTTTGTTTGTTTCTGCATTAGCGTTAAACGCTAACAACATGACTATACATAAGAGCATTTTTTTGTTTGCTCGCATAGTTTTCTCCTACTTTTCAGTGACAATAATATCAAAATGACATTATCGTTTCCCTAGTTCTCGAATAAACGTTTGCTTTTGAACTTCGAACGGGATTGGTATTTCAGTTATCTTATAGGCATTCCTCGGTAAATTGAAAGTATGGGTGTATTATAGCACCCATACTTTATATATGTCAACTATTGACCTAGATTAAACTTCATTTTAGTTGCTTCTTCTACATCAGAAATGGAAACTTCATATTTTTTCCAATCTGATCCAATAGATGCATTTGGCATCAACCATGCTTGAATTTTATTGCTATTCTTTTCGATGATAATCTTGTATAATCTAGTTGGAATACCTAATCCATTCCCCACCACTCTGTGACCTTCATCATAGATGCCACCAGAAATAATATAATAATCTGTACCAGCAGCCATCGCCCATTGGCGTTCAGCAGTTTCTAATAATCGCCAGCCAACTCTGTTATTGTTGGCTATTTGTGCAACCATGTTACTCAAATTAAAGCTCTCACTCATGATAGTATCATTTTGGGTATTGTTCCCAGCAGGTGACATATGACCACGATCATGTGTTTTACCGATAGTAGCATAATCAGCTAATGTGGCAGAACATTCTGGCGTGACTAATGTATCAGAGTGAAAGTTGTCTTTACGTTTCGCGGGACCAGTCATCACAGCAACTGTTAAGTGCTCAAATACAGCAACAGGTGATTTAACATCACATCTATGGATTATAGCATAGTTTAGATGACAAATTTCCTGATCCCCCGCATGTGCATTGTATTGTGGGGTTCCATTTGCGGTAAATTGCCGACAGTTATCATTAATAGTTCCAGCAAATGTAAATGCGCTAGTTGATAACAATAACAATGTAATTAATAATTTATTCATAATAATTCCTAAGAGTGTGCTCTGGCCCAACCAGAACCTGTTTTATTTGGTTTTGTCAACGATTTAGTGCTACCACCAATATCCACATCATGTGCACTAAGACGACCTTTATTCAAATTGCGTGTGGCAACACCAACTAGGTTATGAGAATGTTTAACCAACGCAGCATGATATTTGTGTGTTGATTCCAAACGTTTCAAATCCCGTTTCGCTGCACGATGTTCCTTTCGTGCAAGATGTGCTGAATAGAATGTATGCCCAGATCTAGCTCTATTTGCTGCTGCAGCATCTACTCTAGAATGTGCCACCACGAGATCAGCCCCAGATTGTGCATGTAGAGCCTTGGTTTTTTCGTGATAATCCTTAACAACCGCAACTCTATTCTTCAGTGCTTGTTTTTTAGAGAATACTCCACCAATTTTAGCACCAAGGCTAACAGCACCCTCACCCAAGATTAGATCAATAAGAACATCATTTAGTGATTCTTCAGTAACAGATTCTGTTAATTGTAGACGATACTCCACAAATTTCATATGAATATTTTCTACAAATTCCTGATCAACATTCGATGTATCTTCATAGAAAATGTTAATAGTGTCAACAATCAACGATTCATAAAGTTCCAAATCTTCTTTCATAACAGTTCCTTATAATGAACCAGCAACTCTACCAGCAACAGCAGCAAGTTTATGCGCACCAGTAGTTATACCGGTTTTAACTTTGTTTTTAACCGATGCAATATGTGAATCAATCTTATCAGCTAATGATTTTGTGTGTGCTTTATGGTCATTTACTGCTTTATTGGCTGCTCTTTGGTGTGCTTGTAAAAATTTAGTATGTTCTTGTGCAGCATTGTGTTTAGCGATCAACGTATCTAATTTAGATTGTTGATATGTGCCTTTTATCCCACTAGCTTTTACTTTATTAGAACTTTTAGTAGAATACTCTTTACCGGTGTATTTTCTAGAAGCTGATGATTTTTTTCTACCAATATCCGATTGTTTTGCTTGTGCTTTACTAGCTGCTTTACCAGCACCAACAGCCTTTCTCTTTGCAATATAGTTTCTATAACCATGAGCAGCACCAGCTACAAATGTGCCGATAGACTCATCAAGCATCATCTCGATGAGTTCTTCATATAGTGCTTGGTTAGGATCAATGCCAGTTAATGACTGATATGCTGATTCTTTCAATGACATGTGGTGATAGTTTTCAATAAAATAATCCATAAGAATAGATGTGACATACGCATCTTCTTCTGTCATTTCATATTCTTCATTCATATCATAATATTCATCAGCAACCGCTTCTACTAATGACATGAATAGATCTTCTGAGTAAATTTTTTGTTCTTCTGTTAAAATCATCGTATTTCCTTTAAAATTTTTCGGTGTTGTGTTATTTATTAAAGTCCTAATTTCTCACAAGCAATTATCCATGATTTAACTAAACTTGATCTAACGATATCTTCTGGTGTAAAATGTATCCTACAGAATTCTTTCATACTGTTAGCAACTAATAAAAAATCGGGCATCCCAGATATTTCATTAGACCTTTTAGTTAAATCATTTTGTTTAGTATCACCTATGAATATAACTTTTGAATTATGCCCAATACGAGTTATTACAGTAGATAACTCGCCCCAGGTCATATTTTGGCATTCGTCAACAATGACAATAGAATTATCTATAGAAATTCCTCGTATTGCTGTAGTTGTTATAAATTCAATGTATCCTTGTTCCTTAAGTCTACCATATGCTCCCTTTTTACCAAACAAAGTATCTGCTATTTGTTCATAAGGTAATTCATATACCGAAGTCTTCTCTTCTAAAGACCCTTTAAGAAAACCTACATCTCTTGTCTGCACTGCTGACCGAACTATTAGAACTTGGTTAAAGGAATTGCCTTTATCCATTACCTCTTCTAAACTTTTATATAGTGCAATAAATGACTTGCCCGTGCCAGCAGAACCAGATAAAAACATAAAATATTCACCAACTTTAAATGAGTTGAAAAATAACTTTTGATTTTCTGTAAGTGGGTTGAATGTTTTTAGATCATCGAGGCGAAGTTTGATGCGATTTGATGGTGTTGCTGTTCTATCATTACTGGCTTGATATTTTGATGTATCTTCAAAGTGGATATCTACTAAACGGGTTGAAGGTTTACGAGCCATGAGTTTCCTTGGTAGTTGAAAAAGTTTATCTATGAATATGTATAACATTACCCAAAACCACAATATTAAATCTTAACATCCCACACCTATATTGCTTTTGCTGCCAATGCTGCAATTTCTGTTATTGCCTTTACTAATGTTGCTCTCACAACAACATCTGTAGCTTCTTCTTCCAGTTTCTCAGCATCAATTAGATTATCTAGTAGTTCTTTTGCCTCATCAGCACTAAGATCGCCACTTTTTAATGCATCTTGAATCTCTATTGCTGCAGCAGCACGATCTGCGGCCCATGATTGATTAGAATTTACCAACTCAGATAAAGTACTCATAGGAAACGTCCTTGGATAGCAGTTGAAATTTGATCAGATTCTTGGATTAGAATTTTTTTCTTGAGTTCGCAGTATATATGGGTCACTGGACCTTTATCACTACGATCTTTTAATTCTGTAACTCCCTTAACCAAAGTTGGCATGATTAATGCAATATCATGTGAACCTTTGTATTGCGAATATGTTTCTAGCCACTTTATATTGCTATAAAGATTATCGATACTTTGTTTAGTATTTACCGAGCAATCAAGAGTTCTGGACAATTGTTGGATATCTGTAGCTTTGGCCGCTTCATTACCATCCCATTTGGAGGGAATGTAATTTACTAAAGAGCACCCAGATAATGTTATTGTTAAAATGATTATTAGTTTTTTCATAAATTTACCATTCTCGAGAAACGTGAGTTTTGTGACCATCTTTAATTGTATTTTGGGCAATCTTTTCTTTCATCGGTGCGATAACATATTTTTCAAAAGATGAATCTGCCTTCTTTGTACCAGGAACAGACATTCTCATAGCATCCGACAACACCGGTAAATTCTCAGCAGCAAAATACATTTCTAAATCCGGATTTGCTGCCTTAAATCCCTCAAGTTTAGTATAGGACATCGAATATTCTTTCACTTCACCTGTAACTTTATTCCGAAAATCATAATTTGCCATAATATATTCCTCTATAGTCCTGAATGTCTACCATAATATTTTTTAGTTGCAGATTCTGGAGAACCTTTACGGGGCATATTTTTAGTTCTTTCAAATTCTGCAGCTTGATGCAATGCACGGCTTTTCATTTCAGCTTCATCATCATCGCGTTGAGTTGTTCCAGTTTGTTCGATATATCCTGTTTCTGGGTGTTTTGTATAACCTTTAGGTACTTTATCATCTGGGATTATTTTACCATGATAACGATATTCAGGTCTAAGTTTCATCTCTTGATTATGTTTTAAGACTGCAAACATATCCGATAACCCACTTTCATCCATTTGTGTAAATTCTTTAAAACTTTTCATATTCTGTTCCTAAAATTTCCAATCTTTACAAAAGCCAAACTTGTGTAGATTCTTTAACCTTTCTTCACATGAATCGCCAATATCAGTACGATATGCTGGATCATTACCTAATTTAATTTGCTTCACTACTTTATATGCTTTATCTCTTGCTTCTGATATTGTATCAGCAATACCATTACACACGAGAATATACGTACCGGCAGTACCCCATTCAGGGTAATCTTCTACAATCTCATCATCAACCATTTTAATAGTAGATGATAATTTTACTTCACATGGAGACACCATAGAAATGTCTTTCACATCATCTGTGATAATAGGGAAGTCTAGATATGCTTCGAGTTCTTTCTTAGCAAATGGGAAGTCTGAGTTAGCCATAACAACACCAACACAAGTCTCAGGACCAATCACCTCAAATGTATCCTTACCATTGATAAGATCGACCATCCATTGAGCAGGATCTCCATTGATTAATGGTTGTTGGATGTTATGGATAGGATAACCTGGTCTTTGAGTAAATTCCATCGGCCAAGGAGTACCATCGTTTTCATCAACAATAACACTAATATCAACAAACCCAACATACTTTAGCTCATGTAATAATGGTTCTAATGGTTTTAACATCATTTCAGCTAACTTAGAATTCTGTGTGTACCTTATAGCTGTGCCCATTTCTCCAGTACTAACACCAAGATCACCATTCATCAATTTCTTATGTTCAAAGTTCTCACAGAAATATTTGTTGAATCCACCAGGACCAAACATACCCATAACAGCAAGTTCGGTGCCTTTTTTGAATTCTTGTAGAATGAATTTGGTTACACCAGCTTTCTTACCAACTCGCTTCATCCGAGTTAGGAATCCAATTAAATCTGCTGGATCTTTTGCTAAGTATGTCAATGACTTATCTTCAACTTCACCACATGGTTTGCAGCAATATCTATTTGGATTTGCCTTAACATAAGCAATTGCTTGATCATAATTAGAAAATTCTACAGATGGGATAACTTTGTTACCCGACTCTTTAATAACATTTTGCCCATACATTCTATCTACTTCCAACCTAGCAGATTTTTTATCTGGACCAAAAACGGGGAGGCCTTGCCTACGAAGTTCTAGAATATCATCCATGAAATCAATGTTATCTGCCACGAATATTAGATCCGCAAACTTGGCGTATGCTTTGGCATGTCCCCAAGTGTCAATTTTGTCCACAAGACCATCACCAATCGGTTTAGCCTTGGGTGATGATGTAAATAGTTTAACTGTGTGTCCGGCAGCAATGCAATCTAAACACCAGTGAAGAGATAACCCTAAAGGATCTATCGAGAGAATTACCACATTATTTTCCTTTTAATATTAAAGTTATTACTATTTATAATCATCAGACATTCGATTGACTACTTATTTAGTGGTGGTCGTCCACGACCTCTAGGTGCTTCTGCCACAACATCATTCAATGCTGGATGCTCTTCAACAGAAAAACCTTGTAATGATTTAATCTTTTTAGCAATATCATCTGTTGAAATTGTTTCAACAACAAATTGCTTAAACTCAGAATAGTCATTAGTAACAAACATAGCGGAAATAGACGGATCTTTAGTAAAGAACAATGCACAACCACCAACACTCAATGGTGCAATCTCAATAACCGCATCCAAATCAATAATACACAAACAACCTTTGTCTTTAGAGAAGACTTCTACCTTTAACGCCATTATAATTACTCCACATAGTTAAAAAAATCTCATATGCCTTAGTCGACATATCAGTTATAAAATTATATATAGGTTCTGGAAAAATACTCCAAATACCAGCAAAAATGATCAAAACAAAACCCAGTATGAATATGTAATCAATAGATTCATCTCTATACCATGCAATCTCGAGTTCAATCATATCCCTTTGAGCGAGGAGCATGTAATTCTCCCCATCGTCTTTTAGGATATCCGCTTCCAGGGCAGCTAGTCTTTTTTTAGCATACCACCAATAATAAATACTTTTCATTTTAAAAATCCCACACAATTTCTAATTTTTTGATATATTGATAATCTTCCACCGCACCAAGAATATCACTTTTTGCGGGTGGTATAAACACATAATGATCATCCCCCTCTTCTGCAGCTAATGTTTTGTTTAAATAAGCAACAGCATCAACAGCAGTAGTGAAAGTGGCCATACCACTACTTTTATATAAACTAGGTTTACACACATACTTAATCATATATATTCTCGTGTTTTGGGGTCATAATATTTTCCATTCTTTGGGTCATAATAAACAACTTTACCATCTCTACGAATTGGGCCAAGATATCCTTCTCTTTTTGTGTATCCATCCAAATTCACAACTTTATCATCACCAATTGGTTTAAAATGTAATTTCATATTATCCTATTTGACGATTGTTAATAACACAACATCCGCATTAATTCTCCCATTCAGTAATGATTCAACAGAATTTATGCTAGACATAACCTTCTTAAGAATGGTTTTATTACCCTTAACTACTCCCGGGATAATATCAAGTGGTTTCCTCACAGTCTTTGTTACAGATAAATCTGTATTATAATTTTCTATAGTAGACCCCTTAACACCCAACCCAGATTCATCACTAGATATGTATACCCCTAACTTTCGAGTTTTGGTGTTGAATACCCAGAGATTTTTACACCCAATAATATTCTCCGGGTTTACAGAAACGATCTTATATTCAGTATCCTCTTTCTTGTAATTCAATTTCATTACTTTCTTGGATACCGGAATTACTTTTTTCTTTCTTGGGGTTTTTATTACTCTAGCATTAGATGTAAACTTAGCACAATCAGATAAAATTAGTTTCAAGAAGTTATTGAATTTCTTCATTTCTGTCTTGGTATAATTTGAATACCCCTCAACCAATTGATCATCTTTACCCAACATAACTTCGGTTAGTTCAGAACTTAATGGTTTGAAATGATCAACAATTTGTTTTATGTGAGTAGACTTACATGCCTCAGTAGTCAGAATTTCATATACTTTTAATGTATAATCACGATCATCAATAGCATCTTCAATAGTGTTGATGATTTCGGAACATTTTTCGTATGTCCTATCTGGTTTTGGTGCTTTGGGTGTAGCTGGTTCTGTTTTTAATACCTTTGGTGATTCATAGTTACATAGATCTGATATTCGTTTTTCGGCCCATAATATCTGATCTAGTGTGGGTTGATATCCTCTTGAGATCATTCTAACAAAATACCCAAGGTTCTTAATTTCCCATTCATTTATTGATGAAATTTTACTAATAGTCCTGGAATCATACTTATTTGATTTTAGGTGTGTCATTAGATAAGATTTAGAATCCTTATAATCTTTCACACGAGAATACCAACTAAGACATTCTATGAAATTGAATGGTTTACCATCAAATGTTGGTTCTGTACCATATATAATCTCATCGAGGTTCTTGCGAGGTTTCTCTTTCATTTTATTAGTTTACAATAGTGATAGAAACAAGGCTATCGATTCGGAAAGATCTATAGCCGTAATTTTCAATGTCATATACCAAGACAACATTATCCTTTGTAGCTTTCCTTTCTCGTATTTCATCAACAGTTTCAAATTCAATTTCCTCAATAATTTCTTTTTGGGGTAAGTATTGATCCAATAGTGTCCCTTTTAATACTCGAGTCTCGCCATTGGATTTAGTAAATGTTACTGTAGCTACATTATTATGTAGGATATCGAGTATGTCATCTCTATTCATAATATTTTTCTTGACCTCTTTCTTACCAAAAGCAAGATCCCAATTATCACGATATGCTTGTGATGATGATTTTGTTTGTATCGAATCCCCGGTTATGTCATTTCTTGATGCCATATTTTCTCCTATGCTGCTGTCGGACTTAGTGGTGAGCTCATATTAATCACCACATAATTTTCATATAATTCATCTGCAATCAATAATTTTGCCTTTGCCACACAGTGGTTGCATATAATTATATTGCGCTCAGATTCTATTAATTTTGTGTTGTCTGAACCACCACACCCACAAAAATTGCAATGTAATTCTTCCATTATTCCATCTCCTCAACGAACATAGCTACGGATTCTGGTGTCTCATTCATCTTATTATATAGATCAAGAAACCCAGACTTGGTTTCATCATCAAAACGATTAGTACAAAGTGTTATTGCTTTCATTTTATTACCGAAGATTTTATATGATTTGGCGATGTGGACTAATCTACGAGTACTGATGATCTCATCAATAGCACCTTCCATATAAGTTTTTCGGATAATCTCAGCCCATTTAACCAACTCATCAATGAAGTCAGTGTCATTAATTAATGGTGTCAAGATTTTCTTCTCGGTCTTTTCATCCGGAAATTCTTGTTCGATAGTAATAACAAAACGTTCCAAGAATGCTGAGTCAAGTATCTGTGATAGATAGTTTCCATCTTCAGATCCCTTACCCTTTGTGTTAGCAGTAGCGATAATGTTGAATCCAGCTTTAGGATGAATCATTTCACCAGTCTTCTTGTTATAGTACGAAGCACCTTCAAGGATACCCTGCAAACACATCAGTTTAGCACCATTACCACGATCAACCTCATCGATCAATAGAATCGCACCGCGTTTCATCGCAGTAATAACAGGACCATCACGGAATACTACGTTACCATCAATTAATGTGTTACTACCAATCAAATCAGATTCATCGGTTTCCATACTAATATTCACACGAATACACTCACGTTTCAACTGCGCACATACCTGTTCAGCCATTAAGGTTTTCCCATTACCACTCAATCCAGTAATGAATACAGGATAAAACTGATTTGATCTAACAACAGTAACCAAATCTTTATGAAAACCAAATGGGATATAATCTTTATATACTTCAGGCACTGTTGGTGTTGATTCATCCACCATCTTTGGTTGACGGAAGTGTAATACTTGGGTTGCCATGTTCATAGTAGTTTCCATTGGTTCTGTTGCAGTTAATGTTAGGGTATTATCATCAATTGACGGCACTTTATACTGACCACGATCAACACGATATTGGGATTTGTTTATCAACCAGTGTGGGTAAGGTGGTGCTAATGTGTCTACTATGTGATCAATTTCTTCTCGATTTAGTACAGCATTAACCCCATATAATGCTTGTGAGGCGACGATAAACTCTTTTTGTTTTGGTGTCATCATAATATATTCTCTTTAAAAAGTATGCTGCATTATAACAGATTTTTATGTAATGTCAACTATTTCCAAATGCGGTATACTTCTTCCACCCATTCGCCTTCATCAGGATAAAACCACGAAGAATTGATAGTCCATTTAATATCATCATCCAATTCGATGATTTTATATCCACTGTCTAATACATCTTTGTATTTAAGTATAATATCAATCAACACTGGGCAAGATCGATTAACTGCTAAAGGTGCTAATTCTAATTTATCGCGATTTTTTTGTCTAGTTTCTAGTAATCTTGTTTGCTTTTTCCATTCAGCAAAAGGAACTGTAGTATACAATGTACCACTATACCCCCAGCAATCCACATTTTCTGTTTTATAATATTCAATTCCTTTGGTATTAAAATAATCTTCATAGATTTCATTGGTAAAATCATATCCAAAGTGTTTTTCAAATCCGTTTCCGCGGTATATGGCTATCTTAATCATTTCACTTTCTCACTCGAATCTGCTTCTGTTTTATCTAATCTTTCTTGCAAGTATACTGGCAAAAATAAACTCTCCTCACCATTCGTATTCCGTATTCTAGCGTTATACTTTACAGAGATAATCTTACCGATAATACTTTGATCAATAGTTTTGCGATCTTCATCAGTAAAACCAGACCCAACATTTACTTTGATAATACCATCTGACGATTCACATTGCAAAGCACCTAATAATCCTTCATACTTACCTGTACCTTCCACCCAACCAGTAACTACTGCATCCATATCTAGCTCAGCTTTGAACTTTACTTGCCCTTTACTTCTTTTGTTTTCCCAGATAGAATCCGCATCTTTAAGAATGATGCCTTCTTGACCTTCTTCTAGCATCAGGTTAAAGAATGATCTTGCTATTTCAAGATTAGGAACCATAATGGATAATACCATATCAATTTTAGGTGATGGATTTAACTCAATCATAGTCGTCAGGCCATCAAAACGATCTTTGTATGGGGCATCATATTCACCAGTCAAGAATTTGTCGTAAGGAATAACATCCCAAACCGTCATCTCAACTAAAGATGCTTGTTCTGCTGTTATTGTGCCTTTGTTGGCGCGATTTAAGGTACCATTTCCGGTCTGACGATCCAGTATTTCCCCATCCTTACGAACCAATAATTCACCATCAAATACTAAATCAGCACCTCTCGAAAGTTTAATGAAGTCTTGTTCAAGATTGCCTAACAAACTAATCTCTTTTCCATTTCTTGATCTGAATTCAACTGTACCGTCTTTAACAATAGCATTAACCCGCATACCATCCATTTTAATCTGGGCAAATGCCGGATATTTGATTTTAGATACTAATTTCTCATCATACGCAGAACATAACATACAAGGAAATTCTGGTATTAAATCTTTCCATACTTTATTAACTGTTGATGTATTGACACCACATTTCAAGTCTTTTTGGATGATACGTTCAATAACTTTAGCATCATCACCAGAAATACAAGACAATATTTCTTTTAAGACAAAAATAGCATTATTGCCAGTAAACATTCTGGTAGATAATTTTTTAGATATACTATCAATTGCCCATTTTAAATCATATGGTGAATCCATAAGTTCGTATGTGTACTCGGGAATCTTTCTTTGATAGAACTGAGTAAATGGATCCAAAGCAAGTCTAATTACTTCTTTGAGTAATTCATTGTCTTTATGTTTGGTAAGAATTTCTATTTTGTAATTTCTAGAATTGTTTGATTCGAGTGTTGATAGTATTTCAAAAACCGAGTTCATGGATATTTCCTATGGTGTTTAATTTTTGATCATTATAACACCATATTTGGAAATGTCAACTATTCAATGTGTATCTCTAGAACACCGTTGTTATAAACTTTGACGGGGTGTTTATCTGGGTGCTTATTCACTTTCCAATTTGAAAATGCATCCTCATTCAAGGTTGGGAGTTTTAATGGATTTTCATCAAGCCATTTTAATTTTTGTGTATAGTCCGCACATGCTTTACCAATTATAAAATTTGTCATATAAACCTCAAATGAAATTATATATGATCAAACTATATCCTCAACTTTTTCATAGTAGAAAACATTAAATTCATCAAAACTTTTGAATTTTGCAATGATATGGTTAGTCAGAATTCCAGATTTAGGGAACAACACATCACCCTCACACTCAAACTTCATGTATGAGATTATGATTTCCTCACAATATTGACTAAGTTGTTTGTATATCTCAGCACCACCACAAATAAAATATTTTATGTCGGTGGTAAATTTTGATAATGCTAAGAATTCGCCAATTGTCATGGTAGTAAATCCAGGAAGAGTATAGTCTTTTTGATTGGATAAAACTATAGCATCTCTTCCGGGAAGTTTACCAACAGATTCCGCTGTGATGCGACCCATCACCAAAGTGCCCCCCATAGTCGTTTCTTTGAAGTGTTTTAGTTCTTCTTTACAGTGCCACGGCATCTTATTTGTGGTACTATCCCCAATAACATGATTACTAGATTTTGCGACTATGAGTGTTAATGACATTGTAATTCCTATACTGCAATTGGTGCCGAAATTCTTGGGTGTGATTCATACCCAATAACCTGAAAAGAATCCATTGTAAAGTCATCAATTGATTCATATTTTTTGTCAATTTCCAATGTTGGTAATTTATATAAAAATAAATCTCTTGACAGCAATTCGTTTGCTTGTTCAATATGGTTTTTGTATAGATGAGTATCCCCAAAAGAGATATGCAGTTTATCTGGAACCATATCCACAACATTGGCAATCATATGCGCTAGAAGAGCATATGACGCGATATTGAACGGCACCCCTAAAAAAGTATCCGCTGAACGTTGATATAGATGACAACTCAAACCATATCGTGGAACATTCATATCATCCATTATCTTCTCATATTCTTCTTCATAGAATATAGTAGGACAGATAGAAGAACAATGATTAGTCCTTTCTTCAAATGTAAGTTTCCTCACCCCAAATTGAAAGAACGCATGGCAAGGTGCTAATGCCATTTTACCATTATATACATTTTTTTGTGGTGAAACACCCTCGTCCGGAAGATCGGCAACATTCCATGCTGATACAATATGTCTACGACTAAATGGCCTTTCTCTTAGTCCCCCGATAAGATCAGCAATCTGGTCATAATGGTCATAATCACCAGTCCCCCAATGAGTCCACTGTTTTCCGTATATTGGTCCAAGGTCCCCATTTTCATCAGCCCACTCTTCCCAGATTGTTGGTTTATCATTACCATTCAACCTTTTCAAATATCTATTATCAGTTGAACCAGATAGAAACCATAACAACTCAGCAGCAACCAATTTGAATGAAGTGAACTTTCCTGGCAGCAATGGAAATCCTTTATTCAAATCAAATTCTAAATGCTTACCAAATAGACTTAGAGTTCCTGTACCAGTTCTATCATCTGAATCATTACCATTATCTAATATATCTTGTAGCAAATCATAATATTGGTACATCGGCACATCAGTTTTAGTATTCAATTATTTACCCAATCCCACATTAACAAAAAAAGCAATGAACAACACCACATTAAAACAAGATGAAAGTATTAATAGTGTGCGTAGTTTATTAAAATGATCTTTTAAATCTTTATAATCTTTGTAACTTTTCTGTAGAGAAACTTGCATTGGTTGACGTTTAGCTTTTCTTTGACGTTTAGCCTTTGGTGCTGGCTCATCAACAATAGGCTCAACCACAAGTTCTACCTTTGGTTTCTTATTGTATGCCCTCTTAGTAACAACAGGTGTTTCTATGACAGGTGTTTCTATGACAGGATCCACAATAGTTTCAACTACTTTGTGTTTCTTGATGTATGGTCTGCGATTATTACTCATTTAATATTCTCCAATAATTTTAATATGGGGTAGATCGATAATACAATATTGGCTACCATTGAAAATTTTAACGCTCTTGATGATAGTGAAAATTGTTCTGTTAGTGTCCAGTTTTCTTTATATAGTATATCTTCAGATTTCCTTGTATCTTCAAGTAGATTTTTATACATCGTTTTTAACCAATCTACCTTATCTCTATGATCTTGGTATTTGATCCATTGGCCATCTTTTACTTGTTCCATAGGTCCAAATTTATAAAAACCTTGATTATATCTTTCCACTTTTCTTCTCCAATTCTTGTTTGACTAATTGTAAATGTTTATTATTCATGTTGCTAATGTAATGTACTTTGTCATCACCATCAATCCAAGCAATCAACATCTTGGGTCTTGATGGTATGTGAGGCTTCTTCATACCCATGAGAATAGAAACCCAGCTATACCAGCAAAAATAACAACAGACATAATAATGACTGTTGTTCTCAACTTATCAATTTCATTATTCAAATCATCACTAATGTGATACATTAGTGATTGATGTTCTTCCACATATCTATTGTGTGCCTTTTCCATCTCTTTGTTGTGGGTTAATTGTTTAAGATTACATTCTTCCCATGTAACCCAATATCCATTTGGATTTTCTTCCATATCCATAGGCCCACCAACAATATTATATCTTTTCATTATAAACCCCAAAATTTTTCATCACACAATTTAACATCAATAATTTTAATAACATCACTATTTCTGATTACCTTTTCTTTAGCATCATCTTCAGATTTAGCCTCAACAAAAGTATGGTAATCAATCTTACGATCACCTTTCACATAAGTTACCATGTATTCATTATATGACATAAATCACCATGTGGTCTTGCTTAACGTAACATACTCATCTTCACCAAAACCAACTACCAGACAATCTTCTCGCTCTTCAAGTACCATAACAGCATAGTTACTGGTTTTTTGTTTCCATGCTAATAGCGCAGAGAGTAATGCATATGCTTCATCTTCTTCAATAAGAACTTTTCCGATATATTTTTCTTGAGGCAGTTTACCGATAACAGTTTCTAATGAGATTCGTTCGGCTTCAGCAATAATATCTCGTTCAACCTTCAACTTCTCTTCTTTCAATAAATCAACAACAGACTCATAATATTCCACTTCTTTCCTTGAGTTTTCGACATGCTCTTCGAATAGTTTAATATCATCTAATACGGTTTGTAGTTCACTTCTAATCATTTTTTAGTCCTTGGTTTTCTGGTTGGTTTTGGTATTCCTGTTAGACATTCACACTTTTCTTGTCTTTTCTCACAACGATTTATCTTAGAACAAGCAGTTAGTAAACGAAAAAGTTGTTTTTCGGGAATTGTGTATGTTTTATCTTCTTCCATATTTCATCTCAAATACATTTATATATGCGTATTGTATCACATGTATTTTAGATGTCAAGTTTTTATAAATAGTAAAAACAGGAGATGATATGGGTATTGGAATACAGAATTTTGATTTCTTCCAATTAGTAGAACAGTGTGGTTTTCCAATAGCACTTGCCGTAGTATGTGGTTGGTTCTTAATGCAAGCAATAAAATTGGTGCTCGGTTCAGTAGTGAAGTCAATCAAAAAGATGACATTCCTCATCAAATCTATGGATGGAAGAGTTCGGCAAATGAATGTCGATGTAATTGAAATAGATAAATTGATATCTATGTCACTAAATGTCGACCCACTACCACAAAAAGTTCATCATGAAGTTGCTTCAATCATGAATAGTCATGACACTAAACCGATAACACCAGCACCACCACCTGGACCAAAGAAAACAATAAAAGAGAAAATTATAGGTGCTGTTGAAAATGTGGTAGATAAAAATGTCGATAGAATGATAGATAAAGTAGAGAACATTACTAAATGAATCCAGAATATATCAAATTCTTTTCGGAAACATTAACTCCGATATTAGGTAGTTGTGCAATTGGTACATTCATCTTTACTGCACTAAAGTTCATTCTTGCGGATGTTATAACATCAGTTAGAACATTTGCTGCTATAGTATCCGCATTAGAAAATAGGGTAAGAATAACATCAAACGAATTGATTAAGATTGATGTTACAGTATCTGCAAAATTAGGATTGCGTCCTGATTTGGACAGGATTGCTAGATCAGTCAGAGATGATGCTAGGAGAGATTAATGGACATAACACAAATATCCGAACTAATTGGGAAATATGGATTTCCTTTGATTGCCGCAACATGGATGCTCAAAATGGTAAAATTTGTCTGGGATTTTGTCATCAATGAAATCAATCCAGTATTGGTAGATGCGAATAAAGAATTAATATCACTTATAGACAAAATTCGTCTTGTTGATGCTGATTGCCTTCGAATTACGGCAAAACTAAATACTGTTCTACAAATGCGAGAAAACAATATCGACAAATAAAAGGATACAAAATGAGAGTCTTATTAGTATTGATGCTTCTAACATTTAATGTTCATGCAGAACAAACTTTTGCATTCAAATCACCATCATTCAGTGGTATTGGATATTCTTCACATGTTCAGACCATAGAGAATACCGAAACCACAAGAAAGCAAGCATTAGAATCAGCGCGTCTACAAGCAGCAAAAGATGCAGCAACTGCTGCTGATAATACAACTCTTTCAAAGTTTCTAAACAATTTTGAGAGTCGGGTGTATGCCCAATTATCAACGCAATTGATTAATAATTTATTTGGAGAGAACCCACAGAATAGTGGAACAGTTACTATTCAGGGTAATACTATACAATATACAAAAACTGCGGATCAGATTTCACTTAATGTTACTGATCAGACAACGGGTAATATTACTCAAATATCCATCCCGATTGGTAGTTTTACGTTCTAATGAGAATACTGATAATATTATCATGTCTACTATTGGGATCATGCTCAGATTGGCCATTACCTATGGTGACATGGACTAATGATGCTGGAGCATTCAATGCACCTAAACCAAAAGATATAGTTCATTTACCACCACCAAGAGATGGTAAAGTGGTTGTTGCGGTTTATTCTTTTATGGATAAAACCGGACAAAGAAAAGATTCTGCTACTATAGCAAAATTATCATCTGCTGTTACACAAGGTGGGGAGTCGATATTATTAAAATCTTTAGAAGATGCTGGGGATGGTAATTGGTTTAGGGTGGTAGAAAGAGTAGGATTGGAAGACTTACTGAAAGAAAGGCAGCTAATAAGATCTGCAAGAGATGAAGCGAAAGACCCCAAACAAATAGGTTCTATATTATATGCAGGGATGATAATTGAAGGGTCTATCGTATCATATGACACTAATATTCGTACCGGTGGTATTGGTGTTAGATATTTGGGAATTGGTCCGGATACACAATATCAGGAAGATATGGTGACGGTTTCAATAAGGGCAATCAGCACACAGACTGGTGAGGTTTTACTCACGGTTAATACACAAAAAACGATATTGAGTTATACATTGGGTGTGGCTGTATTTAAATTCTTTGATTTAGGTACACAATCATTTGAAAATGAGGTTGGTGCTACTAAAACAGAAGCGGGGATATATGCCCTGAAATCTGCATTGGATTTAGCAGTCGAACAATTAATTATTAAAGGTGAAAGTAAGAAAATATGGGGATTCTCATCAACTTTTAAACAGGAAATAATTAAATGAATATTTTAAGAGGATTGTTATTCATAATAATGTTAACACTAAGTCAATCATCACTTAGTGTGGATAGTGGTGGCAATTCGGTTTACATTGACCAATCTAATGCTGATAGTTCAAGTGTAAGTATTACTCAAACTGGCTCTAATAATACAGTAGGCGACCCAACTTCAGTAGCATATCCATCATTTATCATTGAGGGTAATTCGATGTTTATGACATTCACCCAAGATGGTATGAACAATGCATTAACTGGTAATATCATTGGTGGTGGCACGACCGCAAACATAACACAAACCGGAAATAGCAACTCTACCAATATCAATATGGGTGTAATGGGGACCGCTTCTGGGTTATTAAACATGACGTTTACCGGTAGTAATAACATATCAAATATGAACATTGGTATATTACATGATTCGGGTAATTATGATTATACAGCATTAATAACTGGTAGTAACAACATCCTAACCAACACCATTAACAGTAAATATGTTGTCGATTCATTTACGGTAACAGGATCAAACAACACTATCACCACTAATCAAATTGGTGCTAATGGTTCTAATATCGTTAAAGGTAATAACATTGCAATATCAAATATTGGTAGCAATAATGTCATTGGAGTGACACAAGATGGAACCACGAATCCGAATAGTGTCATCATTAATCTTACCGGTAGCAATGCTGCTGTTAGTGTCATTCAACACTAATTGTATTGCTAGTATAGGTTCAATAACAGAACAAAAGGGTAATGCTTCTATTACACGAGAAAAAACTATAATAGAAGCAAAAAAGTCAACTAGTATTGATAGTATGGATACTGTTGAAACCGGAAAGGGTGAAGTTGGGATATCATTTGAAGATGATACACAAGTTAAAGTAACTGATAATTCTAAACTTGTGATTGATGATTTTGTGTATGACCCTAAGAATAAATCGGCAGGTAAATTAGCATTAAAATGTGCTATAGGCACTGTTAGATATGCTTCGGGTAATATTGCACACGACAATGCAAAGAATGTTGCTATTAATACACCAACAGCAACCATAGCAGTTCGTGGTACCGCATTCTCAATGACAGTAGATGAGATAGGTCAATCCACTATTATATTATTACCTAATTTAGATGGAAGTGTTGGTGAAATTGAAGTTAGAACTGCGGTTGGTTTGGTTGTATTGAATCAAGCATTTCAGGCAACAGTGACAACTTCAAATGAAGTTAAACCATTAAATCCCGTGGTGCTATTAATTGCTGAATCTGCTATCAATAATATGATGATAGTGAAACCACCAAAAGAGATTACCAAGAAATTAATTGAAGAGAATACAGCTAGTTCAGCCTTAAATTTTACTGGGTTAGAGAAAGATGCATTATCAGTAAGAGTATTTGAAGATCCATTTGCAAAATTCAATGAGTTGAGTGTAAATGCATTAGAAGTAAATTACATGGTTGATGCATTGAATGGCTTGGACACTATAACAACATTTGCTGCTGGATACAATCCTGCAAATTCTGTGTATATATTCGACAAGCAAACATATTGGCAAGTCCAAAGATCAGTGAGACAGAGTACTATATTATCAATTAACAAAGACAGTGGTTATAATATAACATTGATACAAGATGGGACAACTTTGAAAATGCAGAATTCCGAAACAGCCACTAATACTATTTTTATTAAACAGGGGGTAAATTAAAATGGCAGTAGCAAAGAAACAACCAGAAAGTTTTCTGATAACAGGTTGGAGACCGATGCTTGCATGGAGTTATGTTTTGATATGTACATTCGACTTCATGTTAGGACCAATCATATATAATGTATTAGAATATTTAAACCCAGGCCAACATGTGGATATGTGGCAAGCAGTCACACTACAGGGTGGTGGGTTGTATCATCTGTCAATGGGAGCTATCGTTGGATTATCAACACATGGCAGAACTAAAGAGAAAATAGAATTCAACAAAACAGAATCATAACTATTTTAGATATGGTGTATTTCAGTTTAGAAATACACCATACACCAATCTACTTAGATGTTGCTCTATAAATTCCATCCCAATCCTTTGGGAATGATTGATCATCAGCATAAGAATCAATTCGTTGTATCACCATATCATAATAGTAATCCAATTCACCATTAAATGAGCCTTTCAATTCAAGACAAGCAACAGTAGCAGTCCACCATTGTTGGTCTTTATAATCTTGCAACATTTTATTATGTTTGAGTCTATGTGCGTGTGAACTATCCATTGGTAACACAGTATAGATGTCTAATCCAATTGTTTTACCTTTAACCGCAATCGTATCTAATTGAATGACAAAGTATTCATCCTCTACAAGTTTCGCTGTCTCGGGTCCAATGATTAGCAATACGCCATATGCTTTAGTCTGCCCTTCTAATCTAGCGGCAGTACTGACACTATCACCAAGAACATCATAACCAAATCTCGCTTTGGAGCCAATATTACCAATTAATGTTTGTCCAGTATTAACACCCGCACCCATACCAATCTTTGGTTTACCTTTTGCTTCTAATGTATCATTGAATGTATCAGCAGCAGCAATCATACCAAGAGCAGTCTTAACAGCATTCTTAGCATGGTTTATATCATCTAATGGTGCATTGTGTACATGAAGAGAAGCATCACCAATGAACTTAATCAAACAACCATCATTGTTGAGTATTGGTTCGGATATAGCTGTCATGTAGTCATTCATAACAGAAGTGAGCCCCTCAACATCATCACCAAATGACTCCCCAAGTCGGGTAAAATTTCGTAAATCACTGAATACTATAGATAATTCTTTTCGCTCACCGCCCAGTTTAATTAACTCTGGATTTTTCTGTAACCTTTCAACCATAATTGGAGAAACATAACTTCCAAATTGTTTCTTGATTTGTAGTTTTTGTTTTAATTCTGTTAAGAATTTCGATGTGTATACATGTAGATATACGATTCCAATTGCAAAGAGAGGAAAAGTACAATCAAGCAAATAAAAGTAATTGGAATATATACGCTGAGAAACAATATAAATGCCGTATAAAACAGCAAAGAAAACAAGTATTCCATATTTCCACCTTGATATTACAATCAATAAAATGCTTATAATTAGTGTTGCAAGTATCTCTGCACCAGTAGCCCAATCTGGTCTAGATATATTAGTACCAGATACTAATGTATTTATTACAGATGCATGTAGATGATGTGGGAATACAGCACCATTCGCAGTCGCTACAGGATTATTTAATCCCTTGGCTGTAAGACCTACAATTACTATAGCACCATTGAAATTGTCTGGAAGGTTTGATAATGAGTATTCATCAAATGTTGCTGGTTTAACCCATATCCTACCAATATTATCGGTTTGGATCTTGCCAAATTGTGGTATACGTACCGCTTCAATTGAACCTTCATTAACCTTTACTTGAAATGATGGATCACCTGATGCTACACGTAATACTTCCATACTGATACTTGGATACAATAATCCATTAACAGAAATGACCATTGGTATTCTTCTAGTAACACCATCAATCTCTGGTAATGTATTAACAACACCTATACCAGCAGCAGTATTATTAAATTGTTTAATGTTAGGAATGATACTCTTGTATTCAATTCCTACATCACCTGTACCTATAACAGATACTCCAGGTCTGAACGGATCATAATCCTGAACTACAATATCACTTGTGCCTGTTTGTGGTAAAACTACCGGTACTTGTTTTAGTACCTCAGATAAACTGGAGTCGTATCCAAATCTGTCAGCATCTGGCATAAAGATGTTATATAAAACGATACCAGCACCGTGATTATACAAATCCAATATACTTTTTGCATATTCATTTCTTGGGAATGGGAACTGACCTTTTTCAGAAAGTGTTTCATCATCTATATTTACTATCTTAATATTATCAGAATGTTGTGTATTTTGTATTAGAAGAGTATCAAAAAATCTTAATCTGATACTCTCCACAAATGTTGGGTCTGCTACTCTTACCCCAATAACCAACAATAAAGTGAATAAAGCAAGATATGGTGATAAGAGTAACTTTTTCATATTAGAATAATGGGGTAGTGAACCAAGATGTTAGACTATCCAACCAGTCATCATTCTTTTCTTCTGCATGGTCATCGGGAATTTCAACTTCCTCTGCAATAATAGGTGCAGCAGCAACAGCGACCACAGCAGCAACAATAGGTGCTGGTGTTGCAAACACATCTTCAGGTATCACCTTCAATGCTTCTGCATAGTGTTTCTGTCTGTCGGCTAACCCAACAGTACCACCATTAATTTTCTTGGTTAATGTAGTAAAGTCGCTTGAGTCTGCATATTGATTTAGTTTATTTACTGACCAGAACCAACATGCAGAACACACCGCACCCTCTAGGGTTTCGCAATACGCAATTGTTTCATCTAATGATTTATCTAATGATTTGGCGAATCTTGAATAGTTATCTTTGCCAGTTAATTGAATTGCACCCCTACCACGATATCTGTAACCATCACCAGATGCTTCTGGACCATTACCCATACGATCAGCATAAACTTTGTTTGCAATCTTTTCTGGATTACGATTGTATGGAGCTGCCATTGCCGCAGAGGTGAATCTTTTTGGCCAAACTTTACATAACCCTTCAGCCGAATAGTTTAAATTTTCTTTTAGTGCTGTGAACTGAGCAGATTCATGCCCAGCTTGAGCCAAGAAAGCAGCAGCTCGTCTTGGTGTGTTGATTTCATATTCTGGTAAAAGTTTATTCAACACAGCAGCTAATGCTTCGGGTTGTTTGTTGTTTGGGCAAATTTTCTTAAGTTGGTCAACGGTAATCATGTATTTTCCTTAGTATATGTAATGGATGATATAAACAAAACTAAGCAATAATAGTATGAATGATAGATCAGTTATTATTGCTTTCTGTATATATTTATTATCTAGCTCCAAACGATATATCAACGAATTCCTTGAGTATCTTTTCCCTTTAGTGACTTTCGAATTGCTTTCAACCATAGTATTTTCTCTTTCACCACATCACCATCAATAATTGCCTGGTACATTTTCCGCATAAGTTTTTCTACTTTCATATCAACACCAATGAGCCTGAAAATATTTTCCCCACAGTCTAAACCCATTATCAATGCGTTTTTGATATTCCGCCACACCGACATAATCAGTTTCGTATGTATGATTTGGTCCTATGGTCATTTCGGTTAGACCATCATCACCCTTAACCCATTTAATGTCATATACCCCAGAAGTAAAATCAAGAGCCCAATCAGTAAACAGAGATTCAAATGCAAATATCTCTTCGCTAAGTATCCAATCCCATCTCAGAAAATGGTTGGCATCGGTGTCCCACTCGTGTTCTTTCTCTGGTGCTGAGGTTGATCTAAGTATTTCCGGCACATCCTCATCATCAGTATTTGGTGCACCCTCCTTCGATTCTCTCAACATTTTGAGCATAGGTAGGATAATTTTGCCCAAAGTATGGTCAGCATCCCACAAATCATACTCATCAATCTTCACATATTGAATACGTGGATGTACAATGTTGAGAAACTTTTGTATACCACCCATAATAGATTGTAACCACTTTGGTGGAGTACTTTCGTAAACATCATACCCCTTACGCCAAAAAAAGAATTTCTCTAAAATAACATAGGGTGATAGCCAGTGTGAGCGATATGTTGACATATATACACGCATCACCAAACTCCAAGCCAGTATCCAATCCCATGAACCCACGCAACAGGGAATGCAATCGCACCAGCAATCAAGAATCCCCATGATGCAGTTTTAATACACACCACAACATGTGTAACCCATGCAGAAAACAATGTTAAAACCAAAGTACAAACAAAAACCCATCCAATCACACCACTATCTCTTTTACGCATATCATTTCCTCAAAGTTAAACATCAAATATTATTGGGCATTAATCACCAACCCACGGAGTCATAAATATATTCAATTTCTTTTCATCGGACCATGTTGTACAGTATGAATTTTCTTCATCACACAACACCAGTGCTTCTTCTTTTGTGATCACTCTGTGTGTGACAACATTTTCACCAATGAATTTTTGTGAGAACTCAGATCCACCATCACAAGCCACAGTATCCAATGCATATTCAGACTTACCCCTCGGCACCTCGATTAGATACCGGACATGAAATTGGTGAATTGTATCCACCAACACCAACTCAGTTTCATTTACCATTTTTCACCCATTTGCAATTGAAGCAGATTCTCATCATAAATCTAACAAACCAATTAGGCGCATGACCTTTTAATGGAATATATCTAATACCCCCTGTTCCACTACCACCAAACAAATAGCACGTCCATTCAGAATATTCTGGATTATGGAATGAATATTTTGGTGTTTCGCATCTATAATCATCAAAATTCATCACTGCTCCCTATATTATCGGAATTACATCCAGACGGCTTACTAGAAAAGTTACTACACGGATTCATCGCAGAAATCTCAATTTGAATATAAATGAATAAAAGTATAATCAATATAATTATTGCAAAGGGTTTCATTTTTGTTTCCTAAATGATATTTCTTCTTTGATCATGATAACAACGATTATGGGTAATGTTATCACAAATGTTATCAGAAGTAAACCCTGTAGAACTTTAGTTCCTAGAACATCCAGAAATGCTTTCATACGCTAAAGTGTTTCTTCAAAAGATTAGCATAGTATTCTTTACCACATCTATCGGTTTTACTTAAGATAATATCAATACATTCTTGTACAACAGATTCTCTCGTGTAGATATTATATCTATCTTTGTGAGCGAATTTTACTGGATCATATACCTCAATGACATCACAATCTCTATTTGGACAGTATTGGCCAATTTCTGTAGATATTTTGGTTTTTGTTTGACACTTAGGACATTCTGTTATTCTTGCCATTCTTCTTCCTCATAATCTCTCATATCCTGTTCGACCATATCATACATGGACGAGTAACAAAATGGGCAAAATGCGACAGGGAGTATCCCAAAGAATCATATGATTCCACCTTCATCATCGGTGAAATCACAAGAGCAGACGCTACAGACATGATCTGTGCCAGTATGGTTTAAATTTTCGATCATAATATATTCTCACTCAAAATATAGGACATTATACCATAAGTGTGATGGTAGTGTCAAGAGAATCATTTCCTAAAAGGTTTTCCTGTGTATTCGATCTTTGCATCATCTAAGAATTCAAAGATATATTCCACACATTCGGTTATATCATTTTCCGGCAAATCACCATATTTCTCTTTTAACCACATCGATAGTCCATCATCATCATACATCTTATATGGGACCGACACATCATCAAAACTCCAACTATTCTCTTGATTAGTTGGTTTATAGAAAAGAGAAATGATCTGTTGTTTTAATTCATCACCACTCAACTTATGCCAGAAACAGTTCCAGTTTGAGTCTATTGGTGAATATGTTTTTTGAGATTTATATTTTAAGTCAATCATCTAAATTTTGGCCCATGTATCCAACCAACTACCGCATATCTTTTACCTGATGTTAATGGAGTAACTTCATGTAAAATGTATGACGGGAAGAAGTTAATTGTTCCTTGTATGATATTTGCTTCAATTGGTTTGTGTTGAGTGTGTAACAACAATCTACTACCTTCATAATATTCAGGATCAGATAATTGTAACGAAAATGTTAGTTTTCGGGTTGCAGCATCACCATATACACCAGAATCCATATGTCTGGTGTAATGGTTATCAACCTCATCATAAATCGTGAATTGGAAATCCTCACCCCAAGTTAATGCATAATTGAAAATAGAATCATTTGCTTCTTTTAGTGCGAGCATGATGCGTTCATATATCCAAAGTGTGTCTTTGTTTTCCGGATTAATCCACGCCACCGAATTGTTCCTGATAGTTTTATCGGGTTCTGGTTTGTTTGGATCTACATCGAACGTTTGTCCAACTTGTTTTTGTAATTCCAATCCTTGTTTTATGATTAGTTCACATTCCCCCTTCGTAAAGAGACCTTCGGAACACGCATACGTTTCGCTGTAATTATCTTTTTTATCACTAATATTCCACATAACAAATTCCTAATTTAAGCAGGGATTATAACTTCCACAAATGATTCATTCTCTGGATCATACCAGTACATATCAGCAATTATGGTGTCTGGACAATCTGCCCAGAACATATCAATTGCTAATGGAAAAATATTATCATCTGGTTCAACCTGAGCCACACGATATCCAGTTTCCACAGTTTCTTTTTTTGATATTAATGCTTTCATGAATATCTCCTTACCATTCGAACATCACAACACCAGAGGAGCCTGCACCACCAGCACCAGGACCACCACCACCACCACCACCACCACCATAAGTTGCTGCCGCTGGTACTGGTTTCCCCCCACTGAGTAATGACGGACCACCACCACCACCACCACCAAATGCACTACCACCACCACCATACACATTATATCCTGCACCAGAACCAACACCACCAACACCACCAGCAGCAGGACCACCACCACCACCACCAGTACATGTTATTGTGGTTATAGCCTGTGTACCAGATGCAATACTTGATGATCCACCAACACCGCCTGGTGCTGCTGGTGCAGCACCAGGAGTACCAGCAGCACCAGTTGTAACACTAATAGTACCACCAGGAGTTAATCCCGTAAGAAAAGAAATACCACCACCACCACCACCACCACCACCACCATTACCACCACCACCACCACCAGAACCAACCACAGTAACTTTCAATTTAGTCACCCCTGTTGGTATAGTGAAAGTTCCCGGTGCAGTGAATACTTGTCCACCATATCCAGCAAATGCTGTTGCCTGTGCCGTGGAATCCCCAAATGTTATATTACCATTACCCAAGACCGCTGTCATGTATTTACTCCTTTATAATCGCTTGATAAACCTAATATTGGTCGTTTATCATATTTATAATTTTTATATGGCCCATTCGCATCAACATAATGTAGAAAAGTTTGGATATGTTCCGATCCAAAAAACTCTTGTCTCCAGTGATTTAATTGTGTGCCATGATACACCAACATACTCCCGGGTTCCAATGTAACGCAAGACACCTCTCCTTCATAATTCTCTATGTATATTGGGTATGGGTGAGTTTTATCATCCTGAATACATAACGTAGCAGAATACTGACACGATGGTCTATCCCTATGTTTTGCCATAGATGCCCCAGCTTGCATAATTCTAGCATAACAGTATGTTGCGTATAATTCCTTACCAATAATCTCCTCCATTTTTGGTTTGAGATATACCAATAAACTTTCAAAACAATATGCCGAATAATGATTAAATGATTTTGGTACTTGGGTGTCCGAGTATTCGATCTTAAATTCATCATCAGATAGACCAGAAAGATATTTTGTGGTATCTCGCATCATCTTAAAATCTATCGATAAAATCTCAAGAGTTTCCCCCAAAAGAACATTTTCGAGTACCACAAAACCATTTTTTTTAAACTGCTCATTCAATGTCATAAATCACCCAAATTATCAATATTCATTGCTTTTCTATATCTCAATTCATCTCTAAATATCTCAATGATATGTACCCATTTCTCACCATATTCCAAATATTCCAAAACAGCTTCTACATGTTCATCTTCCATATCTTTCAAAATTATATAGCGTAACTCTTCATCACCATTCTTACCATATGTACCCCAAACGAAATGTTCTCTAATTAAAGAGTGGGGGTCATCAGTAGTAATAGTCAGATATGTTCCACTAATTTCATTTAGTGATGATCTGACATAATCATTCCCACCATCTAAAAAGTAATAATATCCATTAGCATCTATATGGTCTACATAGTCATGACGATGTTTTGAATGTAAAATTGTACCATCCGGACATATTAATTTTGAACAAAGTATCTCACTCATATCGCCAACACCGCCCACATCACAAGAAATCCAACAACAACCAATACCAAAGTCATTCCTAATACAGCTCTCATAATTTCTCCAAATACCATTCTATGGTTTTCCAAATACCAGATTCAAAGTCTTCTTCAGCTCTCCAACCCAGTGTGGTTTCAATCTTTGTCGCATCAATAGCATAACGTCTATCATGTCCGGCACGATCTTTCACATATGTTATCTGGTCTCTATAACTACCCTCTTTAGGTTTCAGTGAATCCATTATATCACACATGAAGTTCACAATATAATTGTTATCACGTTCATTGCGACCACCGATATTATATACCTCACCTAGTATACCTTTTCGCCAAACAAGATCAATACCTTTGCAATGATCTAGTACATATAACCAATCTCGCACATTACCGCCATCACCATACACAGGAATGTCCTCACCGGCAATACACTTCCTAATGATAGTTGGTATAAGCTTTTCATTATGTTGATTCGGACCATAGTTATTAGAACAGTTTGTAATGACAGTATTCATACCATAAGTGTGATGGTAACTTCTCACAATCATATCACTGCTTGCTTTACTGGCAGAATAGGGGGAATTTGGTGCATATGGGGTTGTTTCCGTGAAATGTCCTACATCTCCTAGTGATCCATACACCTCATCAGTAGAAATGTGGTGGAATCGTGAATTTTCATATCCCTCTTTAAATTTGAATGGTTCTTCCATCCAATACCTATATGCTACATCTATCAGATTAAAAGTGCCATTAATATTAGTTTCAATGAACACCCCAGGATTTGTAATGGAATTGTCCACATGACTCTCTGCGGCAAAGTGAATGATATCACGAATATCATATTGTTTAATTAGATGCGCCACGAATTCACGTTCATTGATGTTACCATATACGAACTTGTGTCTCTCGTTATAATTAACATTTTCACGATTAGATGCGTAAGTAAATAAAATTACTGCCGATAAAACCAAATCCACCAGTCACCAATATTGTTTTCACTTATGATCATCCTCACCAAAATCATCATTCACATCACGCTTAAATCTATCAATAATAACTAGCACTTCATCTATATCTTCATCGGTTGCTTCTGGGTATAATGATCTGAGTTTACCTTCACCCATATGCATTAATTCTTTGTATGTGAATGTCTTTGTTTCAGACACATGCCACAGTGATAATGCCTGATCATCTCTTTTTAATTCGGTTGTTCCTGAGTTATAGAAGGAGTACCAATTGCTATCTGACCATCTTGAATAACTCATATCCATTTATCCTTTCTACTGTATAGTTTCTTTGATGGCACAACCTGAATCTTAAATCTAGGAGTCCTGAGTGCCCGTGCTACTGGGTTCCGATTTTTCATCTTGTTTCTCACAATCTGTGTAATAGTTTCGTGATCCTTTGTGGTGGAAAACGTATGTTTTGCAACCGTTACGATCAAATAATAGTTTAGGTTCTTCTTTCACTGGTGATGGTGATATTAATACTAGTGCTAATAAAAATAAATATGATAAAAATCCCACAATTAAAGCGTTATAACCAAATCGCATCACCAAGTCCTCACCCAAGCAATTAATAACACAATAGCAGATGTTATTGCTATTGTGTTAGCAATACATAATGATATCAATATAATTCTTCTGTTTTTACTCATCTTAACCCACACAGTAATATAGTATCATTTACAGATAAGTTATGTTCTAATGCTTTTGTAGTGCATTCCAATTGTCTATGCTCTTCATAGACAATTGCTCCAATAAAAATACCTACAATAAT
>Ga0316224_1000559_pt1 | contig 50882 bp, 43 predicted proteins | sample TBH18013metaG_FD_206254 | JGI IMG/M metagenome (GOLD analysis project Ga0316224, IMG submission 206254) | Freshwater microbial communities from Trout Bog Lake, Wisconsin, USA - TBH18013 | ecosystem: Environmental > Aquatic > Freshwater > Lake > Hypolimnion/Profundal zone | place: USA: Wisconsin... | reverse complement strand
CTTAGGACTAACAGAATTCAATGTATAGGTATTATAGGATTTACTCACAAATCTGTATAGCTATTTCAGGACGGGTCATCATGTGTTAAACAAGTAAGAAAAGGGTTTACACAGGTTTACACTTTTTTAAAAATTTATATAATATATAACTAATAATCAGATATTTATAAAAACATAGGATTTACACTAAAAGCCATTTTTTGGTGACGTTGCCTGTATTTAAGACGACAAGGGTACGCCTGGATAAAACCTAACCCACACAAAACATAATAGCGCCAAAAATTTATTGCATTAAATTATAAAACCATCCAAATACTAACTATATTAGCAAATAATAAATTTTTTTGCTGACAGCTGATGAAACTAAACCTGCTTATCACAATTTCCCTTTTACCCCTTATTGTTTCGGCCCAAAAACTGATTAAACCGGATGTTGACAAAATATCGGGGGATACAACCTGGTCAACGTCGGAAGAAAAGCTTTATTTCCATGGGAATTTTTTAACTGCACAGGGCGAGGCGGTCACCTTTCAGGTCGTAAAATTTTCCAACGCAAAAGGCAAGGTACTTGTGCTCACCCCCCAGTCATTAAATATGGGCGAAGAATTGTCAATTGCCAAAAATCAGAAAGCTTATTTAAAACTGAGCGATAGTACTATTATCACACTTACATCTGGGACAGATGATGGTGGGGATTCAAAATTTACTTTTATAGCCCATAATCCGGCACAAAGTAGTCGTGCAACAGCTTACTACGATCTCCCGGATGAAGCTATCGAAAAATTAAAATCCCTAACCCTGGTGTTTTTAAGAATTGAAACCTCCGAAGGCAATTTTGATTGCGATATAAAACCAAAAAATGCAGCAAAACTCGTAAAGGCAATGGTATTGATTGAAAAGGCAAAGTGAGATAACAACCCATTCCGATCCGCCCATTGGCGGACCGCATTCCGAAATCAACCTACTCCATCATCAACCTTCTGATCAGTTCGGCGCTTTGTTTGTTGCCTTCTTCCAGCCTGCCGTCGAAAAAAGCTTGCACATCATTAAAGTGCTTTTTATAGCCTTCCATATCACCATAACCTATTATAGAGGACCATTCCCTTACCGCTGAGTGGAACTCCAGATCGTCACCACGGATGGTTTTATCATAGAGGGCCGTTTCAATAGATTCTTCCAGCAGTTCCTCATTCTTAAACAGGTATTCGGCAATACCAAGACGCAAACGGAAAGGCGGGGTTTGGCAAATAAGGTTATCGTAAGGGTTTACACCGAGATGGTACCAGGCGTCAACCATACTTAATATACTCAAATGCGAATTGGGTTTTTGTTGTTCGGGCTTTTGGGAGAGTGAAAATTCTTTCATTACTGTATCATTCAGCATAATCGGCTTCCGGCTTTCGTGAAAAACGAAATCGCGGGCGCGGTAAAGTCTCGCCCTGAAGGCGGCCTCTTCCTCTTTGATCATCAATTTGAACAACTCAGACTCGGATATGGCATACCGCTTCACCTGTTGCCGGGCATAGGGGTTCAATATGGCCAATCCTGCATATACGTGGGCCTTATAGCTGAAGATCCGCAGGGTGGTCAAGATCTTCACATTGTCTATCCCGCCTATGTACGAGGCATTTTCCCATGGAAAAAAGCCTGCTTCTTTCCAGGCTGTTCCCATGCTCTCAAAACCTACATGGGTTACCGCCTGGGTGTCGGCCACTATTTTATCATGCTCGTGGTAATTGGCAATCTCTACTATGTCTGTTTCAAGCGCTGTGAAAAGTTCAATCATGCGCCGGTAAGCTTCCTTATCGGTTCTGTGGGGTATCAGGATCAGTTTTTGTCCTTTTGGCTCAAAGCCGGGCCCGTGCATGGCATGAAAGGTAATGATCTGCGCATCGGCGGGCAGGTATTTTTCAAAAGTCTCAATCTCCGGTGTTTTCACAGAGGTTTGGCCCGCTACTATAGCGCCATATTTGGTTGAAGGACCAAACTCAGCTACAACAGCAGGTAGCTTTTCAGCCTCAACCGAATAAATAACGAGGTCGCTGACGCGCGAAACATCGTGGCCGTTTTCAATTACCTTTATACCAAAAGGGTTCAGTTCATCCTCCAGCCGCTCCCTGTTTTCGGGCAGATCGCAGCCGCATACCTGGTAGCCAGCCTTCGAAAAAGCTTTGGCATACAAACGCCCCATATCGCCCAAGCCGATAATACCTATGTTCATGCCGCTAATATATTGAGAAAGCGGGGAAGTCCGATGTCCGAAAGTCAGAAAGTCCGGAAGAGAAAATCAGGAGTATGACAGGCACCTTGCTGAAGACAGCCATTGAAATGCAAATCCACAAACTTTTTCTTTCTGTCTTTCGGACATCGGACTTTCGGACTTCCCGACTCCCTTTACAACTTATTCGCATTCAGCACCGGGTTTTGGCTGGCGTTTACCTGGTAGGTATAAATGGCATTATCATCGCCAACCTCAACTACCCGGTAGCCTTTGTAATCGGTACCCCAGCTGCCACCGATATGTGAATCGAAAAAATGGGGTAGTCTGCCCGTATACCGTACACCATCCAACAGATGGTCGTGACCATGGAATACAGCTTTTACATTGGGATATGCATGCAGCAATTCCACCGTATCCGGGCAGTCTAAAAATATCGTCGCCTCCGATTTCATCCATTGTACCGGTGGAATATGCAGAATTACAAAAACTATTTTTTTATCGGTAAATTTATTAAGCGAGTTTTTGATAAAACCGTTATCCGGACATACATATTTCCCTTTAGTATCAGCAGTATTAGCAAATACAAAAGCTGTGTCGCCAAATTCCAAAACGTACTTATCCTCGTACCCAAAAACATTTTTCCAAATTGCCGCATCGGCAAAATCATGGTTACCCGGGATGGTATAATAAGGCACGCTTAACTTATCGAGATAATTTGTTTTTATTTCAGGTAACAGGTCGGGCCGGTTGTGGACAAGGTCGCCGTTGATGATCACAAAATCAAAATGATTTTTGGCATGGTCCTCGTTTAACCATTTTATCATATTTGCGGTATGCAGGGCGTAATCAGTTTTTGGCTCGGCGTAATGGATATCCGAGGCCAGCGCGAACCTTAATTTTGGCTTAGGTGCGGCTTGTCTTTTATAATTGTTACTGTCGTTTGCAAATGTGTTTATTGCGGGTAGCAGGGTAATGCCGGCTAAACCTGTTAAAGTGCCTGTTATAAATTTTCTGCGATCTGACATAGCTCAATTTTTTTATAAAGATAAATATCTGACAATAATGCGTTGTCGCAAAGGGTTTCTATCTTAATCCTTTTTGTTTTAAATATTTTACCAAAGCAGGTGGATTATCAGTTTGCAAACCTTTCAACCCTATTGCAATTGCCTTATCCCAAACATTGGGGCCTTCGTGGGAGCTTTGGGCATCCGGCCATACCGGCACATTCGTGGCATTAGCAAGCACAATCATCGAATTGTCATAGTCATCATAACTGCCATCCAGCACATCGGGGTTATATTCATCAATAAACTTTCGCATTGCCCCGGTATCCTTAACACTGCCGGGTAAGCTCAGCATCAGCGGCATTTGCGGAACACTTTTACGCCAGTCGGTAAACTGCGAAGGTGCATTGATATAAACCAGTACCTGTTTTTCCATGTGGTGCCGCTTCAGTACAATATAGGTAGCTGCGGCATCCGCTTCTTTAAAATCAATATAAATATAGATCTTGTTGCGGCAAAGTTTAAGGATCTGTTCAAATGTAGGTATGCGGTAAGTCGTTGTGTCTGGTTTGTTTTTAACATTTACCTTTAAATTTTCAATCTGTTCAAGCGTTAAATCCTTTATCAGTCCTTTGCCATCGGTCATGCGGTTCACGCTGGCATCGTGCATGCTAACCAGCTTACCGTCGCTCGTAGTACGCAGGTCAATTTCAATATAGTCAGCCTCATTTTTTATTGCCTGTGTGTAAGCCTGCAATGTATTTTCAGGGTAGATTGTATGATCGCCCCGGTGAGCTATAACAATGAATTTATGTTTTGCTTTGGGGACCGGGTTGGGATGATACGCAACTTTTATGAACCCTAAAAAGAGGATAGGAATCAGTATTATAAATTTCATGGTCAGTTTAATTTTGATAAATTGAAATGCAGGTTAATACTTTTAACAAGAATAAAGGCGGGGAATTACCCCCGCCTTTATTCAAATTTAACTTATTGTTGTTTTTTAAAAATATACGTTATTTGAGTATCCACATCACACCGTTGATGTCATCATTACCGCCATACTGGCTGGTAAGCGCGGCATTGTAATTAGCGGTGTTAGCTGAACGCTCGCTTGACGGATATTGAAAACGCATAGCAATACGCTGGCCGTTACCTGTACCGGGGCCGGTAGTAAATGTTGGTACGCTGGTTCTGCGATACTGGAAATAAGCCTCTAAACCCGAATGACGGAATAGCGCCAGGTATTTCTGCTGCAAAATCTGGGTTAAACCGGTTGCACCAGCAGTATATTGTACCGATGCCTGACCATAATAAGTAGCCCAGTTTGTTGTGATGCTATAGGTATCGTAATTGGATAAAGCAGCAACACTGCTTGAACCCGGACGATAAAAATAGGCGGTAAACGTACCGGTTAATGGTATCCCGTAAGAAGCCATAGACGCCTGGATACCGGCAATGTAATGGGTTTCAGCATTACCTGTCGCCCAGCCACGGTTAATACCTTCGGCAATATTAAACTCTTGTTCCGCATAACCAATCTGAATGCTTGGCTCGCCGGTATAAGTTGAATAATAGCGATGGCGGTTAAGGAATGAATAATCCTGCGCATTCGCATTCGCATACATAATACCTAAGTCTAAACCCGGGTCAGCACCAACAAATGATGCAAAATCAGTTGGGCTCTGGTGCAGATCGTCCACCAAATGGCGTGCCGGTTCTGCAACTGCGAACACTCGTGGGTCTTGAAAAGAGGTTAACAAACTGATATAAGTTTGTGACGAATTTTGCCTTGAACCGTTTTGACCAAAATTATCTGGCGTTTGCGGGTAATAGTTGGTTGGTGATACAAAAATAAATTGCAGGTTATCGTCAGCGCTTGCCATAAGTGGATATTTGGCAGGGTTGCTGATGATGCTTGAAAACTGGGTTGCAACGTTCAAATCAGCATCTGAAGTTTTTTTGCTCAGTTCCAGTAACAACCTGAGCCTGTAGGCGTTTACAACTTTTTGCCATTTTGTTAAATCACCACCAAAAAAGAAATCGCCAGATAAACTATTTCCGCCGGCGGAAATTAATGCTGTTAAATCGGTATTTGCACTTTCTAACCAGGCTAATGATTGTACCATCACAGCTTTTTGGGTGTCGTATGCCGGGGTAAGGTTGCCTAAACCCTGTAAAGCCTGGGTCATAGGTATATCGCCTTCTTCCAAACTCATTTTACTGAAAAAATAAGCCCTGAAAAATTTACCGAGGGCGCTATAAGGGTTAACTGCGGGCGAACCTGCCTTTATGGCCTGTTGCTCCATCAGCACAACATTTTTTAGTGTAGTATAATAGTTGTCGCCCGAGCCGAAATTGTACTGGTTGTTCCCGTAATAATTATAATTATAGATATAGTATTGGTCGTATATCTCATTTGAGTTATCCGGAAAATCAACCATATTGTATAATACGCCATTCAGCAACAGGGAAGCCGGAACGCTTGTCGGAACGTTATTATTTATAGAATCTGCTAAGAATGTTTTTTTACAACTGCTTACCGTCAATACCAATAGTACCGGCAGTAAATAATGTTTTAAAATCTTTTTCATGATTATTATCCAATTTTAATTAGAATGAAAGTTTAATGTTTAAGCCATAGCTGCGAACTGATGGCGACTGCAAACCGGTACTGCTGGTTGGCGAGTTGCTGTACTGATCTAAATCCACATCTTTAAACTCAGGGTTTTTGTAGAAATATATCAGGTTACGGCCGTAAATAGAGGCTGAAGCTTTCGCAATAAAAGTTCCGTTAAGCCATTTTTTGGGCAGATCGTAATTTAAAGTAACCTCTCTGAGTTTAGCATAAGTTTTGCTCATCAGGTTAGCCTCGGTAACATTGTAATATTCACTTGCGTACTCTTGTACAAAAACTTTTGTTGCATTTGGCGCATATTGCAATGCCCCGTAGTTAAGTACTTTGCCTGTATTTGAATCGTAGTTGGGGGCAACACCGTTTGATATTTGAACACCAGGGGCAACATAACTGCCTGTATAATTAGCATTTGCCTGCGGCTGGCCATTTAAAGGGAAGGCCTGCCAATCCTGATAACGTGCAGCGCCTAAAGCGCCTTCTGCTGTCAGGGCGTTTGAACCGCCACGCATAGTTTTCATGTGCACATAATCTGATGTTACACCGCCAACCGAGCCATCAAACTGGAAACCTAAACTCAAGCTTTTGTAATGTACTTTGTTGTATACAGACCAGGTAAAATCAGGGCTCATGTGCCCTAAGTTTTGAGCAACAGGGTTTACCAACGCTTCACCATTTGAACCATAAATTATTGTTCCTGTTGGAGTTCTTACAAATGCCGACCCGTATAATAAATCGGTACGGTCGCCCTGGTGAAAATAAGTGTTGTAGGTTGATTGTCCCGGAGGTAATTCTAAATAAATTTGTTTGTAGGTTGACCAGTTAACCAATACATCCCATCCAAAACCGCTAAGGTCTTTTATTGGTGTACCCGTTAAAGAAAGTTCATAACCGGTAGTTTTAGTTTTTAACGCGTTTATATACTCCGTGGTATAACCGGTTGAGGTTGATATTGCGTTCGCGAGGATTTGTGGTCCGTCAATATACTGGAAAGTAGTACCGCTTAAACCTAAACGGTTTTGAAGGAATTTAATATCAAAACCTTCCTCATAGTTAACACGGGTTGAGGTTTGTATGCCATTTGCATACAGGTTATCAGATCCATAACCCGCAGTTTGACTGTTGTAGGGCTTGGCAGTTGAATAAGAGCTATTCAAAGCATAAGAAGGGCCGTTATAAGGTGAATTATAAGTGGTGCCGTAACCCAATGGATTATCAAAAAGCGACGGGCCGGTACTACCGCCAAATGCTGTAATTGAACTAAACGGAGCAGGCCCGATGGTAGGGCTTGTTGCGTCAGAACGGATATTTGCGTAAGAAAACCTTGCCTTCAGGAATGAAATAAAATCAGGCAGTTGAACATAATCAGAGATCACCGTAGCTGCCGACCCACTTGTATATAAATAATCAGTTGGCTGCTGGAATGATGATGAATACTCGTTGCGGATAGTACCGGATAAAGTAATATATTTCCCAAATGACGCATCTAATGACGCGAATTCGCTAAGCTGGAGCTGAGCTGAATTGAAACTTGTAGCCTGTAAAGCATTTCTTGAGTTACTGAAAGCATAAACTCCCGGTACATTCAAATAATCAGTAGATACCCAGCTCGAGTTATATTTAAAGCTGCGCAGGTTGGACCCAACCAAACCTGATAAATTTAAAAAATGGTTTATCGTATAATCGTAGTTTAAAGTTAGCAGAGTATTGTTATCAAAAAGATCGCGGCGGTCTTCACGATAGTCGCCTTCGTTACCTTCACGGCCATAAGGGTGTGCCGAAAATGGCATATCTTCTGTGCGCAGCAGGTTATAAGTATCAATTTGATTTTTTAAAGTAACATTTAAGTTTTTATCAATTTTGTAGTTACCCGAAAGATAGCCGTAAACATCATTTTTATAATGCCCGCGGGTCCAGACAGAAGTCAGGAAATAGGGATTATGATAACGGGTATATTCTTCAAATTCAGATTGCACGCCAACTTTACCCGGCTGCCATATCGCTTTAATATCCGGCGAGTTTACACTCCAGTCAGCACCCGTCCAGATAGCCATATTGTAGATAATAGAGTTAGGGCCATACTGAACATCCGGAAAATCGTCGGTGCTCTGACGGTTGAAATCTACACTTGCTTCAAATTTTAAGCGGGAGTTAGCATTAAAAGAAGCATACAAGTTTGCATTTGCTATATCAAGGTATTGGGAAGGAATATAGCTGGTTTGATGCTCTTGTGAGGCAGAAAACCTGATGTTGTAATTATCGCCGTTTGCAGTTATCGCTACGTTGTTATTGGTTTGATAACCTGTTTGCAAAAAGTTGGCCAGGTTATTAGCGCCGCGTGCTGTCCATGGTGTTCCCTGGCGTACGCCGTTAACAACAGGGCTGTCGTATTGCGGGATTAATTGTCCCGCAAAGTATGGACCCCAAACATCGTAGTCGCTGTCAACGCCACCTGGTGCGCCGCCTTTGCCGTCGACAAATTCATAAAAAGTATTTTCACCCGGGCCGAATGAATTCTGGATCCGTGGAAATGCAACAAAACCCTTGTTCATTACTGTGCTGCTGTTTATATCAACGGTAAGCCCTTTTTTGCTCTTGTCGCCTTTTTTAGTCGTAATCACGATTGCGCCGTTTGTTGCACGGCTACCATATAATGCCGCAGCTGCAGGGCCTTTCAATACAGTGTAAGTTTCAATATCGTCAGGACTAAGGTCAAAAGTATCTGAGTTGAAAGGTAACCCATCAATAACGTATAACGAGACGGTGTAACCGCGGATCGTTACGTTTGGAACACCTAAAATTTCGGAAGTAGCGCCTATTTGCAAACCGGCTACTTTACCTATTAAACCATTAACAGGGTTAGGGTCACGGGCTGTGGTTAAGTCATCTCCGTTTACAGATTGGGTAGCATAGCCAATGCGCCTTGTTTCTTTTTTAACACCAAGGGCAGTAACTACTACCTCATTTAATGTTTTGTTATTGATTTTCAGGGAAACATCAATTACAGCATTATCGTCAACTGCGATACTTTGTGTATCGTAACCGATAAAGCTGAAGGTAATTGTTTGCCCTTTGTTTGCCGAAATAATGTAATGACCATTAACATCGGTAGTGCCACCCTGTTTTGAGCCTGCAACTCTAACGTTTACGCCCGGAACGGGCTGGTGGGTTTCATCAGTAACTGTGCCTGAAATTTTGCTTTGGGCCAATAAAATGGCTGGCGCAAAACAGAATAACATCACCGTTACAACGGTTCTGAGTTTGGTGTAAATCTGTTTCATTTGCTTAATTTTAATAATAAGAGAAAGGAATTTTTCATCCAGCAAACCTAAGATCTGTTTATTATTAGTAAACTAAGTTTACATTAAACAATGCTTAACAATAGGTGTATACAAGGTTAAGCGGGGGGCGGGGTGTAACGGGAGCGTTACATTCAATTTACAAATTGTTAATGCTCTTACTTAATTCATGAGGCATTTATTTGTTTAAATGATTTAAAGCAAGTTTTTTGAGATATGCTAAATTATTAACAGGGACATTCAGACTCTTGGCCATATCATCCCAGTAACGCAAGCGAATTATCAGGGCGGCGTCAGGATTAAGTTCAAATTTTGCAGCTTCATCGCTGCCCATCACCCCTCCCTGAAATTCAAGTGTGGTTTTGCTTGCGGGCGATAGTTTATTGTAATATTCGGGGTGCTTATAAGTAAGGTACCTTTTGGCAAGTACATGCCCCTGTACCAGGGCGGCTATCCTTTCAGAGAAACCATGCTCAAGCAAATAATCAGCGCCTAATTTTTCGTGATCAACATTGCCCATGCCGTCCATGCTTCCGGCTTCGCCAGCATCGGCACACAAATGGCCAATATCATGAAAAAATGCTGCCAGTATCACCTCGTCATCATAACCCTCTTCTTTGGCAAGTGCTGCAGCCTGCGACATGTGTTCCAGCTGAGAAACCGGCTCACCGATATAATCTTCGTCACCAAATTTTTCATAAAGGGAAAATACTTCGCTAACAATGGCTTCAGGATTACGGGCAGCTAATTTCATTTATGATTTTTACTACAAATTAATGGAGTTGAAATTAGGATATTATTAAGACTGTGTTATTTAAAGTTAACGGGTAATTGTAAATTCATATTCAAACAAAAGTTTAACTATTATTAACAAAGTTTATTTTGACAGGATTGCCTGTTTAGTTACTTTGCGACCGCTAACAAATACAAAAATGGAAGAGGGTGTCCTTATACAGATCAGTAACCTCATAAAAGAACGGCGACGCGAAAAGAACATTACTGTGCAAGAACTTGCCCAAAGGGCAAATGTAAGTAAAGGGCTCATTTCGCAAATAGAAAACAGCCGAACTATTCCTTCGCTCATGGTATTGCTGGAGATTATAAAGGCCCTGGAAATTGAGCTCAAAGACTTTTTTAAGGATATAAACTCGAAAGTCGCTAATCCGCCTGTTTTAGTTAAACGAAAAAATGAATACGGGCACTTCGAAAAAGAACATGCTATAGGCTTTCATTATCAGCGTGTGTTTACACAGTCTATCAGCAGGTCAACCATTGACATTGTTATCCTTGAACTCGCGCCTGGCGCAAGTCGCCCTTTGGTTGAAACCGATGCCTTTGAATATAAATATGTATTAGCCGGCGAAATAGAATACCAGTTTAAAGAAGAAAAGATTAAATTAAGCCAGGGCGACTCCATGTTATTTGATGGCCGGATCCCTCATACCCCAAAAAACCTGGGCACACAAACGGCAAGTATGCTGGTAATTTATTTTTTTGAGGAAAAGAAATGAGTTAGTCATTGGTCATTTGCTGCGCGTCATTGGTCATTGGTCATTGATTTAACAAAGGTGCCCGCGTTTTACCAAAGGCTGTTCAGCCAGTGACCAATCAATGTCGTTTACTTAAGGAAAACGAATTATTCGCTCTTCCAGTGAACGTTCCTCGCCTCACCCTGCCCTCTCCAAAGGAGAGGGTTAAAAACAAAGCTAACGAAGAGCGAAGTTAAAGTCCTCTCCTTTGGAGAGGATTTAGGTGAGGCGAAATGACCAATGACTAATGACCCAATGACTAATGACCAATGACTACCGGAACTTAATCAAACCTTAACACAAATTTAGTTTCATATTAATAAACTAAGTTTAGTTTTGCTAAACAACAAGGTTCGAAAAAATATGTCAATAAAATTAGTAGTATTTGATATAGCCGGCACTACGGTTAAAGACAATAATGATGTAAGCAAGGCTTTCCAGGCTGCAATGCAAAAATCAGGCTACGAGGTCCCGCTGGAACTTATTAACCCGTTGATGGGCTATGAAAAAAACCTGGCTATAAGGCAGATGCTCCGCTTTCATGAGCCTAACGATGCTAAAATCACCACCGAACTGGTCAGCAAAATACATAAGGAATTTGTGCAGCAAATGATAGATTATTATCAGTATGCACCAGATATCATCCCTCTGCCAAATGTAGAAGAAACTTTTGCTGCACTACATGCACAGGGGATACAGGTGGGTATCAACACCGGCTTTTCACGTGATATTGCCGATACTATCATCAAACGTTTACAATGGGTTGAAAAAGGACTGATTGATCACCTGATTGGGTCGGACGAGGTGGAACTGGGACGACCGCATCCTTACATGATCCAAAAAATGATGGTGGATGGTGGTATTGCAAGGCCTAAAGAAGTTGCTAAAGTTGGCGACACAGAAGTTGACATACGCGAAGGCCAAAATGCAGGATGCCGCTATGTGATAGGCGTTACTACAGGGGTCTTTACCCGCCAGGAACTGGAACCATACAACCCTACGCATATTATTGATGATATAGCACAAGTGATTGACATCATAAACCAACAGGTATGAAAACTATCGACGGTCTGCGCGCAAAAGTTGCAAAATGGCCCTACAGCCTGTTATCAGTATTGGCGGCAGTTTCGGCTTTTGGCGCTTATACCTCTATGTATGCCTTCCGCAAGGCTTTTGCCGCCGGAACATTTACCGGCCAGCAATATTTTCACATTGATTATAAAGTTTGGCTGGTTATTGCGCAGATCATAGGCTATACCCTGAGCAAATTTTACGGCATCCGCTTTATAGCCGAAATAAAAGGCGCCAAACGCGGAATAACCATTTTAATACTTGTCGGGATTTCGTGGCTGGCGCTTTTAGGTTTCGCGCTGGTGTCTGCACCTTACAATATTATTTTTCTGTTCATTAATGGGTTCCCTTTAGGTTTGATATGGGGCCTGGTATTTGGTTACCTTGAAGGACGGCGGTCTACCGAGTTCATGGCTGCTGTATTGTCTATCAGTCTCATCTTCGCTTCGGGATTCGTGAAAACCGTTGGGCGTACGCTCTTACATGTTTTACCGGTTAATGATTTCCAGATGCCTTTTTTAACAGGTGCAATATTTGCCATTCCGCTGGTATTATTTGTGTTTTTTCTGGAATTGATTCCGCCACCCACGGCCGAAGATATTAAACAACGTACCCAACGTACACCCATGAATGCCGATCAGCGCAAACAATTTTTAAAGCGTTTTTTACCCGGCATCATTCTTACACTGGTCATTTATGTGCTGTTAACCGTTATGCGCGATGTGCGCGATAATTTTGAGGTGGAGATCTGGGCCAGCCTGGGTGTAAAAGGCAATATGATTTACACCAGCACCGACACACAGATCTCGCTGATTGTGCTGCTGGCTATGAGTTTGCTGATCCTGGTGCGCAAAAATCTGCGGGCCTTCAGCATTATTCACCTGCTTATTATTGGGGGCTGCGTTTTAATCGGGGTCTCAACTTTACTGTTTTCTTTTAAAATGATAGGCCCAACAGCATGGATGACCATGGCCGGCCTTGGTTTGTACCTGGGCTATGTGCCTTACAACGCCATTTTTTTTGAGCGGATGATTGCCACTTTCCATTACCGCAGCAACGTGGGCTTTATTATTTATGTAGCCGATTCCTTAGGTTACCTGGGCAGTGTAAGTCTGCTGCTGGTAAAAGAATTTGGAAGGCCAAACATAAGCTGGGGTGCTTTTTTTAAAGAGGGGGTGGTATTTGTAGCTGTAATTGGCGGCATCTGTGCGGTGCTGTCGCTTATCTATTTTTTAAGAAACGCGCAAAAAGGAAATAAAAATGAACATCCGCAAGATGAATTAAACATACAGGCAGCATGAAAAAAATAGCCTCAAAAAAATCTGCAATAGTTATTGGCGCCGGTATTGTCGGGCTTGCCACCACCCGGGCATTAGCCATCAGAGGATACAAAGTCACCGTATTTGAGCGTAATGAACGGGCAGTTGGTGCATCCATTCGCAATTTTGGGATGGTTTGGCCTATCGGTCAGCCTGCCGGGCCATTATATGACCGGGCCATGCTGTCACGCAGTATATGGAAGGATATTTGCACTGAAGCGCGAATATGGCATGACGAAGTAGGCTCCCTGCACCTCGCCTATGAACAAGACGAACTGCAGGCAATTACTGAATACGTTGAAGCAAATAATCAATACCGCGATTGCGCCTTACTCAGCCCAAAACAAACCTTGCAAAAATCGCCGGCCGTTAATTCTACAGGCTTAAAAGGTGCACTGTGGAGCAGTGATGAAGTTATTGTGGAATCGCGGGTGGCCGTTGGCCGGATAGCCTCGTACCTCAGTGAGAAATATGATGTGGAATTCCACTGGAACACAGCAATCTCTGCCATTGATCACCCAAAAGTTTTTTCGGGCGCCCGTAGCTGGGAAGCAGATGAAATATTTGTTTGCAGCGGCGCAGATTTTGAAACATTGTACCCTGAATTGTTTGAGTCGGTAGCCATCACCAAATGCAAATTGCAAATGATGCGGCTCGTTGCCCAGCCGGATGACTGGCGGATAGGCCCGGCACTTTGCGGCGGCTTATCATTGATCCACTATCCGGGTTTTCAATCGGCAGCCTCATTGCCTGCATTGCGTAAACGTTATGAGGAGCAATATCCTGATTACCTGCAATGGGGCATACATGTAATGGTTTCGCAAAATGGCGGCGGAGAGCTTACTATAGGCGATTCTCACGAATACGGACTGGTGCACGACCCTTTCGACAGGGAATTTATTAATAATTTAATAACGGCCTACTTACATAATTTTGCCAACTTTAAGGACTGGCAACTGATACAATCATGGCACGGGATTTACCCGAAAATGACGAATGGGCAAACTGAACTGGTGCTGGAAGCAGCGCCCAGCGTCACTATAATAAACGGACTTGGCGGTAACGGTATGACTTTATCGTTTGGCTTGTGTGAGGAATATATTGCTGGGAAAGTTGATAGTTGGCAGTAAGCAGTTCGCAGTAGGCAGTTTGCAGTTTAAAAAATGGAAACTGCAAACTGTCTACTGCAAACGGAATAATTTAGTTTACAGGAATAAAAAAAATGGATACCAGGAGAGATTTTATAAAAAAAGCGGCATTCTTAACCGGGGCAACGGGGATAGCAAATTTTTTACCAGCTTCTATACAAAAAGCAATGGCTATCAACCCGATGCCGGGCAGTACCTTTTTGGATGCTGAGCATATTGTAATCCTGATGCAGGAAAACCGCTCATTCGACCATTGTTTTGGTACGCTTAAGGGTGTAAGGGGCTACAATGATCCCCGGGCCATTGATCTTCCCAATAAAAACAAAGTTTGGCTTCAATCCAATAAAAAGGGAGACACCTATGCGCCGTTCCATTTGGATATTAAAAACACCAAAGCAACCTGGATGGAATCCCTTCCGCACTCCTGGCGTAACCAGGTAAATGCGAGGAATGATGGAAAGTTTGACCAATGGCTTGAAAATAAACGCAATAGTAATCCTGAATATGCTAACATGCCTTTAACTTTAGGCTATCATACCCGTGACGACATTCCGTTTTATTATGCCCTTGCCGATGCCTTTACCGTTTGCGATCAGAATTTTTGTTCGGCATTAACTGGTACTAACCCGAACCGCCTTTATTTTTGGACCGGCACAGTACGCCCGGAACAAAATGAAAAATCAAGGGCGCATGTATGGAATGAAGATATGGACTATGGCACGTTGAACTGGGCCACTTTCCCCGAGCGGCTGGAGGATAATGGCATATCATGGAAATGCTATCAGAATGAACTTGCTATAGACACCGGTTTTGAAGGTGAAGAAGACGACTGGCTGGGAAACTTTCAGGATAATCCACTTGAGTTTTTTGGGCAATACAACATCCATTTGCACGAACCGCACCTTGCGACAATGCAAAAAAAATCGGTTGATCTTCCTGTTAAGATCGATGGCCTGAAAAAACAAATTGCAGCTTTGCCTGCCGGCGATAAGACCCTTAAAAAATTAAAAAAACAATTGAGGGAAATGCAGTCAGATCTTGTTGCCGTGACTAAGGAGCGTGAAACCTGGCAGTCGGGCATGTTTGAAAAACTAACAGACAGGGAAAAAAACATCCACAATAAAGCATTCGATACCAACAAAAACGATCCCCATTACCGCGAACTTGAAAGCCTGAAATATAATGATAATGGCACCGAGCGTGAATTGAAAATCCCTAAAGGCGATGTATTGCACCAGTTCAGGGATGATGTAAAAACAGGCAAGTTGCCAACAGTATCATGGGTAACAGCACCAACAAATTTCTCGGACCATCCAACCGCAGCCTGGTACGGCGCCTGGTATGTTTCGGAAGTAATGGACATCCTTACCCAAAACCCGGAAGTATGGAAAAAAACAATATTCATACTTACCTATGATGAAAATGACGGCTACTTTGACCATGTACCACCTTTTGTTGCGCCACATTCGCACAAAACCGGGACAGGTAAAGTTTCGGCAGGAATAGATACCCGGGTTGAATTTGTAACCCTTGAACAGGAATTGGAACGAAATAATTTCCCGGAAAAATATGACCGTGAAAATTCCATAGGGCTTGGCTACCGCGTGCCGATGGTGATCGCTTCACCGTGGAGCAAGGGCGGCTGGGTAAACTCCGAAGTATTTGACCATACTTCAACTCTGCAGTTTCTGGAACATTTTTTAAGTAAGAAAACTGGCAAAGACATAAAAGAACCCAACATCAGCGATTGGCGCAGAACCGTTTGCGGTGATTTGTCATCCGTGTTCAGGCCATACAACGGCGAAGCTATTCCTAATCCTGAATTTTTACCAAAAGACGAATTTGTTGAGAGTATCCACAAAGCACAGTTTAAAAAAGTACCCGATGATTTTAAGCTGCTTACTGCCGACGAGATTGCACAGATCAATAAGGCCCCGCACCTGTCGCCATACATGGCTAAGCAGGAAAAAGGTATAAAACCATCGTGTGCTTTGCCTTATCAGCTTTATGCCGATGGCAAATTAAGCCGCGATAAAAATTCGTTTGAAATAAAATTCACGGCTGGCAACGAGGTTTTTGGCAAAAATGCAGCCGGATCGCCGTTCAACGTTTATGCACCGGGCAAATACCTGCAGGAAAAGGATAACCAGCAGGTGTTTGATAATGTACGCACCTGGGCTTACACCGCTGTTGCCGGCGACACTTTAACCGATGCCTGGCCGCTCAACGAGTTCGAAAACAGTAATTACCATTTGCGGGTGTACGGGCCAAATGGTTTTTTCCGTGAGTTTAAAGGCAATGCTGCCGACCCGGATATTGAAATAACCTGCGAATACCAGCGCAACCATAGTGACGGGAAAACACTGACAGGAAATATTGACCTGAAACTGCACAATTCAGGAAGTGCTGCACATACCATTGAAATAACCGACCATGCTTATAAAGCCAATAACCATAAAAGGGTGCTTTCGGCAGGGGGCAAATCAAACATAATGCTTAACCTGCTTAACAGTTATGGCTGGTACGATTTCAGTATAAAAGTTGCAGGCAGTCACAATTTTGAAAAACGATATGCCGGCCGTGTAGAAACCGGCATATCATCTTTCAGCGACCCGCAAATGGGGAATGTGTAGGGAATTTGTCTGAATCAGAATTTTCAGAATTATAGAATTAGCAGAATTTAATCTGCCCGCATCTTGAAAGTTCTGATTTGGACTACGCTTCCAGTATTCGTCTTAAATAGTTGATCTGTCCTAAATGGTAGGTAAAGTGACCGTAAAAACCTGTCAGGTAAAATGCGGTACTTTTTTGTCCCCAAAAATCAAGTGCATAGGTTTCGTCTAATTTCGATTGGGTGATCCCCGCCAAGCTTGATTTAACAACTTCGATAGTACTGTCAATATCGGACACCAGTTTTTCACGGGAAACACCGGTTAGTGAAAACTCTTCTTCGCGGTTGCGCACATAACCGGTTCCGCCAACCAGCGTACCTACGGTATAGTTCAAATTACCAAGCAGGTGCAAAACCAGCGTACCGGCCGGATTAGTAATACCTTCGGCTTTGCGCCAGATGTTTTCTTCAGTTTTAAAGTTGTTTATTTCGTCGCGTAGTTTTAAAAGTTCGCGTTCAAAAAGTTCGCTTAGATAGTTTTCCATAATATTCGGTTTGTGCTTAAATGAGGTGGCAATTTAATAAGCCTTAAGTTATCTGGATGTAAATTTTTGGTATTTGTAGCGTCGCAATACTTTGCGACCCGGACAATTGTTACGCCGACTTTGGTAACCGCTTTATTATTAATCCTACAAAATTTTTTAAAGCTGCACTGAGCAAATCGGTTAAAAGTTTAAGGACGGAGTAAGTTGAACAGGAGGGAACAATTTTTAATGTTTGCTTTAGAAAGCCTTTTCAAGGCGCTTTTCAAGCACAGGGGTTATATCTGCAACAATATCATGAACAATTTCATCTTTAAGCTTCTTCTTCTGCTCTTTTGAAAAGACCGTTTTCATTTCCCCTTTATCAGGAAGTATGTTATCTGCTAAAACCTGACTTTTTGTTTTTCGGGTTTGTGATAATTTTACAATATAAAACACGCTAAAGAAAATCACTATGGAGAACAATACTCCTGCCGTAATCCACGGACCGATTTGGTTAAATGATGCCATAATCTTTAGATTTTCTTTAACAACGAATAAATGTACAAAAATAGTGCTAAAACTCCAATTAAAAGCAAAGGAATAAATAGCCATCCCAAACCAATGAGAATCTCCTGACTATGAGTTGGCCTGTCAATACTATACAAAGTTACCATTCCACCGGTAGCAGCCAGCAGAGCAACCATTAAAAATTTGATAATTTCAGTGTGTAATTTAATTTCTTCCTTAGTTCCTTCGGTGGTCATGCAGGTATAGGTTTTATTTAGGCAATAATACATAAATATTTACCAAAATGAATAAAACTTCCCTTTTAAGGGACTACTCCCCAGTAAGCAAAGGATTATTAACCGTACCCACAAACAGTATAAGGCCGCTGTTCATTTCCCTGATGGCGAAAATAAATGGATGGTTGAATACCGGGTTAAATTCGGGCGCTGTATCGGTCGGTACTATCACAACAGAAGTAGCTGCTGCTGCCGTTGTTCCGCTTTCATCCACACCGACAAAGGCCTTATGTTTAACCTCACTTATTTTAAGACGTACTGATGGGTTGATCAGTGAAAAATCTGCCGCGTCAGAAAACGCGTTGCCAAGGCCGAGGCTGGTTAATGCATCGTTAAGGGATGTGCTATAACTAAAAGTGAATTTAGGTAAAGTAACCTGGCCGTTAATTGCCCTCAGATTACTTACCCAGCTTTGCCATTGCAGAGAATCTATACCCGCAGCCAGCTGGCTTAGTGTTGTGTTGCCGTTTGGTGTAATAATTACCATGCTATATTTACTGTTGGAGTATGGCAGTTCATATACACTTGCTTTTGCATCACCATAGTAATTAAAATCTATCTTCCCTGTCATAAAGCTGGCCTGTACAGTGCTGTTGTCAGCTAAGTAAAATGGCATCGGAGTAGTTTTACTTGGGTCGAAGCGTTCTTTCCAGGTGCTTTTAAAATACATGGCATTTACCAGGTACATTACGGCATTGCCTGGGATTGAAGTAAGTATGGACGGTATTTTTCCATGAGTTTCGGTACTCACCCAATTATTTATGGTGCTTAGGGCTGTTTGGTTTGTAAAATCAAGCGCCTGCACCCGGGCACGAAAATAAGTGCTGTCGGTTTGTAAAAACTGCGGCAGCACGCTGAATCCCTGCCGGTACCAGATAGAGTTGGCAATATTCAGCGTAGTATTAGGGTCGAGTTCGGGGAGATTGGTGACCAGGTTGTTGTAATAGTCGTTCACCTGTGCCTGGCTAAGACCTGCAAAGTTCAGTGTTTTTTTGAACGCTGTAAGTGTTGCACCATTGGCGCCATTGCTGGTCATACCAAGGGCAAAACTCACGCTAAGCGGCGATACAAACAGGTTGGCGCCCCCTGTGTTTGTACTATCCAGGTTTTTAAAAAGTTTTAATGTAAACGCATTATCCGCTGTTACTTTTTGCTGCTCAATGACGGTAAGAACCAGGTTTTTACCCTTATTGTTATTGTTTTGATTTGGAGTAACTGCGGCTTTTTTGCAGGAAGCGAAGCCGGTAATCAGCAGCAATAATAACAGCGGAGGTTTACGTAACAAATTCATAAGATCAGTAATGATTTTTTTTCATTCGGTTATAATACATTACGGATACTGTTGATTATACGATACAGGATGAGTGAAAAATATTTTTGATAGCGATGGGGTTGATACCTAATACTAAAAAAGCTTAGGTATGCATATTAAAGTCTTCTATGGTTTTAAAAATAACCGGCATCCCTTTTTTTAACCAGTCGGGGATTTGTTCTGTTGGGATAGCGTCAACCGGTATGCCAAATTCAAGTTCAGCAATGGGAATAATCTTATTTGAAGTGTCTATTAACCTAATAGAATTGAATATAGCGAAATTTTTATCGAGCATTTCCATATTTCCCCAATAGTTGTTTTCTATTGCGAGAGGGGTAACATGAAATCCACCGGTTTTAACCCGCATATCAACCCTTTGAATGGATCTTATTAAAGTATTCAGGCCGCAAAAAATAAGATGTATTTCAAACCCTTCATCCTTGAATCTTTCCGGAATTTTCCAGGCGCCAGCTCCTGTAAAATGGCCCTCGTAAACAAAATCTCTCTTTTGCCCTATGCTTAACTCAACAAGTCTTAAAAACTCTTCTTCAAGAGCCTCTTCCGCAAGCTTTCTTGACTCTTTGGATGAGCGGGTAATTTTATAAAACGCTGTAATTTGTTGAGTAAAAAAAATATCCCCGTCAAAAATATCGAGTGTGCAGTGTTCCGCGGGCAATAAGGCTTGTTTATAAGTGGATTTTCCGGCCCCATTGCTGCCTGTAATGATAAATAATTTGGGTTTAATGGAAAACCTCATGCTTCTCTTTTAAAGCAACAGTTTCATTTCTGCTAAGGATTCTGATCACTGAACGTGGTATATCAAGGTTATCTTTGTTAATCTGCTCAACCTGGATACGGCCATCAGGATACTCATAGTAAGCCTGATCGTCGGGTAACTCGTCGTCAAATATCATAAAACAGTGGCCTTCATTCAAATTATCCCGCCGTAGTTTGGTGATCACTTGCTGCATTGCTAAAACACGATCATCCGGGTGATTATTTATGGTTTCCATCTTTGTTCTATTCCTATTGTGAGATAAAGTTACAACAAAAGTAATTAGCTTCAGTGTCAAAAATGTAAACTTGAAGATATTTACTTATCTCATCTTAAAAAGATCACCCTCAAATTTAGTAAAGCTTCGGCCCGCCCTATCAACATTTTTACACTAAATTTATACTGCTTTGTAATATATCCCCGATATTCATAGCAAATCCAGTTACAGCCTTTTTGATATGAAAAAAACTTACATCTTATTAAGCTTTTTAGTGCTGTTTTGCCCGTATATTTTACTGGCGCAAAGCGGCAAGGTTTACGACAATTTGTCGCTGCCGAGCAAAATATTAAAAAGCGAACGCAAATACGCGGTTTACCTGCCGCCGGGTTATGAAACATCCGACCGCAGCTACCCTGTGCTGTACCTGCTGCATGGCAGCGGTGACGACCAAACCGGGTGGGTGCAGTTTGGCGAGGTTTTAAACATAACCGATAAAGCGATCGCAGATGGCACCGCTACGCCGATGATCATTATTATGCCCGATGCCAATACCGGGCGTAAAGGTTATTTTAACGATATTAAAGGCGACTGGAACTATGAGGATTTCTTTTTTCAGGAGTTAGTGCCTTATGTTGAAAAGAAGTTCCGCATAAAAAACGAAAAACGTTTCCGCGCCATTGCCGGTTTGTCGATGGGCGGGGGAGGTTCTTTTATGTATGCGCTGCATCATCCCGAACTGTTTTCGTCTGCCTGTCCGCTGAGTGCTGCGGTTGGACCATTGACATTGGATGATGCCCGAAAAGCGATCACCAAAAACAACCCCGGCATTGCCGATTCGCTGATAGTGAATTATTATAATCAGCACAGTGCGCTGGCTTTGATCAATAATATGCCCGATGATCAGAAGAAAGCGGTGCGCTGGTATATTGATGATGGTGATGATGATTTTTTATACGAAGGGAATTGCCTGGTGCATATTGCCATGCGCAAAAAGGAGATCCCGCATGAGTTTCGTGTACGCGATGGCGGCCATACCTGGACCTACTGGCGGGCATCTTTACCAAGTGTGCTGGAGTTTGTGTCGGAGGCTTTTCGTCAGTACTGATTGTCTGAACTCGAATTTATGGAATTAAAGAATTATCAGAATTTAACAAATCGGACAAGCAAATTCCTTAATTCCATCAATTCAACAAATTCGAGTTCAGACAAAAAGTCACCAATGCCTCAATGACCAATGACCCAATGACTAATAACTAATGACTAATGACCAAATACCATGGAACGTAGAAAATTTTTAAAAAACACAGCTTTAACAGCTGCTTCGCTTGCGCTGTTTGGCAAAAAAAGTTTTGCATCGATGCTGGCTGATCCGGTTTACCAGTTTAAACCCCTGCGCAATAATGTAGGCATGTTTGCCGAACAGGGCGGAACGATTGCCTGGATGATCAATAAGGAAGGTATCGTGGTAGTGGATGCCGAATTTCCCGACCAGGCTACACATCTTATCGGCTTGCTGAAAAAGCAGTCTGATCTGCCTTTTGAATGGCTCATCAACACCCATCACCATGGCGACCATACCGCCGGGAACATTTCTTTTAAGGGGATAGTTAATAAAGTGGCGGCACATGAAAACTCGCTTGCCAATCAAACCGCAGTGGCGGTGAAAAACAAAACTGAAGACAAACAGCTTTATCCCGATACTACCTTTACCGATAAATGGAAAATTAAAGTGGGTGATGAACGTATTTCCGCGCATTATTTCGGTACCGGCCATACCAACGGTGATGCCATGATCCATTTTGAACATGCCAATATTGTACATGCCGGCGATCTTGTTTTTAACCGCCGTTATCCCTTTGTTGATAACAGTGCCGGCGCATCGGTAAAACATTGGGCTATTGCTCTGGAAAAGGCTCGCAAAAAATTTGATAAAGATACCATGTTCGTTTTCGGCCATGCTTTCGATCCCGAAAAGGTTATAGGCACCATGGATGATGTGATCGCCATGCAAAACTTTATGGAGAAACTGGAAGAGTATGTGGCAGGCGGTATTAAAGCCGGGAAAACCAAAGAAGACATCCTAAAAACAAGCACCATCCCTGGCATTACCGACTGGCAAGGCCAGGGAATAGAACGCGGCATTACAGCCGCCTGGGAAGAATTGACCAGGACATCTTAATAAATAATTAAAAATAAATTCATGAACCCATTATCAGCATTACTGCTTATTGTTTTTCATTTCAATATTGGCGGCCATAAAAATGCTTCCTCGCAGGAGGTACTCCAAAGCATGTACAGCCGGTACCACAATAAATGGCATAAATCTTTAAAGTTTAACCAGACAACCGAACGGTACAGGAATGATAGTTTGATAAAGACCAATACCTGGTATGAAACTATTGTTTATCCGGACCTTTTAAGGATTGATTTTGATTCTGTGAAAAGCGGCAATGGAGTAATTTTCAGGCACGACTCCACCTATGTTTTTCGAAACAGCAAGGTTGTACGCTCAACAAAGGACGAAAATGAACTGATATTTTTCCTTGGCGGGATGTATTCTATGACATTCGACAAGGTATTGAGCCATTTTGCAGATTTGCATTATGATCTTTCAAAATTCCACACCTCTGTATGGAAGGGCAAACCCGTTTATGTATTAGGTGCAGATAATGATGGCGACAAGGTAAATCAACTTTGGATTGACCAGGAAAAGCAGGTGGCCGTACGGTTTATCAAATACGATAATAATATGAAAGAAGAAGGCTTTTTTGAACAACAGTTGCCGCTAAAAAAAGCCTGGAGCGAAACCAAATGCAGTTTTTATATTAACGATAAACTGCTTCAGGTTGAAAGCTATCGCGATTTGGTTCCGGATGGCCTGTTAATATGAACATATTTGATCCAAACCGTATTGGCAAGTAGTAATTTGATTTTAACTTAATCCAACCCAGTCAACCAATTACCATCATGCTCAAACCCATCAAAACCCTAATTTGCCTGTTGCTGTTTCCCGCGGCTTTATGGGCACAAACCGAACCAATGGTTATTCCTTTATGGCCAAATGGTGAGCCTGGTTTCGAAAACCGCCGCAACGAACCAGAGCAAGCGAAGGATTATTGGGTAAAAAACATCCATAACCCATCGCTTACCGTATTTTTGCCGCCGAAGGACAAAGCAAATGGCGTGGCTGTAGTTGTTTGTCCGGGTGGCGGGCATAGGCTATTGGTTTGGACAGCCGAGGGGATTGACCCTGCCAAATTCCTGAACGGCCTTGGCGTAACTGTGTTTGTGCTGAAATACCGTTTGGGCCGGGATACCCTTTCGCCCTATAAAATTGAAGTGCATGCCCGCGAGGATGGCTTACGGGCCATGCGCCTGGTACGCAGCCGCGCTGCTGAGTTCGGTATTGATACGGCGCGGATAGGTATGATGGGCTTTTCGGCAGGCGGAGAGGTGGTGGATATGGTAGCATTTGGCCCAAATACCCCTGACCCGAATGCTCCCGACCCAATTGATCGTCAAAATGCGAAGCCTGATTTTTTGGTGCAGATCTACCCTGGTCCGCTTTTTATACCAGGTGCTATCCCGCATAATGCGCCCCCAATATTTTTGCTGGCCGCCAATGATGATCCCTGCTGTTCCATATCCGTAATGAAACTATTGCAGGCCTACCGCGATGCCAAAGTACCTGCCGAGGCACATCTTTTTACGCAAGGCGCGCACGGCTTTAATATGGGCTACCGTTCAAAACTGAAATCGATCAACAACTGGCCGCAACGCCTGGCAGATTGGTTATCGGATTCCAATATTTTGCAGCCGCTTAGCTCGGCGAGGCCTAAGGTGCTGCATTAAGTTTGGCTGTCGCCGAAATTTAGGGAGAAGTTAATATCGAATAATGAATTTCGAATGTCCGAAGTAAATTAATCCGTTTAGTGATTGAAAATTTTTGCAAAAAGAATCATAATGAATAGATACTGTGTGGTTTATCACAACTCCCCTCTTGAGAGGGGGTGCGGTTGCCCGGGTAGTGGCGGGGGTGTGTTAGCCGGCATATTGGTTAACACACCCCTCCACCCCTCTCAAGAGTAATGTCACTAACTTAAGGTATTCAATATTCGATATTAACTCGCCGAACATTTTTATTCTAAGTTAGTGACATTACTCTTGAGAGGGGAACCACACAGGCTCGTGCTTTTAATTTTCTACTACAGTCCCCCCTGCCCCCGGTATAATTTTATGGGCTTATCCAGCTTTAGTTTTAACACCGTGATATATTTATCCTGAACGTCATCAGGCAGGTTGATGTAAACCAGCCCAGGTACTGGGCTCCACGATATTTTACCAACTACTTTATGTGTAAGTTTTGTGCCGTTTCCTACCACGGAGATTTCTTCAATTTTATTATCCAGTCCTTTAAGCATTAGTTGTCCGCTTGTTTTGCCATGTACAAATAAGTAAAGCGTGGTGGAATCTTTTGAAAGGGTGGTAGGCCCGTAAAAATGACCCTGGGGTATGCCTGCTATGGTATTAAATATGGCCTCGCCGTTTTTCTTATTCCAGGCCCCTAATTCTTTTAATACATTAATCTCCTGATCCGGGATGGTCCCGTCTTCTTTTGGCCCGATATCAAGGAGCAGGTTCCCGCCATTGGCAACGGCATCAACAAAAATGGTGATGACCTCATAGGGTGTTTTCCAGTTTTGGTCGTGCTGCTGGTAGCCCCAGTTATCGTTAACTGTCATGCATAGTTCCCACCAGTTAAAGGGCGGGCGGCTCACCGGGAAATTTTGCTCGGGGGTAGTATAATCCCCATAGCCCTGCAAACGGCCGTTTATAATTGCCGCCGGGTTTTTAGCCAAAATAATATGCCTTACCTTTTCCGATTCCCATTCTTCGGCACTGTGTTCCCAATCGCCGTCGAACCACCACAGGTCGGGATTGAATTTATCGCCGATCTCTTTGATCTGTCCCTGGAAAAAGGCCCTGAACCTGTTCCATCTTACATAGTCATTTTCAACGCTATAGCGCGAACTGTCCTTTAAAAACCCCGGATAGTCCGGGTGCGACCAGTCGATCAGTGAAAAATAAGCACCGCATTTAATATCCCTTTTTCGCAATTCATCAAAAAAAGGTTTTATCATGTCAATTTTCGCAGGCGTTGTTTTTACAATGCTCAGGTTGTCCTGTTTTGTATCGTACATCGCCACGCCGTCATGGTGTTTGGTGGTAATAACAGCATATCTGGCGCCACTTTCTTTGATCAGGTCGGCCCAAAAAGCAGGATCATAATGCTTCAACGTAAACCCGTTCAACTGTTTCATATAATCGGTATAGCTGATCTTTTTATTATGAAAGCTCCATGATTCATCAATACCGTTTACCGAATAAATACCGGCATGGATAAAAATCCCCAATTTGGCATCCTGGAACCATTGCATTTTTTGAGAAATAGTTTTAGGATCAATTTTAGTTTGGGCATAGCTATAAACAAACAGCAGACAAAAAATGCCGGGCAATAATATTCTTCTGATCATATGGGCTCTTTATGGTTTAATAAGAGATTGCAATAATAGAAAGATTTTTTTGTGTTTTGGAGGGGGAATATCAGTACTGCTATACTGTAGGATATTGCGTTTCTCTCCCCGGTTAACAAAAAACAGGCAACGGCTATTAAAAATTGGTTAAGTAGTTTTTAAAATATAACTTTATCGTAAAATTAGCCTGAATAACCTTTAACACATTTCTGTAAAAGGTGGTTGTTCTAAACTACATCTACTATATGAAGCGGATCCGTAACCTAATCCTAATCCTGACGCTACCCTTAACCTGCCTGGCGCAGTTTACCATTTCCGGAAAAATACTAAACCAGGCCGATACCAAACCGCTGGCCAATACCAATGTATTTTTAAGTAATGCAACCATCGGCGACAGGACAAAAGCCGACGGAACTTTTAGACTGACTAATATAAAGCCAGGTAAATACACTTTGGTGGTTTCGATGGTAGGTTTTGAGAGTTATAGCCAAAGCGTTTTAATCAGTGACGGGAATCTTGCGTTATCCGATATTTTCATTTTTCCCAAAACAATTCTGCTCAACGAAGTGAAAATTAAGCCGATCGATGATCACATCTGGGAGCGTAACTATGCGTGGTTTAAAGAACAGTTTTTAGGGACGTCGGCGTTGTCAAATGAATGCAGGATACTGAATCCGGAAATACTCGACCTGAACTATGACGAATCCAAAAACGAGCTTACAGCGTCATCAACAGACTTTTTAGAAATAGAAAACAATGCACTGGGTTACCGGGTAAAATACCTGCTGAGCAGTTTTGTAATGAATAATAAAGAAATTAACGCAATATCGTTTAGTTACCAGGGTTATACTTTGTTTAGTGAGATGGCGGGTACAGCTGCACAGCAAAAAAGCTGGCAAAAAATGCGGCAGCAGGTTTATGAAGGCTCGGCCATGCACTTTTTCCGGTCGGCGCTGGACAATCGTATAGAAGAAGAAGGGTTCAGGGTATTACGGCTGGCAAAATACCCGAACCCCGAAAGGCCGGCTGAAAAGGTGATAACGGCAAAGATCGCAGCGTTTAAGGGGGATAACCACCACCGCGATTCCTTGTTGTACTGGCAAAAAAAAGCAAAACTTGCAGTGTGGCTTCAGGCCTTTGTAAATGTTCCTTTGAACAGGGCCGACCTCGTAACTGAAACCAAAGAGGCCGGCATCTACACTTTTGGTTGCGATAACGACGATCTGTACATCAACTATAACAAAAGTCAACGTTTCCCCTCAAATATTAGCCTGGCACGTATTAATTACCCGGGCAATACCGACGAAACCTTTGTCAGCTTTAATGCAGCTTATGCATTGTTTGATAACAATGGAGCGGTAACTACCCCGGCCAGCCTTACCTATAGCGGGGCCTGGATCAGGAACAGGGTTGAGGCCCTTTTACCTGTTGACTATGAGCCGGTACAAAACAAAATAGCAAACCATGCTGATAGTTCGGTATTGAAAAACATCTTTTTAAAATTGAAAACATATTCAGATAGTCATTTAAGCGAAAAAGTTTACCTGCATCTGGACAGCCCCTGGTATAACGAGGGCGATACCATTTGGTATAAAGCATATACGGTTGTCGGGCAAAATCACCAGTTATCCGCTTTGAGCGGGGTTTTGTATGTGGAACTCATCAGCCCTAAAGATTCGGTGGTATCGCGGCAGATCTTGCATTTAACGTCAGGCGCCGCCTGGGGCGATATTGTGTTAACCGGGGCCATCAGGCAGGGCGACTACCGGCTCCGCGCCTATACCAACTGGATGCGCAATGCAGGGCCGGAATATTTTTTTAATGAAAAGATCCATATCGGCGGGTACGATGCCCCTCCACCTGTTAAACAAATCGCACAGGCAAATCCCGACGTGCAGTTCTTCCCGGAAGGCGGTGAACTGGTAAATGGACTGCGGTCAAAAATAGCTGTAAAGGCTGTAAATCGAAACGGGCTTGGCCAGGATATAAAAGGAACAATAGAAGATAATGAAGGCAACGTGATCGTTGATTTTGCTACACAACACCTGGGCATGGGTGCATTCGCTTTTAACCCGCAAAGCGGCAAAACCTACAAGGCCAGGATAAAAACCGGCATCGGCGAAACCGCTTTTGAAGTTGATTTGCTCAAAGCAAAAGAAGCAGGTTTTACTTTGGGCATCAATAACAGCCGGCCCGACAGTATTTTTTTAAAGGTAGCTGCTAACGAGGCTTTGTTTCAGCAAAAACAGCACAGCGCTTTTTATGTGATCGCCCAAACCGGCGGCAAAGTTTATTATACTGCAAAAAGCACACTGGAAGATATGGTATTCACCGCCGCTATTGATAAAAAACGATTCCCATCGGGCATTGTGCAGTTCACTTTGTTTTCGGAAAGCGGCGAGCCTTTAAATGAGCGTTCAGCTTTTATTCAGAATAACGATACGTTGCAATTAAAAATAAACAACCCGGTTAAAACTTTTACCACCGGGCAAAAAGTAACCTTTGACCTTGACGTAAAAAACCCAACGGGAAAGCCGGTGATGGGCGCTTTTTCGGCAGCGGTAACCAACGAAAGTATGTTGCTGGGCGATGAAGCCTCTGATAATAATATATTCAGCAGCCTGTTGCTCAGTTCGGACCTGAAAGGCTATGTGGAAAAGCCAGGCTATTATTTCACCAATGCCAATGACCAAACAAATGCCGACCTGGATGTGCTGATGCTCACCCAGGGATACCAGCGTTTTGAATGGAAGCCCATTTTAAATAACACACCACCACAGATCACTTACCAACCCGAAACTTCGCTGGAACTGGCCGGTAGTATCAACACCTATTCGGGCAAGCCGGTACCCCATGCCAAAATCTCGCTGATCGCCGCTAAAGATAATTTTTTAACGGATACCGTGACGGATGCGGATGGCAATTTCATATTCAAAAATCTTGATTTGCCTGATTCTGCAAAAGTGCTGCTGAGCGCTAAAAAGATCAATAACAACAATAATGTAAACATCAGTATTAATAAACAGGCTTACCCGCCGGTTATTAAGGAAAAACAGTCAGCTTATGTTGACGCGATCACTGCTGAACTACCGGTGACAACAAAGCCGGACAGTGTTCAAAAACGGATGCAGCAAATTACAGATCTCCGCAATAGGCGTATGCTGAAGGAGGTTACAATTAAGGGTCATAAAATATATAAACGTGAGGATCCTGACCTTACCTATTCAACCAACATGAACGGCCCCGGCCACGCGGATCAAATTATAATGCAGGACGACCTGGATGGATGTGTTACGCTTACCGATTGTTTGACAGGAAAGCTCCGTGGAATAGATATTAAGGGCGGGAAAGCTATTAATTTACGTACGCATGGAATGCATCAAAGCCCCATTATGTCTGTGTCAATTGACGGTGCTATAAGTAAAGATATTAATTTAGACGATATCAACCCTAACATTATTCATAGTATAGAAGTTTTATCAAGCGTTTCCACCTATTCAGTTTATGGCATCGATATCGGTGGCGGCGTGTTAGTAATAACCACCAAACATGGTAAAGATTATGTGTCCAAAGACCAGGCTCCGGGTACGCTTATTTATAACTTCAGAGGTTTTTACAAAGCGCATGAATTTTATTCGCCAAAATATGATAAACCGCAAAGCAACACCTTGGCGTCCGATTTGCGCGGTACCATTTACTGGAACCCCAATATCATTACCGGTACGGATGGCAAGGCTACCTTAAACTATTATAATGGAGGCACCAAAGGTACCTACCGGGTAGTAATAGAAGGCATTGATGATGAGGGCAACCTGGGTAGGTTGGTTTACCGGTATAAATTGGAGTAATTCATTGTAATGGCAGTGTATAGTCTTCAATATCCGGCATAGTGATAAAGGAATTAATGACCTGAATAACAGCGTTATGTTTGCAATATGCTTAGCATCGGCTGCACTCAACCACCTTTCACAATATGATCGGTAATCAGCTTTGTCGCCCCGGTATGCTCCTCCACATAAACTTGTATTTTTTTGGAGGTCGCATTATAAAATGCCTCATCACTTATTAAGGTATCAGCAATACCTTTTAACTGCATTTGGTTGCTGATGCTAAAACCAGCTCTTAACGCCACCAGGTCATGGGCTTCTTTAAACTTTGCATAATTTGGCCCGAAAATAACCGGCAGGCCAAAAGCCGCCGCTTCAAGCGTGTTGTGGATCCCGGCGCCAAAACCACCGCCAATGAAAGCAATGTCTCCGTATTGATACAGGGATGATAACATGCCTATATTGTCGATGATGAGCGTTTGCTGAGTGCCGGAAAGTGAATGCTGAGTGCTGAGTTGCGAATACCTTATGGATGAATTTGGAGGTAATAGGTCGGTCAGTTTATATATTTTTTCTTCACCAATCTCGTGCGGGGCGAAAATAAATTTCCAGTCAGGGTATTCCGTGGTGAGGTCGGCCACTAACTTTTCGTCTTCGGGCCAGGTGCTGCCGGCAATAAAAACTTTATGCCCGCTGCAAAACTCTGCTACAACAGGAACCGGTTTAGGCTGCTTCGCATTGGCCCAAACCCTGTCGAAACGGGTATCGCCGCTGATGGCTGCATTATTGAGCCCTATGCCCTGCAGTAGTTGTTTTGAGCGTTCATCCTGCACAAAAAAATAGCTTACAAAGCTTAAAATCTTACGGTGCAAACTGCCATACCATCTGAAAAATATTTGCCCCGGCCGGAAGATCCCCGAAATTATATAAACCGGTATATCGCGGCGGTGGGCTTCGTTAAAAAAATGATACCAGTATTCGTACTTGGTAAATATGGCCATTTTGGGTTTTATGGCGTCAATAAATTCCCTGGCATTTTTGGCTGTGTCGAGCGGAAGATAATAAACAAAGTCGGCCAGCGTCGTGTTCTTTCTTACCTCGTATCCCGAAGGTGAAAAAAAGGTGATAACGATTTTATTTTCAGGATAAATGCGGCGCATTTCCTCTAAAACAGGACGCCCCTGTTCAAATTCACCAAGTGAAGCAAAATGAAACCAAATACTATCATTACAACGTATAAATGCGTACCTTTTACGACCGTTTAACCATAGCCTGGCCTTTTTATTTAAAAGTGAAGCAAGCCAAATAGTTACAAAATATAATCGGACTCCGATATTGTAGAATAAAAGCATTTTAATAATGAATTGTTACCTTCGCAGTGCATAAATGTAATACAATAAAATTAACGTGGCGGCCGGAGTTCAAAAGCGCATTTATAAAAAAAACAAATTAACTAAAATAAATTCATGAAAATTGCAGTAGTAGGAACAGGATACGTTGGTTTGGTAACCGGCACCTGTTTGGCAGAAACCGGCAACCAGGTAATATGCGTAGATATAAATGAGCAAAAAGTAAAAATGATGCAGGAAGGCCAGCTTCCAATCTACGAGCCGGGACTTGAATTGCTTTTTTATCGAAATATTGTTCAGAAGCGCTTACATTTTACCTCGAACCTGGCCGAAGCAATTGCAGAAGCTAAAATAATATTTCTTGCACTGCCGACTCCTCCGGGCGGAGATGGCTCTGCCGACCTGAGTTATGTATTGGGTGCGGCAAAAGACATCGCCAAACTACTTACTGATTATAAAGTAATTGTAACCAAATCAACCGTTCCGGTTGGTACCGCTGATAAGGTAACTGCGGTGATGAAAGCCAATACCGAAGTTGAGTTTGCTGTAGTATCGAATCCTGAGTTTTTGAGAGAGGGCGTTGCGGTTGAAGACTTTATGAAACCCGACCGCGTAGTTGTTGGTACCATGGATGACCGCGCGCGGAAACTACTGGCAGAATTATATTCACCATACGTGCGCCAGGGTAACCCGGTTATCTTTATGGACGAACGTTCATCGGAGTTAACAAAATATGCCGCGAACTCTTTCCTTGCAACAAAAATTTCTTTTATGAATGAGATTGCTAACCTGTGCGAACTGGTTGGCGCCGACGTTGATATGGTACGCCGTGGGATTGGCGCCGACGAACGTATCGGCAGACGCTTTTTATTCTCAGGCATAGGATATGGTGGCAGTTGTTTTCCTAAGGATGTTCAGGCCCTGGCAAAATCAGCCGAGGAGCATAAATATGATTTCAAAATATTGAATTCGGTAATGGAAGTTAACCAGATTCAGAAACATGTATTGGTTGAAAAAGTAAAAAAATACTTCAAAGGCGACCTGAAAGGTAAAAAGTTTGCGATGTGGGGGCTGGCATTTAAGCCTGAAACTGATGATATTCGCGAGGCGCCTGCTTTGTATATTATTGACGACCTGTTAAATGCCGGTGCTACTGTGAGCGCATTTGATCCTGAAGCCATGAATAACGTAAAAAACCTGATCGGTGACAAAATTACTTATGCCGAAGATCAGTATGATGCATTGAAAGGTGCCGATGCACTGTTGATTGTTACAGAATGGTCGGTTTTCAGGACCCCTGATTTCGACCAGATCGAGAATTCTCTGAAAAATAAAGTAATATTTGATGGCCGTAACCTTTACGACCTGGAAAGAATGATAGATAAAGGTTATTATTATAACAGTATAGGAAGGAAACTGATCAGCTAATGGAGGCCCGTAAAAGAATATTGATCACCGGCGCAGCCGGATTTTTAGGATCGCATTTATGCGACAGGTTTATAAAGGAGGATTATCATGTTATCGGCATGGATAACCTGATCACCGGCGATCTGCGCAATATAGAGCACTTGTTTAAACTGGAAAATTTTGAGTTTTATAACCATGATGTTTCCAAATTTGTGTACGTGCCCGGCGACCTGCATTATATCCTTCATTTTGCCTCACCGGCAAGCCCCATCGATTATTTAAAGATTCCGATTCAAACGCTGAAAGTGGGATCTTTGGGTACGCATAATCTTTTGGGTTTGGCGCGCTCAAAAAACGCCAGGATGCTGATCGCATCAACCTCCGAAGTTTACGGCGACCCGAGTGTTAACCCGCAACCCGAAGAATATTGGGGCAATGTTAACCCGGTGGGCCCGCGTGGGGTTTATGATGAAGCCAAACGTTTTCAGGAAGCCATAACAATGGCCTACCATACTTTTCATGGCCTGGAGACCCGTATTATCAGGATCTTTAATACGTATGGCCCGAGGATGCGCCTGAATGACGGCAGGGTTTTACCGGCATTTATTGGGCAGGCATTGCGTGGCGAATCATTAACCATGTTTGGTGACGGCTCACAAACAAGGTCTTTTTGTTATGTGGATGACCTGGTTGAGGGTATTTATCGCTTGTTATTCAGCGATTATGCGCAGCCAATGAATATCGGCAATCCTGACGAAATTACGATACGTGAGTTTGGTGAAGAGATTATTAAACTAACCGGTACCGATCAAAAATTGATCAGCCTGCCTTTGCCTACCGACGATCCGAAACAAAGAAGGCCCGACATTACAAAAGCAAAAAGTATTTTGGGCTGGGAACCGAAGGTCTCCAGAAGCGAAGGGCTAAAAATTACATATGATTATTTTAAATCACTTCCCGAAAAGGAAATACAGCACAAAGATTTCACCTATTATAACAAACATTAATGGCTAAAATATTAGTAACCGGCGGTTTAGGGTTTATTGGCTCGCATACCGTTGTTGAATTGATAAATGCAGGGTATGAGCCTGTCATTGTCGACGACTTATCAAATTCACAGCCCCAAATATTGGATCAGCTGAGTAAGATCATAGGTTTTAAACCTGCTTTTTACCAGTTTGATCTTTGTGACGAACAAAAACTTTTAGAATTTACAAAAGCTGAACCGGATATTGAAGGTGTTATCCACTTCGCCGCTTTTAAAGCAGTTGGCGAATCGGTACAAAAACCTTTAAAATATTACCGGAATAATTTAGCATCACTGCTGAATTTATTGAGCGTTTACAGCGGCAAACCTGTAGATTTTGTTTTCTCATCAAGCTGTACAGTTTACGGGCAACCCGATGAACTCCCGGTAACAGAAAATGCAAGTGTTAAACCCGCGCAGTCGCCGTATGGTAATACTAAACAGATTGCAGAGGAGATCTTAAAAGACGCCATCGCTTCCGGGGATGCTAAAAACGTGATCGCCCTGCGGTATTTTAACCCTGTAGGCGCCCATGATTCGGCGCTGATAGGCGAATTACCCATCGGCGTACCTCAAAACCTTGTGCCTTTTATTACCCAAACCGCCATCGGTAAACGCGAAAAAATTACAGTTTTTGGCAACAATTATGATACCCGTGATGGCAGTTGCGTTCGTGACTATATTCATGTCGTTGATCTGGCCAAAGCGCATGTTGCTGCTCTAAAGTTAATGGCTAACGGGACATATAACGGTTATGACGTATTTAATATAGGGACCGGAAACGGCAACACTGTTTTAGAGATCATCACTGCATTTGAACGTGCCACCGGGGTAAAATTGAATTATGAAATAGGACCCCGCCGCAGCGGTGATGTAGAAAAGGTTTGGGGCGATGTAACCAAATCAACCAATGAACTGCACTGGAAAGCAGAATTAGGGATTGATACCATGATGTCATCTGCCTGGGCCTGGGAAAAATATTTGTCTGAAAATCCATTATAAATAATAACAGATGCAAACTATTATAATTACAGGCGGAGCAGGCTTTATCGGATCACATGTAGTACGGCGTTTCGTGAAATACTATCCTGATTATAACATTATAAATCTTGATAAGTTAACCTATGCCGGCAACCTGGCCAACCTGAAAGATATTGAAAACGAACCCAATTATAAATTTGTAAAAGGCGATATTGTTGATGTTGAGTTTATAAACCAATTATTTGCTGATGAGAAACCCGATGCGGTTATACACCTTGCGGCGGAATCGCATGTGGACAGGTCAATTACCAACCCGCTTGAGTTTGTTATAACCAATGTGGTTGGTACTGCTAACCTGCTGAACGCGGCCCGCAAATTATGGAAAGACCGTTCGGCTGATACTCGTTTTTACCATGTGTCGACAGACGAGGTTTATGGATCATTGGGAGAAACGGGGATGTTTACCGAGGAAACGGCATACGACCCACATTCGCCTTATTCGGCTTCAAAAGCAAGTTCCGATCATTTTGTAAGAGCTTACCATGATACTTACGGACTCAATACCGTAATTTCTAATTGTTCAAACAATTATGGATCGTATCACTTTCCCGAAAAATTGATCCCGCTTGCCATCAATAATATCAAACAAAACAAACCTGTCCCTGTTTACGGAAAGGGCGAAAATATCCGCGACTGGCTATGGGTTGAGGACCATGCCCGGGCGATTGACCTGATATTCCATAAAGCAAAACCCGGGACAACTTATAATATAGGCGGACACAATGAATGGAAAAACATTGACCTGATAAAGCTGCTATGCCGGATACTCGATAATAAGCTAAACAGGCCTGCCGGAGAATCAGCAGGATTGATTACTTTTGTAACTGACAGGGCCGGGCACGATCAGCGCTATGCAATTGATGCTTCGAAACTTAAAAATGAACTGGGATGGGTGCCATCCATCACTTTTGAAGAAGGATTGGAAAAAACCGTTGACTGGTATCTTGACAATGAAGAATGGTTAAATGACGTAACTTCCGGCCATTATCAACAATATTATAACGGGCAATATAACGATCGCTGAAAATGTTTAATTGGTTTAAGAAAAGTGGAGTAAAAAACAAAATCACTTTTGATTATAGTTCATTAATAGTAGATATGCATTCGCATGTGCTGCCAGGGATTGACGACGGGGCAGTAACACCTGCGGATTCGATCGTGCTGATCAGGAAAATGATGGAGCTGGGCATAAAAAAGATTATTGCCACGCCTCACATCATGGCCGATTATTATAAAAACACTGCCGAAACAATTAATGCCTCGCTCAATATTCTTAAAGCCGAGCTGGAAAAAGAGAAAATTGACATTGAGGTAGAAGCTGCCGCTGAACATTATTTTGATGAAACTTTCGAAGGCAGGATCAATGATCATAAGTTGATGACGATGGGCGATAATTATGTGCTTTTTGAATTTTCGTTTATCAGCAAACCGCCAAATGTGATCCCTGTTGTTCAAAGGTTAAAAGCTTTAGGCTATAAACCGATACTTGCCCATCCGGAAAGGTACCCCTACATGGATGTGGAACAATTCAGGAACCTGCATGAATGGGGGGTTTTATTTCAGTTAAATACCATATCGTTAACGGGTTATTTTGGAAAGGAGGCAAAAAAGCTGGCCGAAAGTTTAATCGATGAGCAATTGGTAGACTTTATATCAAGCGACATGCACCACCTGAGACATGCGGAAGCATTTAAGGATGCCTTAAAAACGCCTTACCTAAAAAAATTGATGTTTGATTACCCGCTTAAGAATATAATGCTGAAGTAGTAGATGTGCGGATGTGCAGATGTGCGAATGAAAAAATGATGTGTGAATGATGGGTTGATGAAAATGATATCTATCTAAACATACCCTTCAAATCCGCACATTTGCACATTTATAATCTGCACATCTGAAATCTGCACATCAAAAATCATTCATACCTCAACGCTTCCACAGGATCAAGGCGGGCAGCTTTCTTGGCAGGGTAAAATCCGGAGATTAAGCCTATTAGCGTACACAATACTATTGCTGCAAACAGCCATCCCCATGGCGCAACAAATGAACCGCTGATGCTGACCGCTATCAGGTTCCCGACCGCCATCCCCAGCAGGATGCCGGCTACGCCCCCGATGAGGCAAATAACAATTGCTTCAATTAAAAATTGTTTGCGTATTACGGCTGGTGTGGCGCCGAGTGCTTTACGCAGACCGATTTCGCGGGTACGTTCAGTAACCGAAACCAGCATAATGTTCATTAACCCTATAGCCGCGCCAATTAGTGTAATTGCGCCAATAGCAATACCAACATATTTCATTACCGCCAGGTTACCCGATAACTCTTGTTGAATGGAATCACTTCTTTCAATTTCAAAATTATCCTGATTGGCGACATTCAGGTCCCTGATATTTCTGAAAAGGGAGGTTGCTTCCCCAATGGTAGCATCGAGCGCGGCAGGGCTATTCACCATTATTGTGATCGTGAATGAAGGGTTCGATGTGCTGACTATCTGCTTGGCCTTTAGTACCGGGATCACACAAAACTTATCTCCGCCAAAGCCGGCGCTTGAGCCCTTAGTGGCGAATACACCTATTACCCTGAATTTATTATCTCCAATAAACATTGATTTACCTATCGGGTCTTCTTCTTTGAACAGGCGCGTTTTTATTTCGTTACCAATAATAACCACACCATCGCCGTGTTCCAGCTCCGAAGCTGAAAAATTACGGCCGAATGCTAATTTGTAACCGCTGGTAATTAAATAATTTTCAGTTGTACCGGCAACAGATATATTGGGGTTTGTTTTACGGCTGTTATATTTTGCCACAGCGGTGCCCGAAACCTGCAGGTTTATGGTAGTAAGCACGGGAAGTGTGAATTTCTTTTTGAACTGGTCGGCCTGGTCGTACCTGATGGATGGATAAACCTTGCGGTGTCCGCCATTGCCAAAGTTTAAGCCCGAACCACGGTTTTGGATGGTAAATGAATTTGCACCCAATCCTGCAAAGGCGTTATTTACTGAAGTTTTAACCCCTTCGATGGCGGTTAATATGCCCACCAGCGCCATTATGCCAATGGCTATGATCAATGAAGTTAGGGATGTACGTAACCTGTTGCCCGCAATAGACTGTAATGCTATCGAAATATTTTCTCTTAAGGATGTTTTTACGGCCATGGGCTAAAATTAACGAAAACTTGCTGATAAGACTATCACCTATTACAGTTTGTTACACGGCGGGAAGAGTTTATATTTTTATAAGGTTTGCCCCCTATTGTTAATCCAAAAAAAAAGCAGCCTTTGAGCTGCCTTAACCATTTTACTTATAATTTTTCACCAATTCCTTATACCGAGAATGATGTTCCGCAACCGCAGGTGCTGGCCGCATTTGGGTTATTAAAAGTAAAACCACGGGCGTTTAAACCATCCTGGAAATTGATCTCCATTCCGGCGAGGTATAAGCCATGTGCTTTGTGCATAAACACCTTTATTCCGTCGATGATGAATTCCTGGTCGCCTTCTTTTTTCTGATCGAAACCTAAAACGTAATTCATACCCGAACAGCCACCTCCCTCAACACCAACACGCAGGCCAAAATCATCAGCTATTTCTTGCTGGTCCCTTAATTTTATTAATTCTTTCAGCGCGCCTTCAGTGAAAGTTACAGGCGCAGCAGCGGTTTCAACAACAGTACTCATCTTATTTTTTATTTAACTACACAAATATAAGGTAAAATGCGGATTTTTGTCGCAACTGGTTTATTTATGACCTCAGTTTAACATTCATCAAAATGAATCTTCTTCCTTATTTATTGGATATTTTAAAATACACGATTGCCGGCCTTGGGATTGTGTGGATAGCTTTTTACCTCATAAAACCTTACCTTGAAAGGGACGAGAAAATACAAATGCTTGAATTCAGGAGAACCATCAGCAACCAAACCCTGCCATTACGGTTGCAGGCTTATGAGCGTTTGGTTTTATTTATTGAGCGCATTAATCCCGGCAATATGCTACTCCGGATGAATGCAACCGCTTACAGCGCCCACGAATTATACGGTTTGATTGTTGAGGACATCCGCAACGAATATCAGCATAACATTACGCAGCAGATTTATGTAAGCAGCCGTGCCTGGGGAGTTATAAAACATGTTAAAGAAGATACGCTTGGCATTGTCAACAGCGCTATAAGATCATTACCTGAAACGGCAACAGGCCTCGACCTGAGTAAAACCATACTTGGCCATTTAGCCCAGCTGGAAGATAACCCTTATGAACTTGGGGCCAGTATGCTGAGAAAGGATTTGGAGGAGCTTTTTTAATTTGAAAATGTGTTGATTTGAAAATTTGAAAATTGTTAAATTCTTAATCATCTTCAAATCAACACATTTTCAAATTTTCAAATTAAAGACATGGCCGGAAAGAAATTTACAACCACCTCTGGTATTGAGATTAAGGAAGTTTATTGCAGGCCATCTGCTATGAACGAGCTTCCCGGGGAATTTCCTTTTACCCGGGGGATCCAGAAAGATATGTACCGGGGCAAGCCCTGGACCATGCGTCAGTACGCCGGGTTTTCAACTGCTGAAGAATCCAACAAGCGCTACCATTACCTTTTAGGTCAGGGTACAATGGGCTTGTCCGTTGCATTTGACCTGCCAACACAAATTGGTTACGACTCGGACCATGACCTTGCCGATGGCGAAGTTGGCAAAGTAGGGGTGGCAATAGATTCGTTAAAGGATATAGAGATTTTGTTTGATGGTATTGAGCTGAAAAATATTACCACCTCCATGACCATCAATGCTACCGCGCCTATATTATTGGCGATGTATATTGCACTGGCAAAAAAACAGGGCGCTGACCTTAAACAATTATCGGGAACCATCCAGAATGACATATTAAAAGAGTATGCCGCGCGCGGTACATATATATACCCGCCTGCAGCATCGATGCGGTTGATCACAGATGTGTTTGAATATTGCAGTAAAGAAGTGCCTAAATGGAACACCATTTCCATATCTGGCTACCATATCCGCGAAGCCGGATCCACTGCGGTACAGGAACTGGCCTTTACCCTGGCAAACGGGAAAGCCTATTTAAAAGCGGCCATGGATAAAGGGCTCGACATTAACGTATTTGGAAAAAGATTATCCTTCTTCTTTAATTGCCATAATAATTTTTTTGAAGAGGTTGCCAAATTCAGGGCGGCGCGGCGCATGTGGGCGCATATTACAAAGGATTTGGGGGCAACAGATCCCGGTGCTCAAAAACTGCGTTTTCATACCCAAACAGGCGGGTCGACCTTAACGGCGCAACAGGCCATGAACAATATTGTAAGGGTAACTACCCAGGCTTTGGCGGCGGTGCTGGGCGGTACGCAATCCTTACATACCAATGGCTACGATGAAGCCATTTCTTTACCAACGGAAGCCGCTGCAAAAATTGCTTTGCGTACTCAGCAGATCATCGCGTTTGAAAGCGGCGTAACTGATACGGTTGACCCTTTGGCAGGTTCTTATTTTATTGAAGCCCTCACCGACGAATTGGAAAAAGCGGCCCAGGCTTATATCGATCAAATTGATGCGATGGGTGGCGCGGTAAAAGCAATTGAACAGGATTACATTCAACAGGAGATTGCCGCATCGGCCTACGAATACCAAAATGAGATAGAAAGCGGCGACCGGGTAATAGTAGGGGTAAACCGTTTTGCTGAAGCTGAAGGACCGGCAATAAATGTTTTCCGTGTGGATGATTCCATTCGTAAAATGCAAACAGAAAAAATTGCGCTCTTAAAATCTACAAGGGACAATGACGCAGTTAAGAATTCGCTTGACCAATTAGGGCACGCGGCAAAAGGGGAACAAAATTTAATGCCTTTTATTTTGACTGCGGTTGACAGCTACGCCACCTTAGGTGAAATTGCTGATGCGCTGCGAAACGTGTTTGGCGAGTATTGAAACATTTGACCCGCAACAGAATTTAACAGCAAGCCGGAAATGCAAAACCACTGCATGTTTCAACGGGTAAAATTTTTTTCAACAAATCTTAAAACAATTTTCAGGGGTTAACTATTGGTACTAAATGACATTGTTGTAAATGGAAAATCCGGTATCAATATGAAAAAAATAGATAAATAGTTAATATTTTAAAGAAATAATTAAAAGAATAAAAATAAGGGATTTTTTGCTGCGAAATGTAAGCTTTTCGATTTAATATTCGCAATATTTTGCCTTAATAAATTGTAAATTTATTTCTTTAAAAAGTTAAAATTTATTTTTTTTATCCGCTTTTTTTATGAATATTCGATGTTCCGTAGCGGCGACAAAGAAGTGTCGCTGGGGGGTTGGAAATCAATATTTTAATAAAATCTATATGGAAAAAACTTGTACTACTGTTTGGAATAGCTGCCTTCAAATCATAAAAGATAACATTCCCGCACAGAGCTTTAAAACCTGGTTCGAACCAATAAAAGCTTTAAGGATGGAAGGAAGTGTTTTAACCATACAAGTACCAAGTTTATTTTTTTACGAATGGCTGGAAGAACACTATGTGGGTTTACTCCGCAAAACCATTAAAAAGCAATTAGGCGAAGACGGTCGTTTGGAGTATAATATAGTTGTTGAGCAATCATCATCGGCTAAGCCATACACCACCAATATTCCATCCAACGGGAACGGTGCCGAATCAAAAAACCAGTCTATGCCAATACCCATTTCAATTAACAAGGACATAAAAAACCCTTTTGTAATACCGGGGTTAAAGAAACTGAATGTTGATCCGCAACTTAACAGGAATTATACCTTCAGTAATTTTGTTGAGGGCGATTGCAACCGCCTGGCACGTTCTGCCGGTTATGCCGTTGCTGCAAAACCGGGTGGTACATCTTTTAATCCGTTAATGATTTATGGCGGTGTAGGTTTGGGGAAAACCCACCTTGCCCAGGCCATCGGTAACGAAATAAAACAAACATTGCCAGACAAGCTGGTATTGTACGTTTCATGCGAGAAATTTACCCAGCAGTTTGTTGACGCCCTGAAACATAATAATATTAATGATTTTGTGAATTTTTACCAGGCTATTGATGTACTCATTATGGATGACGTGCATAATTTTGCCGGTAAGGAAAAAACACAGGATTTCTTTTTCCATATTTTCAACCACCTGCACCAATCGGGCAAACAGGTGATTATTACTTCTGATAAAGCACCGAAAGATTTGGCAGGTTTGGAAGAGCGCTTACTTTCAAGGTTTAAATGGGGTCTTTCAGCTGACTTGCAGATCCCTGATCTGGAAACCAGGATGGCTATCCTGAAAAACAAAACCTACCAGGATGGTATTGAATTGTCAAATGATGTAATTGAGTACGTTGCGCACAACATCGATAATAACGTGCGTGAACTGGAAGGGGCGATGGTGTCCCTTTTGGCGCAATCAACTTTGAACCGTAAGGAGATAGATTTGAACCTGGCAAAGCAGATGTTAAAGAATTTTGTGAAAAATTCATCCAAAGAAATCTCAATGGAATTCATCCAGAACCTGGTTTGCGAATACTTTGAAGTGCCGATTGAGATGGTGAAATCACAAACCCGCAAACGCGAAATTGTACAGGCAAGGCAAATCTCTATGTACCTTGCGAAAGCCCATACCAAAAGCTCCCTAAAATCAATTGGTCATTTCTTTGGCGGCCGCGACCACTCCACAGTGATTTATGCCTGCCAGACAGTTGAAGATTTGATTGATACCGATAAGAAATTTAAAGGGTATGTGGCTGATATTCAGAAAAAATTAAAGATGTCGTAAACGATCTTATTAAAGATAAATGGAAGCTCTGCATTTTTTGCGGGGCTTTTTTTGTAGTGTAAAAACCTTGTCAGATATATTGCTGAATTACCTGCTGCAACTGGGCGGCCTGTATCACGCCGCTTTGCCGCCATTTGGTTGCTCCGTTTTTAAATATGATTAGCGTGGGAACGCTTTGTACTTTGTAAGCATCGGCAGCAGACGGGTTTTTGTCAATATCAATTTTGACGATAGTTACTTTATCGCCCAGCGCATCTTTTACCTGTTTTAGTATGGGCGGCATCATCTTACACGGCCCGCACCACTCCGCCGAAAAATCAACAAGTACCGGTTTGTCTGATGCAATCATCTCCTGGAAATTTGCCATAATTTAATAGGTTTACAGAAATTAACTATCTGTAAAGTAAAAGGTTTATTTTATTATCGCAAATGAGCCTGATCATTTTTCAAAAAAAATATTTGCACCTTCAAGTATTTAATTAAAAGGAGCTCGGGATTAGCAACCGGGGCGGCCTCATCCCAACCCTTCTCCAAAGGAGAAGGGCTAAAAAAGAAAAATGGATTGTCGAAGTCCTCTCCTTGCGCCACCGCTAAAGCTAAGGCGGCACGCGGTTGGAGAGGATTTAGGTGAGGCCAATAGGTGAAATGCTTAATCCCGAAATAATCTTAATTAACAGCCATTAACCCCTTTACAATATGCCGAACCTTTACGAACCTTCGGGCAAGCAACGGATCCAATCCATTGATATTTTGCGCGGTGTTATTATGCTGATAATGGCGCTTGACCATTGCCGTGACTTTTTTCATAACGCCGGCGCTTTCAGTGATCCTACAAATATGGCCACCACCACGCCGATATTGTTCTTTACCCGGTGGATCACCCATTTTTGCGCGCCAAACTTTGTTTTCCTGAGCGGGATCTCGGCCTACCTGGCAGGCACTCGTCGTACCAAAAGTGAGTTAAGCAGCTTCCTTATAAAAAGAGGGATTTGGCTTGTTTTTGTTGAAGTTGTGATCCTCTCATTTGCTTTCTCTTTAAATCCTTTTTACAATTTTGTAATCCTGCAGGTTTTATGGGTGATAGGCCTAAGTATGATGATCCTTGGCCTGCTGGTGAAGGCGCCCTTAAAAGTAATTGCGATTATTGGCGCACTGATCTTCTTCAGTCATGATATACTTGACTACCTGCAACTACCCAAAACCGGCGTTGAAGCTAATTTAATAAAGCTTTTCTTTACAGCCCAGTTTGCCGTTTTCCAGCTTAATCAGTCGCACTTTATATTTGACCTCTACGCCCTTATACCGTGGACGGGTGTAATGCTGCTGGGTTATGTTTTTGGCTCGATTTTTCAATCGTCCTTTGACCCGCAAAGGCGGAAGAAAATATTGCTTTACACAGGTCTTGCTGCACTGGGCTTATTTGTAGTTTTAAGATATTTTAATCTCTACGGCGACCCGGCATCCTGGTCGGTACAGCGCAATGGCGCGTTCTCGTTCATGTCGTTTTTAAATGTCAGCAAATACCCGCCATCGTTGTTGTACTCACTATTAACACTTGGGGTTGGCTTAGTCGTGCTGTCATTTACCGAGCATATCCAAAACCGGCTTACGGCAATTTTTGTCATTTATGGCAACGTACCCTTCTTTTATTATGTGCTGCATTTTTACATCATCAGGGCATTGAGCATTATCGTGTTTTTTGCGCAGGGCTACGGCACCAACCAGATCGTTACGCCAAAGGCTCCTTTTTTATTTAGTCCGCCAAACTTTGGGTTTCATTTGGGTGGCGTTTACCTGGTGTGGCTGTTTGTAATTGCATCGCTTTATTTCCCCTGCCGCTGGTTTAGTAAGTACAAAAAAACACATAACCAATGGTGGTTAAGTTATTTGTAGGGTTTTGGGACTCGCGTGGTTAGCTCCAGCCCCCTCTAAATCTCCTCCGCCAGCTGGCGGAGAGACTTTAGCTGCGCTCGTGTTGATTTTTTTAAGTCTTCCCTACATGGAAGATTTAGGCTGGCCTAATAGGTAATTGCGCAGTATGTAAATCCCTTAACTTAACGTGAGTTCAATGTAAGAAAAACCTTTGCCCCATGGGGGCTACCGCTTTGTAGAAACCAAAGAAACCAGCGATAATTGCCACGTCAGTGGCTACCCTTCGCGAATTGGGTAACCACTGACCTGGCAACATAACGTTTGAATGAAATGCTACATAGTGGTAGGCCCTGTGGGGCATATTGCAACGTTAGCCATTCTTATTTCAAACTGACGTTAACCAACCTAATTCCCCTCCGATACCTCAAAATCCGCAAGTAAATTAACGTTGGGATCAACCTTTATTGCCGAAGGTTTCCCGCTCACTTTAAATAGGGCACTTGCGCTTTTATTTGTTAGCTGTATAGTAAATAGCTGTTTATCTACCAGAATTTCTAATGGAAATTCAAACAGGTCGTTTTGTTGTTGGTTTACTTTTAATTCAATAACATTAGCGGAGGCATTATATTTCCAGGTGATGCCTATATGGGGATGCCCGGCCGTATAAAGCCATTGTTTAAAAAATTGTTCCAGGTTTTGCCCGCTTGCCTGTTCCATCACTTTGCGCAGGTCGTCGGTATTGGCATTGCCACCATTATATTTTGCGTAGTAATTGCGGATCCCTTTCCAGAACAGGGTGTCGCCTAATTTCCGCCGAAGCATGTGCAAAACCCATCCGCCTTTTTGATAACTGTTGGCATTTAGCAACTGCATAAAATTGCCTTTAACGGCGGTATCTACCACAGGACTTAGTCTTCTTTTCTCAAATTTTAAAACGGTGACCCTGTCCGCAGCCTCGCGTTTTTGTAAAGTATCCGTGCCATATTTATTTTCGAGGTAAACATTGGTCATATAAGTAGCGAAGCCTTCGCTCAGCCATAAATGGGCAAAGCTTTTTTCGCTGGCGGCATCGCCAAACCATTGGTGGGCAATTTCATGTGCCATCAGTTCTTCAATGCCCTTACTGGTAACAGAATTTTCGAAATAGAAGATCGCACCTGCATTCTCCATACCGCCAAAAATGGTTTTGGACTGCACATTGGCTAATTTTTCATAAGCATATGGCCCAAATTTTTTGATGTAAAAAGGCAATATCTCTTTTGCAACGGCATAGCTTTTAAAGCCGGCCTCTTTACTTTCGGGAAAAACATAGGTGTACACCGGGGTCTTACCCACATCGCCGGTATGGTCAATAGCAAAGTCGGCCACGCCTATCACCATTACTTTCGTCGGTAGTTGGGCAGTTTCTGTCCAGTGGGTTAGCTTTAAATGATTGGGCAGTAGAGTTTCCCCTGTTTTTAAACCATTTGCCACAACCTGGTAATGATCGGGCGCGGTAACAATGAAATCAACAGTGGCTTTGTCCGCCGGGTAATCGGCGCAGGGTAACCAATTATGCGCCCGGTTTGGCCAGTTATCGCCGAAAAAAGTGCGGTGCCCGAATTCGTTTTTTGAGATGATGAGCCCGTCTGCCGGAATTCCAGCGTAAGTAATGGTATAGGTATGCAGACTGCTGCTTTTTGCTTGGGTATTGAAATGCACCACATCACTATCCTGTACAAAGGCAATGTTTTTGCCGCCCTCAGTTACTGCCGAAACCAGCATCCCTTTGCCCTTGCTGTTTGTTTTAACCAGGTTTAATGCGAAGCCCGGTACATCCTTCAAAAACTTAATATGGACCCTGGCCTGTCCTTTGATGATGTCGTTTGCATCATTAAGCTGGATCGCGAAATCATAATGCTGCACGTCAATTGACGGGAATTGAATCTGTGCTTTTACCGAAAAGCTGCACAAAAGGATGAAAGTAAGCTGAACCGCCGATTTTATTGTTTTATTGATTTTTGTTATCATTATCCTGAAATTAATACTGCTTCTTCTAACTGAACAATCTTAAGGTTTTTGACTTGCGACTTTAGACTCAAAACTTTCGACTTAACACACCCATCATTTCCACCTGAAACTTTTTATCATCAAATCCACATCCTGTTTTACGAAAGTGAGTACAGGCTGGATGGAATCGAGGCGCGGTTCAGTGTTAAAATACAGGGCGCCGCGGATATAGTTTTTAGTGCTGTCGGTAAGGTAAAATTGTACCGACGATGCGGCGTTACCTTCAATGGTATAATAAATACCGTAAACCTTTTTTTTCGGGTAGCTGATCACGCCTTCATCAATGCCTGTAGCCTTTACGGTATGTTTAAAGCTGAGTTTGTGTGCGTCTTCAATCAGTTCATTAAATTCTTTTTTCGACTGAATGGATTCGTAACTCAAATGCAACGTGCCGTTAAATTGGGTAAACTGCATGTTCAGCCAGCAGGGTTTTGCACCGGCCTTTTTATCGGGCTCAACAACTGCGTATTTGGGATAAATAAAAGTAAAGGGACAGGTTGTATTGTAAACCTGGTATTCTTTTTTTGGGAAAATTATCCTGAAATAACCCCTTGGTTTTGGCGAATAATCGTGGTTGCCGCCGCAGGACGCAAAAAACAGCGCGGTAATGATCAGTATGATGACTTGCTTCATTGATTTTTCTCTTGTTGGTTCCAGATCTCCCATGACCTTTCCGCCTGCAATACTAACATTTCATAGCCGTTTTTTATAATAGCGCCCTGTTCTTCGCCTTTTTTTAAAAATAAGGTTTTTTCGGGGTTATAAATAAGGTCGTAAAATAAATGTTCATTACCTATGCCCTCGTAGGGTATCGGCGGACATTCCCCAATGTTTGGCGAAGTACCAATCGGCGTAGTATTGATGATGAGCTTATGCTGTTCGATATCTGCAACCCTCAGATCAGAAAATAACAAGTTACCAGGAATTGCCTTGCGGGTAACCACTTTAAAGGCGATGCCCAGTTTTTGCAATACACATTTAACGGCTTTTGCCGCGCCGCCGTCGCCCAATACCAAAGCCAGCAGATGATGGCTTTTTAACAAAGGATTTAACGACATTTCGAAACCGTAAATATCGGTATTAAACCCTTCGAGCCTTAACCCATTTATTTTGCCTGCTTCGCCCGGATTTGCCGCACTGATGCGGATACAATTTACAGCTCCGGCGGTTTTGGCATTCTCTTCAACCCAATCGAGGTATTGTAAAACGGGCAGTTTATAGGGTATGGTAACATTAAGGCCACAGAGGCCGGGGTTGTTATTGATTAAAGCCGGCAGACTCGTGATCTGTTCAATCGGGAACAGGTGGTATTCGGCGTCCCTGATTTTTTCCTCCTCAAACTTATTGCCGAAGTATTTTTTTGAAAAAGAATGTGAAAGCGGGTAACCGATTAAACCGTAGTGTTTCATTGTTTTTGTTATGCTATTGGGGTTTTTTAAGACGATGAATTTATGCTTGATACGTTCATCAGCCTTTAAAAATTTCCGGCTGTAATATTAGCAAGAAAAGGAGATAGTTGGAGGTTGTATTTTTAATGGGTGGGTAGGAGTGCTTTTGTCTGAACCAGGATTTTTAGGATTAGGGGATGGCCATGATGCTTGTTGGGTTTTAATCATGGAATCTTTGAATCCTACGAATCATAGTTCAGACAATTATCAGGACATTACTGCAAGTAAGGCTCAGGGATAATTTACTCCAGTTTTTCAGCCCTGAAAGGGCGTAATACATCAACACAGGGCGAAGTCCTGTGGCATTCCCGGCCTGGAGAAAACCGCTTACTTAGTCAACTCAATAAACCCAATCAACCAACCCAAAAACTTTTTTACCCAACCCCTTGAAAATCAAAAAATAAGTACCTACCTTTGCAGTCCTTAAAATAAGTCCGTCATGACGGCGGACAGGGATAAAAAAAAGTAAAGACAAAAAAGGAAAAATGCCTACTATTCAACAATTAGTTAGAAAAGGTAGAGTAGCTCTGGTTGACAAGAGTAAGTCGCCAGCGTTGGACAGCTGTCCACAGCGAAGAGGTGTGTGCACACGTGTGTACACCACTACCCCTAAAAAACCAAACTCAGCAATGCGTAAAGTGGCCCGTGTGCGCCTTACCAACGGAAAAGAAGTTAACGCTTATATCCCTGGCGAAGGTCACAACTTACAGGAACACTCTATTGTTTTGATCCGTGGCGGACGTGTTAAGGATTTGCCGGGTGTACGTTACCACATCATCCGTGGTGCACTGGATACATCAGGTGTAGCCGGCCGTAACCAACGCCGTAGTAAATATGGAACTAAACGCCCTAAACCCGGTCAGGCAGCTGCCGCGACTAAAGGTGCACCAGCTAAGAAAAAGAAATAATTAAGGAGGATAGATAGCAATGAGAAAGTCAAAACCAAAAAAAAGAATCCTTCTTCCTGATCCAAAATTCAATGATGTTTTGGTAACCAGGTTTGTAAATAACATGATGTACGACGGTAAAAAATCTACCGCTTACGCTATATTCTACAACGCTGTAGAAATTGTTGAAACTAAGACAAAAGAAAACGGGTTAGATACCTGGAAAAAAGCGTTAAATAATGTAATGCCTGCTGTTGAAGTAAAAAGCCGCCGTGTAGGTGGTGCAAACTTCCAGGTGCCAACTGAAGTTCGTCCGGAACGTAAAGTAGCCTTGGGTATGAAATGGCTGATCAGCTATGCCCGTCGTCGTGGTGAAAAAACCATGATGGAGAAATTAGCAGGTGAGATCATATCTGCTGCCAAAGGTGAAGGCGCTGCAGTAAAGAAGAAAGAAGATACGCACAAAATGGCTGAAGCCAACAAAGCGTTCTCACACTTTAGATTTTAATTTTGAATGGGTGAAGTAGTGAATTATTGATTTGGTAATATTGTGCTAATCAGTAATTCGTTACTTCACCAATTCATTTAAATAGATAATTAGGAATTATTGAACTATAAAAACTCACTAATTCTCTAATTCACTAATTCAACAATTATCATGGCAAGAGATCTTAAATATACAAGAAATATAGGTATTGCCGCGCATATCGATGCCGGTAAAACCACAACAACGGAGCGTATCCTTTACTATTCGGGCTTTAGCCACAAAATTGGTGAGGTTCACGAGGGCGCTGCCACAATGGACTGGATGGCGCAGGAGCAGGAGCGTGGTATTACCATTACTTCGGCTGCTACTACAATCGACTGGAAATACAGGGGCCACAGCTACCATATCAACATTATTGATACACCGGGACACGTTGACTTTACTGTTGAAGTAAACCGTTCATTACGTGTACTTGATGGTTTAGTATTCCTGTTTTCGGCAGTTGACGGTGTTGAGCCGCAATCAGAAACTAACTGGAGGCTTGCCAACAACTATAACGTTGCCCGTATCGGGTTCGTAAATAAAATGGACCGTTCAGGTGCTGATTTCTTAAATGTTGTAAAACAGGTAAAATCAATGCTTGGCAGTAACGCGGTTCCTTTACAGTTACCAATCGGCGCTGAAGAAAACTTCAAGGGCGTTGTGGATTTGATCAACTGGAAAGGTATTGTTTGGAATGAGCATGATAAAGGGATGACCTTTACCGAAGTGCCTATCCCTGAGGATATGATCGAAGAAGCTACTGAGTGGAGAGAAAAACTGCTTGAATCGGTTGCTGATTATGATGAGAGCCTGATGGAGAAATTCTTCGATGCTCCGGAAACTATTACTGAGCGCGAAGTATTGGATGCTTTACGTAAGGCTGTACTTGATGCAAAGATTGTTCCGATGGTATGCGGTTCATCATTCAAAAACAAGGGTGTGCAAACCATGCTTGATTATGTGATGGAATTATTGCCTTCGCCTATGGATGTTGAAGGTATTGTTGGTCATAACCCCGAGACAGGCGATGAGATCGTTCGTCAGCCTTCAGAAAAAGAACCATTTGCAGCATTAGCGTTTAAAATTGCGACTGACCCGTTTGTGGGCCGTTTGTGCTTTATCCGCGTATATTCTGGCAATCTGGAAGCAGGTTCTTATGTGTACAACATGAGGTCTGAAAACAAAGAGCGTATTTCACGTATCTTCCAGATGCATGCTAACAAGCAAAACCCTATCCCTAATGTTGGGGCAGGTGATATTGCTGCGGTAGTAGGCTTTAAGGATATAAAAACAGGTGATACCCTTTGCGATGAAAAACACCCTATTGTGTTGGAGTCGATGAATTTCCCTGAGCCGGTTATCGGTTTAGCTATTGAGCCTAAAACACAGGCCGACGTAGATAAATTAGGTATGGCATTAGGTAAATTATCTGAAGAAGATCCAACCTTCCGTGTGAAATCTGACGAAGAAACCGGCCAAACCATCATTTCAGGTATGGGCGAGCTTCACCTTGATATCATCATGGATCGTTTGAAACGCGAGTTTAAGGTTGAGGTTAACCAGGGCGCACCACAAGTAGCTTATAAAGAAGCCATCACCGGTACTGTTCAGCACCGTGAAACTTATAAGAAACAAACAGGTGGTCGTGGTAAATTCTCCGAT
>Ga0316224_1000549_pt1 | contig 51415 bp, 45 predicted proteins | sample TBH18013metaG_FD_206254 | JGI IMG/M metagenome (GOLD analysis project Ga0316224, IMG submission 206254) | Freshwater microbial communities from Trout Bog Lake, Wisconsin, USA - TBH18013 | ecosystem: Environmental > Aquatic > Freshwater > Lake > Hypolimnion/Profundal zone | place: USA: Wisconsin... | reverse complement strand
ATGTTGGGCAAGCTCCAATATGCCCAACTTGTTTTTGATGATCTTTGCTTGTGTTGTCATAATACTAATCTCAGTTACGTGTTTTAATTTTTCGTAACTGTCAGATTAAGTTTTGACTATTTCAGTTAATCTTTAAAACAGTTCTCTAAAATTAAAAGAGCTATGGAAACTATATTATACAATATCAGCCAGGTTTTAGGCATTACCATAATCCATTCTTTATGGCAGGGGCTGCTTATATATTTTATTTTAAGATTAGCGCTGATGTTTTCCGCGCAGCTTTCCGCATCAAAAAAATACACGCTGGCTGTCGTAAGCCTCCTCGCTATAGCAGGTTGGTTTTTTTATACGCTGGTAAATGAGATTCAGATCTATAACTGGCTTGCAATAAAACCTGAAAATCTATCGGCAATGCCGCTGATGCTTGAGTTGCCTACCGGTATTCGCCAATTTAATGATCAAAGTCTCCGGTATTACTATAGTATCGAAGAGTATCTGCCGTATATAACTGCGCTCTACGTTGCCGGCCTGCTGTTTAATACAACAAAGCTTGCCCTGGCCCGCAAAAAGATCAACGCCATAAGGAGAACTATGAGTATTGATATTGAACTTCAACATAAGGTAACCCGGTTTTCAAAAATGCTCGGTATTGATAAAAGTGTAAAAATTGGTTTAAGCGGACTTGTGGATATCCCCTGCATGACCGGCTATTTTAAACCTGTTATTTTACTGCCATTTACCCTTGCAACATACCTTTCGGCAAAAGAAATTGAAGCCATATTGCTTCATGAACTGGCGCATATAAAACGTAACGACTACCTCATTAACCTGCTGCAGCAGGTTATCGCTATACTATTGTTCTTTAACCCTTGTATCCAGCTGATAAACCGTATCATCAACGAGGAAAGAGAGAATTGTTGCGACGACCAGGTAGTGGATGCAACAGCAAATCCGCTGATCTATGCGAAAGCTTTGTTGAAGCTTGAACAAACCCGCCAGAGTGACCAGCAGCTATCGCTGGCCGCAACAGGCAAAAAGTATCATTTATTAAACAGAATTGAACGTATTATGAAAACTAAAAAAGAAACTACAGGCATTCGCCCGGCATTACTGGCCATGCTTATATTGACTATTGGTATTGGTTGTATTACCCTGCTAAACCCGCAGATAGCAGAAGGAAAAATATCAATAAAATCAATCAGTCCGGTTATCAGCACTTTGCTTACTGACACTACAAACAAGGCAGTATTAAAAAAACCGAAGCATTTAGCCAAAAACCAGGCGGCTAAAAAGGCATCCCATTTAAGCGGGCAATATTACTATAATTCGGCGGAAGCAAACAAAAAGCTCGAAGAATTAAGCGCGGAAGTGCAAAGGAACTCAGAAGAGTTGAGCAAATACTACAACAGCGAAGAATTTAAAGCTACTCAACGCGAACTGGAACAAAAAGGCAAAGAAATGCAGGAGTTTTACAATAATCCGGCATTAAAGAAGTTGCAGGAAGAGATGGGGAAAGCCAGCGGCGGTTTTTCGAAAAACTGGGGTGAGAATGACAAGCAAAATGACCTTACTGCCAAAATGGGAGAAACAGGCAGGAAAATAGGCGCCTATTTCAGCAGTCCGGAATTCAAGAAAATGAATGAAGAGCTTGAAAAGAAATATGGCATACCGCATGACCATCATTATTACAACGACAATGATATTAAAGATGAAAAGTACAAAAAATACCAGGCTGAATTAGAAAGCAAATTGCCGCCGGAGATAAAACGCCAAACCGATGAATTAAAAGCTATGGGCGAACAAGTAGGCGCCCGTTATCAAACTCCTGAATTTAAGGAACAACAGCAGCGTATGGAGGCCTTGGGCGATAGCATGAAAAAAGCTTATGATAATCCAGCAATCAAAGAGCAGCAAAGGGAAATGGAAAAATTGGGTGAAAAAATGAGCTCATATCAAAATAATCCTGATCTCAAAAGAGCAAATGAGCTTTTACAAAAATCAATTGCCAAAATGAGTGCCTACATGAACAGCAAGGAGTATAAGCATTATCTGAACATGCTAAAAAACATGAACTTTAATTATAATTATAATTTTAACGACAGTAATGAAAAACCGGAAAAGCCTGAGAAACCGGAGAGACCCGAAAAGCCTGAGGCAACTGAAAAACCGGAGGTAGACAATTAGTGATTGGAGATTAGAGATTAGTTTGGAAATACATTTTTTCCTAACTAATCTCTAATCTCTTACCTCTAATCACTACTTTAGTATCCTCCAAAAGGGGATACTTTTTTTATGCTTCAAAAGCTCAGCATTAGTAATTACGCTTTAATTGACAACCTTGAAATCAGTTTTGATAAGGGGTTAAATATTTTAACCGGTGAAACCGGCGCAGGTAAATCAATTATTTTAGGCGCGCTTTCTCTTATTTTAGGGCAACGTGCTGAAAGCCGCTACTTTTTTAACCAGCAAAAAAAATGCGTGATCGAAGGTACTTTTGTAATCGGCGCATTTCATTTGAAACAATTTTTTGAGGACTATGACCTGGACTATGAGGCCGAAACCGTTTTAAGGCGGGAAATATCGGCTGATGGCAAGTCAAGGGCTTTTGTAAACGATACGCCGGTGAATTTGCCTGCACTTAAAGCATTAGGCGAAAAACTTATCGATATTCACTCGCAACATGCTACGCTTGAGATCAACGACCCGGAGTTTCAGCTGTTGGTAGTTGATGCTGTTGCTAAACATGAAGACCTTTTAGGTGACTACCGGACGAAATTCAAATCGTACAAGAAAGCAACAGGCAAACTACAGCAGCTTATTGAAGAGAGCGAGAAAGCAAAAGCCGATCTGGATTATTTTCAGTTTCAATATGATGAACTGGAAAAAGCACAGCTGGCCGCGGATGAGCAGGAACCACTTGAACGTGAACTTTTGGCGCTCAATAATGCCGAAGAAATAAAGCGAAACCTTTTAGGCGCTTATTATTTGATGCATGAAGGCGAAACATCGGCCATTATACAATTGCGTGAAGCAGGCCATCAGCTTAATCTCATTGAAAGGTTTAACCCGCAGATCGAAGAACTGTACCAGCGTTTAAACAGCGCTGTTATTGAATTGAAAGATATTGCTATTGAAATTGAAATTATTGAACAACGGACACATACCGACGATGCACGTGCCGAAGAAATAAACACCCGTTTGAGCCTGCTTTACAACCTTCAGAAAAAGCACCGCGTAAACAGCAATGCCGAACTATTACAACTTCAGGATGAACTGTCGGATAAAATACAACAGGCCGTTTTTGGGGATGAAGCCATTGAAATTTTAAGGCAGCAACTTGATGCAGACAGAAAAGAGCTTGAAACTTTGGCGGCTGAGCTATCTGCCAACCGCAAAAAAACTATTCCGGGCATAGAAAGCCATGTATTGAACAGCCTTAGCGAAATGGGGATGGGGAATGCAGCATTAAAAATTGAACTGAAAGTCCGGGAGTCCGAAAGTCCGGAAGTCCGGAAGACAGAAAAAGCAGATCTTTTGACCAGGAACGGTATTGACGAAGTACGTTTTTTATTTACAGCGAACAAAGGTCATGCATTGGCGGAAATGAGCAAAGTAGCATCGGGCGGAGAGCTTTCAAGGTTGATGCTTTCGATTAAGTCGCTAATCGCGCAAAATACCGCCTTGCCAACTATAATTTTTGATGAGATAGACACAGGGGTATCCGGCGAGGTGGCGAATAAGGTGGGGCAAATTATGCAGCGACTTGCAGACAACCTGCAGGTAATTACAATAACGCATTTGCCGCAGATAGCAAGCAAAGGGCAAAGTCATTATTTTGTTTATAAGGATGAAGAAAGCGCAACCACTTACACGCGCATAAAACAGCTTGATAAGCAGGAAAGGGTATTGGAAATAGCCAAAATGCTGAGCGGAGATAAGCCAGGTGAGAGTGCGCTGCAAAATGCCAGAGAGTTGTTAGGTGATTTACGATTTTAGATTTACGAATTACGATTTTGTGATAAGCCCCAAAAAGGGCTAAACCAATCTAAATTCGTAAATCGTAAATCGTAAATATAATTTATAACTTTACCGCCCATTAAAATAATCCAAAACTTATGGCATATAATTTATTAAAAGGTAAAAAAGGGATCATTTTTGGAGCCCTGAATGAGCAATCCATAGCCTGGAAAGTGGCACAACGTGCGGTTGAAGAAGGTGCTGAAATTATTTTGAGCAATGCCCCCATCGCTCTACGCATGGGCGAATTAAATAAACTTGCTGAAGAATGTAATGCCCCTGTTATCGGTGCAGATGTAACCAGCAACGAAGATATTGCAAACCTGTTTACAAAATCACAGGAACATTTTGGTGGTGGTGTTGATTTTATACTGCATTCTATCGGTATGAGCATCAATGTACGTAAAGGCATCACCTATCCCGAAAATAACTATGATTTCACCCATAAAGGTTTTGATATTTCAGCACTTAGTTTACACCGGATTTTGCAAACGGCCATGAAAATGGATGCTATAAACGAGTGGGGATCGGTACTCGCTTTATCTTATATAGCAGCACAGCGTGTATTTCCTGATTATAATGATATGGCTGATAACAAGACTTATCTGGAAAGCATCGCCCGCAACTTCGGGTACTATTATGGTGTAAAAAAACATGTCCGTATAAATACAGTGTCACAATCGCCAACACGCACCACAGCAGGTTCGGGCGTTAAAGGCTTTGATGGCTTTATAAACTATGCTGAAAAAATGAGTCCGCTTGGTAATGCCAACGCCGATCAGTGTGCTGACTATTGTGTAACCTTATTCTCGGATCTTACCCGTATGGTAACCATGCAAAACCTGTTTCATGATGGCGGATTCTCCTTTACCGGGGTTACCCAGGCTGTTATTGAGCAGATGGAGAAGTAGGTGTTAGACATTAGAGGCCGGAGGTTAGAGATTAGTTGAGGACTGGAAGTGTCAAAAGATGAAAGGCCCCCTGTAATGTTTATTGCAGGGGGCCTTTTTTGATCTAAGCTGTTTGATTACAAACGCGGCTTGGTTTTAGATGCGATTTCTCCGATTGCATTTACCAGTTTATCCAGATCGGGAAGGGTGGTATAAACATGCGGCGTTACACGTACACAACTAATGTTTTCCCAAACTATACCCACGGTATGTATTTTATATTTTTCAAAAAGGGCGGTATCCAGTTCGCCGGGCGTCATCCCGTCAATGCTTACCCCGCAAATGGCGCAGGAATATTTAGGGTTTAAGGAAGTATGCAGCTTAACTTTTGGTATTTGCTGTACTTTTGAAGCCCAGTAATCTTTAAGGTACCTTATCCGTTCCTCTTTACGTTTGCTGCCAATGCCTTCGTGGAAATTCACCGCCTCGCCTATGCCCTGTTCAATTGGGAAACTGCGCGTACCCAGTTCTTCAAACTTCCGGATATCGCTGCTATGTGGTTGGCCACTGCTCGGCAGGGGCCATATTTTTTCAATCTTTTCTTTTTTCACCCACATCATTCCGCTGCCTATTGGGGCCGACAGAAACTTATGCAAACTGGTGCCAAAGTAATCGCAGTGCAGGTCGGGAATTTTAAAATCAAGCAAGCCAAAGGAATGAGCGCCGTCAACCAGCACTTCAATACCTTTTGCATGGGCCATATCGCAGATCTTTTGCACAGGTAATATCTGGCCCAGCCAATTGATCATGTGGGTAACATGCAATAGTTTTGTTTTTGGGGTGATGGCATCTGCAAAGCCTTTAACAATCTGCTCGTCATCCTCAATCGGGAAATCAAAGCTTATCTGTTTGTAAACTATCCCCTCCCGCATGGCTCGTTGCTGGTAGGCCTGTATCATGTGGGGATAATCCTGTTTTGTGCCTATTACTTCATCGCCGCTTTTAAGGTCGAGGCCGAGGATAATAGTATTCAGGGCTTCGGTTGAATTACGGTTAATGGCGATTTCATCAGGCGAAGTGCCTGCCAGATTTGCCAGTTTTTCCCGCAAAGGTTCGCGGCCCTGGTCCATGATCCTCCACATAAAATAAGATGGCCCTTCATTTGCCAACTGGTTGAAACGCTCAACCGCCTGTTGCACTACCAGCGGTGACGGCGATACACCGCCATTATTTAGATTGATGATACTTGGATTTACCGTATAGGATTGCTGGATAACACGCCAAAAATCTTCATCCGCAGCTACCTGAGCATCGGTTAAGTGTTTAACTTTTTGTGAGGCCTTTTGCCAGTCGGCGGCGTGTACCTGGTTAAACAGGCTGTTAACAGAAAAAGCACCGGCCAGGGTTGCTGCCTGCTTTAAAAAAATACGGCGGTCATTTGTCATCATGAACGAATTTAAGGGTTTATTTTTGATATATCAAAGCGAGCCCCCTCTAAATCTCTCCCAGTAGGGGAGACTTTTAAATTTTGTTTATAAATGAGTTTCGTTGTGAGCGCCCAGGCCGGTTTATATGGCCTTCTAAGTCAAATTTTGGCAATTTTATGATTCTTAAGTTTTTTCTGTAAATTCGTTCGGGAGAATAAGTTATGAGTGTGCTAAATTATCCTTTGAGTAATGTACAGGTAGAATTGATGAAACTATTCAGCACAAACCTGTCTAATAAAGAGCTAATCGAACTGAAAGATCTTTTATCAGGGTTTTATTCGCAAAAAGCTACCGCTCAAGCCGACGAAATTTGGGATGAAAAAAGATTAAGTGATGAGCACATGGAAAAATGGCTCAACCAAAAATCATAACAAATCGTAGTAGTAGTTATTGATACGAATGTTTTATTGGGTTCCATTTCACCACGAATTAAAAGATTATGATCCTAAACTACAAAGAAAAAGACAATTACCAAAGACGGCGCTCTGGTTCCCTTTTGATAATCTTAATATTTTCCGGTGCTGCTTTTATTATTACCACAATCTTTTCAAATTGGCAATCGGGCTTGGGTTTTTTTGCGGTAATATTTCTGGTACAGTACTTCAAATCTGAATCGGGGGATAAGTATTACATCACCTCTATTGACATTCGCTATCCAAATGTGGAAATAGCCTATGACGAACGTGGTGAAAAAAAGAATATTACCGGAAGCATCAGTCAGTTTCAATTTTTTAAAAAAAATACTATAAGTAAAACACGCGTAGTCTATCTTGCTATTTATTATGACAATAATAGTATAATAAAACAATTTGTTGGGGGCGACTGGGATGAAAATAAAATTGATGAAGTGATTGAGGCGTTTAAAAACACATCAAAAAATTAACAACCATCTTCAAAACCTTAACACTCCGGCAAACTCAACGGAATATTTATCGCCAGGCCACCGTCAGACGTTTCCTTATATTTCGAGTTCATATCAAGCGCGGTTTGCCACATTGTTTTGACTACGGCATCCAGGCTTACTTTAGCATTGTCCGGATTGGTTTGCAGAGCAAGTTGCGATGCCGTTATCGCTTTAATGGCTCCCATGGTGTTGCGCTCAATACAGGGGATTTGCACCAGTCCGCCGATTGGGTCGCAGGTCATGCCGAGGTGGTGTTCCATGGCTATTTCTGCAGCCATTAATACCTGTCTTTGCGTGCCGCCCAAACATTCGGTAAGTGCGGCAGCGGCCATTGCCGATGATACGCCGATCTCTGCCTGACAACCGCCCATAGCCGCTGAAATAGTAGCCCCCTTTTTAAATATACTGCCAATCTCCGATGCGGTAAGTAAAAACTGAATGATCTTATCATCAGTAAAGCCATCACAAAAAACAAGATAATATTGCAGCACAGCAGGGATCACGCCCGCGGCCCCGTTTGTTGGGGCAGTTACCACCCTACCAAAAGATGCATTCTCTTCGTTTACCGCCAGGGCAAAACAGCTAACCCAATCCAATGTGTTTTGAAAGCTGTTACCCGTTGCCCGGATAGCCAATACCCATTCATTAAAATTATCGTAGTGATGACTGCCTATGAGTCTCCGGTTGAGGCTGGCCGCACGACGGGCTACGTTTAACCCTCCGGGCAATGAGCCGGTAGTATGGCAGCCCCGGTAAATACACTCTTTTAAGGCATTAAATATATTGAGCACACCAGAAAGTGTTTCCTGTTCGCTGCGCCAGGCCAGTTCATTTTCCATTACCACTTCTGATATTTTGAGACCGGTTTTTATGCACCAGTGCAGAAGGTTATTGGCAGTTTCAATCGGGAACGGCAGATCAACCTCCGCCTTCTGTTGATTTTGGCCGCCTTCCCTAACCACGAAGCCTCCGCCTATGGAATAAAATGTTTCGGATATGGCCGTACCATTGCTTAAAAATGCCTGGAAACTTACCGCGTTTGGATGGTAGGGCAAGCTCTCGCTAAATAAAAACAGCATATCATCATTTACAAAAATGCTGATCTCTTTTTTGCCCGCGAGCGCCAATTTGTTTGATGTCCTTATGCTTTCGGTTTTTGGCCCGACCTGGTTTACTTCAAAAGTCACCGGGTCATCGCCGCTTAAACCTAAAAGTATGGCGATATCGGTACCATGCCCTTTGCCGGTTTTTGCAAGTGAGCCATACAATAAGATCTTTATTTGAACCACCAATGGCAATACCTGTCTTTGCTCCAATAGCTCAACAAATTGCTGGGCGGCCCGCCAGGGGCCAAGCGTATGTGAACTCGACGGGCCTATGCCAATCTTAAACATATCAAATACGGATATCTGTTCTCTTTGCATCAGGCCAAAATTACAATTGTAAAGCATATATTTTGATTATAATCTTTGAATATTCAAAATACATTTCCTACATTCAATAAATATTAATCCTTAAATCACACATCCAATTAAAAGTCAAAACTCATGGACAATTTAGATTCAACCTCGCCGGGCGCAGCGGCAGCTATCGTTGCTATTATTACTGCTATGTTAATTCCAATCATAATCATTTCGCTGATTGTAATTATTGGTCAATGGAAAGTGTATACAAAAGCCGGCAAACCCGGCTGGGCATGTATTGTTCCTATTTACAATTTGATTGTTATGCTTGAAATTGTTGGCAAACCTATCTGGTGGATATTTCTATTTTTAATACCATGCGTTAACATCATATTTATGATATGGACCTTAAACTTGTTAAGTAAAAGTTTCGGGCAGAGCGAAGGTTTTACCATCGGCTTGTTACTTTTAGGTTTTATTTTTTGGCCTATATTAGGATTTGGGAGTTCTAAATACCTGGGGCCTTCAGCAGCTGAAGCCGGTGGCTTAAAGCCAAGGGATCCGTTTAGTCAGCCCAATAATTACCAGGACCCAAATCCACCGCAGGTTTAATGCTGCTGAATTATATACCATTACAAATATTTTGCAGCCGGTTAGTTTTTATTAACTGGCTGCAAAATCATTTAATCCCCTGCCCATTCAAATATTTAACCGGGATTGATTGCCCGGGTTGCGGCTTTCAGCGGTCGGCGCTGGCCCTTTTGCACGGCGATTTACATAAAAGTCTTACGCTTTACCCTCCAACTATTCCACTGTTACTATTTTTTACTTATGGCCTTGCTGATAAGTATTTGAAGCTGGATAACTCAAAAAACACGTTAAAGAAAACGTTATTTGTTATCACCGGAACAATTGTTTTGGTTAGTTACAGTATTAAAATTTTGCCTGGCTTTTTGCCACATAATTAATAATGATATTCAAAAAAAAGCTATATTATATCTTTACGATATTGATCATAATTGTGGTAACAGTTATTTACTTTGAGTACGACCCGGCAAGATATAGGTTTTTTCCAAAATGCCCCTTTTATGCGCTCACCGGATTTGACTGCCCGGGATGCGGATCACAAAGGGCAATTTATAGTCTTTTGCATGGAAATCTCAAAGATGCTGCCGGCTATAACCTTTTATTGGTTACCAGTATCCCGTTTCTGTTTATTCATTTTTCATATAAAATAAGGGCATTCATTTTAAAAAAAGATATCAAATGGAACCTGATCTATCGCCCGATAACCCCGAAAATTATTTTTATTGTTGTAATGCTTTTCTGGATAATCAGAAATATCCCTGCATACCCCTTTAACCATTTATCTGCCGGTCATTAACAATTGCAAAAAACGTCGTTTTTTCATAAATATAAATCGCATTAAAATCACATGTTTTATGCGAGGCAAATTTTCTGGATGTTTAAAATAGTTTAGTACATTCATCAGGTAATTTATTCTATAAGCTTACCGATGGATCAATCGCAATCAGGAGATCGAACGCTTCCTCCCCGCCCAAAAAATTGGCTGGTAGAATCAATTTTGGTTACAATATTTTGTTGTCTTCCATTCGGAATCGTCGGCATTGTAAATGCAGCTTCTGTTAATAGTAAATTCCATTCAGGAGATTATGAGGGAGCTTTAAATTCAGCCAGGCGGGCAGGAAATTGGACCAAAGCCGGATTTGGGTTCAGTTTGGCACTTTGGATAATGTTTATCATCTGGCTTTATATAAACCCGCATCCCGGCAATTTCAATGCTATGCCGGGCTAAAAAATCAATAATCAGGTTACAATGCTAATCGTTTGAATAAAAAATACAATTAATTTATCGCCAAAAAATGGATCCATTACAATCACCTCCGCATTCGCGCCCGCCCCGACCTAAAAACTGGCTCGTTGAATCAATATTAGTCACAATCTTTTGCTGCTTGCCATTTGGCATTGCAGGTATCGTGAATGCTGTGGCGATCAATGGGAAATATGACGCTGGAGATTATGCCGGGGCATTAAGATCTTCCAAACAAGCCGGCAAATGGACAAAAACGGGATTTTGGATAGCTTTGGCAGTTTTTGTTTCCTATCTTATTTTTCTGTTTGTAAATCGCAATAACGGCGGCATTGGAATGCCCGGTTAATAAGGCCTACCTGTGAAGACCTCTTAACGGTTAATTGGCTGGTCGTCTGCGGCTGTGATATGGCTGTAATCTTTTATAATGGTTTGCAAAAATTGCATACTGTTCATATTAGGCGGCAAACTTATTGACAAATGTTCCCTGATCCGATCAGCCATTTTATAAACGGCCATGTTACTGCCTGTTTTATAATAGTTTTCTATCACCTCGTGTATCAAACTTATTTCTTCTTCTTTTAACTGGGCTGCCTGGGTGAAAACCGGCTGGTAAGAATCCTCTACATTGCTAAAAATAATATTACCCATCGTTGTTCTTGGCTTGGTTCTTATAACAACAGTGCCGGCAACTATATCGCCGATGCGTTGTCCTTTTTCAGTTACAATTATAGTAACCAGCCCAGCCAAATAACTCGTAATACTGAAATCAACCATGCGAAACAACCAGCGCAGTAAATACTGGCTGAATTTTGGCCGGGTTCCATCCAGGCTGATCACCCTTATTTTCATTACCAATTTACCTATGCTTTGCCCATTGAAAAAGGTTTCGCAAACCAGGTCATAAAAAAGCAGCATCAAACCTAAAATAATAAAATATACAGCGACACCTGTAGAAGAAAATAAACTTGACGACAGTATACCCCCAATAATAGCAAATGCGGTGAAGATTGCAATATCAATCGCGTAAGCAAGTATCCGCTCGCCAAGGCCGCCAACTTCATAATCAATATCAATATTTTGGGTTGTATGTACAGTTATTATTTCCATCTTTAACAAATATAAAATTGTTATTGAAAATTATGATTACAGTTTAAAGTTTTGTGATTATTTTAAACAAAAAATTCAGGATACATGCGTGAAGCACTTTTTGTTAAACAAAATACCCAACGCTGGAAGGATTATGAAAGCCTAAAAGATAAAAGCCCCGACGAGCTTGCTGAATCTTTTATAAGCATAACCGACGACCTTGCCTACGCCAAAACCTTTTATCCAAAATCAAAAACAACACTTTATTTAAACGGCCTCGCGGCATCGTTCCATCAATCCATATACAAAAATAAAAAAGAGCAAACCAGCCGCTTTGTTACTTTTTGGAAATATGAATTGCCGTTGGTGTTTTATAAACACCGCAAGCCCTTATTGTATTCATTTCTGTTTTTTACTGTATTCAGCCTGATGGGAGCGCTTTCGGCAAAGTATGATTCTAATTTTATCCGGCTGATTTTGCCAGACCAGTATGTGGACACTACCAATGCTAATATTGCCAAAGGCGATCCATTTGGCGTATATAAAGCTGGGAACTCCTTTTTTATGTTCATTGAAATTGCATTCAATAACATTATGGTTGAACTTAGAATATTTGTTATGGGCATAATTTTTTCTGTCGGGAGTATTTACCAGCTAATGATTAACGGTATTATGCTCGGCTCATTTCAGTATTACTTTTTCAGCAGGGGCCTTGGCTGGCAATCAGTTTTGGTAATATGGATCCATGGAACCCTCGAAATATCAGCAATTATTTTAGCGGGAGGCGCTGGTTTAATCCTTGGCAACAGCGTGCTTTTCCCAAAAACCTATAAGCGTATTGTATCCATAAAACATGGCGCCAAAGATGGTTTAAAAATCGCCATAGGATTGATCCCTATATTTTTAACCGCTGCCTTTTTTGAAGGTTTTGTAACACGGCATACCGAAATGCCTGTTTGGCTGAGCCTCGGCATTTTAATATCCTCACTATCATTTATTATCTGGTACGTTATTTTGTACCCCAACATACTCAACCGAAAAATCAATCACAATAACATAATTAAAAATGAAACAACCTATTGAACTAAGAAAACTACGCGACTTCGGTCAAATCATCAACGACTCCTTTACATTTTTAAAGGAAAACTTCAAACCATTATTCACATCGCTTTTTGTTATTTGCGGATTTTTTATAGTAATAGGCATCATTTCAACTGTATTTACCTATATGAATTTTGGCACCGTTTTTAAGTTCGATATGAATTCATACGATGCCCAAACTCAACCAATGACCTATTTTATAAGTGCCTTTGTCATGGGACTGGTAACAGTTTTAGCCCAGACATTTATCCATTTGGTTACACTGTGCTACATTTCTGTTTATCTTCAAAAAAATAATACCACACCAACGCTGGCAGAAGTTTGGGGGTATTTCAGGTTTTACTTTTTCAGGGTACTGGGAAGCGGGATACTTATATTTTTTTTAATAGCTGTTGGATTTGTGCTTTGCATTATCCCAGGGATATACCTGATGGTTGTTTGCTATCTTATTATCCCCACTATTGTGATTGAAAATTCATCATTCAGCTATGCTTTTAACAAAAGCTTCAGGTTAATTAAGAATAACTGGTGGCTGGTTTTCGGGGTAATTATTATCATGTCGCTAATTGTAGGTATTGCAAGCTCAATTGTAACCATGCCTATTACATTAGTTACCGTTGGAGACAAATTTCTGCCTTTAAAAGGGCTCAAATTACCGCTTATCATTATTTCAAGTGTACTCAAGAATATCCTTATGCTGGCTTACGTTTTACCTGCAATAGCCGTTTGTTTGTGTTATTTTAACCTGGCCGAAGAAAAAGATGGCACAGGTTTGCTTGACCGTATCGGGAAAATTGGGAAGGATAACGATGAGCAATCAACTTTACCTGCCGAAGAATTTTAGTTATATGCACAAGTATATACCTGCTTTTTTAATTACCCTATTATTGACTGTATTTTTAACCGGCCAACTCCATGCCGCTGAAAAAAAAATGCATGCAATAGTAAGGACTGATACATCAAAAATTGAGGCGAAACAATTTGATGCTAAAGCGATAAACAATTATCATAAAGACAAAGATTTTAACTATTCGGGCGAAGCTGTTGGCCAACCCTCATTTTGGGAACGTTTTTGGAATTGGCTATGGGGCAAAATAATGCGACTTTTTGGCAAAGTACCCTTTGCCGGTTCTTTTTTAAAATACCTCTTTTTGGCCTTAGCTATTACGCTGTTAGTTTATATCATATTCAAGTCATTGGGTATTGATGCCATGCAATTGCTAAGGGGGGAATCCAAAAAGCTGGACTTACCCTATAGCGAATCGCTTGAAAACATTCATGAAATGAATTTTGATGCAGAAATTGAAAAAGCTATCTCCCTGCATGATTTTCGGCTTGCAGTGCGTTTGCTGTATTTAAAATGCCTGAAACAATTAAGCGATAAAGAGCTGATCAGTTGGCAAATTGATAAAACAAATGCAGCATACATTTATGAATTGACGGATCCTGCGCAAAAACAAACGTTTGGATTATTGACCAGGCAGTTTGAATTTATCTGGTACGGTAATTTTTCTATCGATAAAGATACTTTCAGCAAAATTAATTCTCTGTTTCAAAACTTTAAAAATCACCTGCAATGAAGAGTTTGAAACTATATTTAATTTTTGGCGCCGCTTTGCTGGTAATTTATATTATTGCACAGGTTAACCGCCCAAAAGTTGTTGACTGGTCGGAATCATTTAACGATCAGGAGAAAACGCCATTCGGAACTTACATTGTTTATAACAGACTAAAAGATATTTTTCCAAAATCGCATGTAAGCCCATACCGCAAAACTGTTTATTCAGTGATTGCCGAAGACTCAATTAAAAATGCCTCGTATGTAATCATTTGCAACGGTGTTGATCTTACCAAAACAGATTATGAGCAGCTCACAAAATACCTGAACCAGGGTAACGATGTTTTCATCGCTGCCACCTATTTTGGCAAATCATTTGAAAAATTTCTAAACGTTAAAACTGAAACCCTGTTAAGATTTGCCAGGGATACTTCGGAGATAAATTTTTTAAATCCCCAGCTAAATCCGCAAAAAAGCTACACGTTTGATAAGGGCGCAGGAAGTATCTACTTCAACAGTTTTGATACAACACGGGCTGTGGTAATTGGAGAAAACGCCAATCATAAAGCTAATTTTTTAAAATACAGTTTTGGCAAAGGCTCATTGTACCTTGTTGCTAATCCAAAACTGTTCAGCAATTATAGCTTACTCAATCCCCGGGGGGCCGAATATGCGGCAAATGCTTTATCGTATGTAAAAAATACCCGGCAGGTAATATGGGATGAATACTATAGCCAGGGTGATGGTGCTGAAGATTCGCCGATGCGCGTATTTTTGAGCAAACCGGCTTTGGCATGGGCCTACTACATCACAATTTTCAGCCTGCTGACATTCGTTCTTTTCGAAATAAAACGGACGCAGCGGATTATTCCGGTAATAGAACCGCTCAGCAATACAACACTTGAGTTTGTAAACGTTGTTGGTCAGGTTTATTATGAGAAACGCAACAATGCCAATATAGCACACAAAAAGAGCCTTTACCTTTTGGAGCACCTGAGGGAGGAATACCAGCTAAAAACCAATAAACTGGATGCGGAATTTACTGAAAAGCTTTCTGCCAAACTCGGTGTGGATGCCGCATTCGCGAAGGACCTTGTTAATTACCTCCTGTACATAAGTGTTCAGGAACATGTTTCGGACCGCGAACTAATTGAACTAAACAAAATGATAGAAAAACTTTATATCCAATCCGCATAACCATGGAAGATGAAATATTTGAACAAAGAACAGATTTGAGCAAGCTGAGTACCGCTGTTGAACAGATAAAAGCGACCCTCGCAAAGATAATTATAGGGCAGCATGACAGTATCGACCTGCTTATTGCCGGCATACTTGCCGATGGGCATATACTGATAGAAGGTGTTCCCGGGGTGGCTAAAACTTTAACCGCCAAGCTTATCGCGAAATCAATTGATGCAAAGTACTCCCGCATACAATTTACGCCCGACCTGATGCCTTCAGACATTTTGGGCACGTCAGTATTTAACCCAAAAACTGCCGATTTTGAGTTTAAGCCGGGCCCCATTTTTGGCAATATCATATTAATCGATGAAATAAACCGGGCGCCGGCGAAGACACAATCGGCCTTATTTGAGGTGATGGAAGAACGCCAGTTAACGATTGACGGGCAAACCTATAAAATGGAAGAGCCGTTTACTGTACTTGCAACCCAAAACCCGGTTGAACATGAAGGTACCTATCGTTTGCCCGAGGCACAACTCGACCGTTTTATCTTTAAGATAGAAATAAAATACCCTTCACTTGATGAAGAAATAGCAATATTAACACAGCAGCATAATCAAAAAACAAATGATCAGCTGAAATATATTAAGCCCGTTTTGTCGGCTCAGGATGTTGTTGCATTACGGCAACTGGTATTAGGATTGCATGTTGAGGAAAAAATATTAATCTATGCAGCAAGGATCATCCATGAAAGCCGCAACAGTAAATCATTATACCTGGGCGGTTCGCCGCGTGCTTCCCTGGCGATCATAAATGTAGCCAAAGCGCTGGCTGCCATAAAGGGACGCGATTTTGTAACTCCGGATGATATTACCTATGTAGCAGCACCTGTTTTAAGGCACCGGATTATGCTTACGCCAGACAAAGAAATGGAAGGCGTAACACCGGATGATGTTGTGGCACAAATTATTCAGAAAATTGAAGTTCCGAGATAAAGGTGAAAGGTGAAAATCTGCCTGCGGCAGGTTGAGCGGAGTATTTGCCCGCGCATATTTATAACGTTATCAGCATTAAGATAAAACTATTGTGATAAAGAATTTTTTTCGTTTGTTTTATAAGAACCTGTTTTTAACAAGCCGCCTTTTTACGGGCCTTGGCTGCTGTGTGGTGCTGTTTCTGTTTGCCTTCTTTTTTCCATGGCTGGGTATTATCCCGGAGCTGGTATTTTACTCGCTGGTTTTGCTTGTATTCATTGATTTATTCATGCTTTACGGCACAGCCAAAGGCGTATTTGCAAAACGGCATGCTCCGGAACGCCTAAGCAATGCCGACGATAATGAACTGGGGATTTACATAGAAAACTGGTACCCTTTTAATATCAGCACGGGTATTATTGACGAAATTCCGTTTCAGTTTCAAAAAAGGGACGTTTTATTTAAAACAGATTTAAAACCCCGCCAGCGCAAACTGATAAATTATATTTTACGACCTACAAAACGTGGTGAATATGAGTTTGGCCTGGTCAGGGTGTTTGTTAGGTCGCCTTTGGGGCTCATCAGCCGGCGGTACAATTTTAACCAGGCTGAAACCTTGCCGGTGTACCCATCATTTTTGCAAATGCGCAAATATGAGTTGATGGCCATCTCCAACAATTTATCAGAAATTGGCGTGAAAAAAATAAGGCGGCTCGGCCATAGTCTTGAATTTGAGCAGGTAAAAAACTATGTGCAGGGCGATGATTACCGCACCATCAACTGGAAAGCAACAGCAAGGCGGGGCAGTTTAATGACCAACACCTATACTGATGAAAAATCGCAGCAGGTATATTGCATCATTGAAAAATCGAGGGCAATGAAAATGCCTTTTGATGGTTTAAGCTTGCTCGACTATGCCATAAATGCAAGTCTTGTTTTATCGAATGTAGCTTTACTAAAGGAAGACAAGGCAGGCATAATAACCGTCGCCGAAAAAATTGGTGCAGTAGTACCGGCCGACCGGCGCCATACCCAGATCAATAAAATACTGGAAATTTTATACAAAGAAAAAACCCGCTACCTGGAAACAAACATGGAACTGTTATACAGCACGGTGCGCAGCGTAATAAAACAGCGGAGCCTGGTGGTTTTTTTTACGAATTACGAAAGCATGTCGGCACTGCAAAGGCAACTTCCGTTTTTAAAACGGATAGCCAAATTCCACCTGCTACTGGTTGTGTTTTTTGAGAACACCGAACTTAAAAAATTAAGCGAAAAACCGGCAGAAGATGTTGAAGGTATTTATATTAAAACAATTGCAGACAAGTTTGCTTATGATAAAAAACTGATTGTAAAAGAACTGGCTAAATACAATATCCAATCCATATTAAGTACGCCACAAAACCTTACTGTTAATACCATAAACCGATACCTGGAAATTAAAGCGAAGCAAAAAATATAAGTTTTATTATATTTGTATTATGGAAACAATGATCATCCACCCGAAAACGAAGGATCAAGCTAATCTGTTTGAACAACTTGCAAAGGTTCTGAATGTCCCTTTTGAAAAAAACAAAGACCCGCAGTTAACCGAAAGAGATAAAGCCATAAACCTTTATGGAAAAGATCTTGTTGAAAAAGTTGAACGGGGTGAAAAAGCTTTTAAAGAAAATAAGGGCGTCAGGGTAGATATTGATAATCTATGGAAATAGAATTATTAGCAGATGCATTAGAAGACCTTAGCTATTGGCAGAAATCAGGAAATAAAGCAGTACAAAAGAAAATTCATCAACTCCTTGCTGATATACAACAACATCCTTTTGAAGGGATTGGCAAGCCTGAAGCTTTAAAGCACAGTTTGGCTGGTAAATGGTCAAGAAGAATTGACAAAGGACATCGATTAATTTACGAAGTCCAGACCAATAAAATATTGGTTTATTCGCTAAAAGGGCATTATTGACCGTTATCCGGCAATTAAATCGAAACAAAAGATATAAGTTTCATTATATTTGTATATGCCCGAAGTAATTATTAAATACAAAAATGCAAAAGCTTTAAAAGCTTTGCAGGGTTTAGCGAAAGCATTTGATATGGAGATTGAAAAGCCTAAGGAGAAAAAAAAGAATATTACCGGCTTGCTAATCCGCTTTTCTGGTAAACCTGATGCAAATGCATTATCGGGTATATGGAAGGACAATCCTGTAACCATTGAACAATTACGTTGAAAAGCAATCAGCCAGCTTTTGGGAAAGCAATTCCAGCCGCGCCCAGGTTTTTTATTATTTTTTCCATCAGCGCTATTTTAACGGTTAGGTAATTTGCCGGGTCAAGCCAAACATTTATAGTAAACCGGATACTGTCAATTTCTAATCCAATGAGCCCTACCCTAACCGCCGGATCGGTTAACACATTTTCAGTTGAGCTAATAGCGTCCATTATGATTTTCTTGGCTTTGTCGATATCGGCCGCATAGGCTAACCTTACCTCAAAATCCAGGCGTCGTTTTTTTTCGCGGCTTACGTTAATGATCACTTCATTAAATAATTTCCCGTTGGGAATAATGATGGTTTTATTGTCTACAGTAAGCAGTACGGTATAGAATATCTGAATCGACGTCACTTTCCCATCTTGTCCCTGCGCTACTATGTTATCATCAAGCTCGAATGGTTTCAGTAAAAGAATTAAAACCCCGCCGGCAAAGTTCTGGAAGGTGCCGGAAAGGGCCAGGCCGGCAGCAACGCTAAAAGCGCCAATAATTGTTGTGAATATTGTTAACTCATAACCTATGATGTTCATTACCGAAATAATCAGTAAAACATACAAAGAAGTAATGGTGAGACTTAACAGGAAAGGTTGCAGGGATGAATGAACCTGCCTTTTGGCCATTCTATTACGGAGACGGAATCTTAGAAACCTGATGGCCCAAAGGCCGATTAAAAAAATTAATATACCGCCTAAATAACTTGGACCACGCTTTATGATCCAAATATGGAACTCATTGTAAAATTCTTCAATCCTCATTGTGAGGCGAAATTAACAAATTATTATCTACCATAAATGGTTATAAATAGTTCGGGGCCTTTAAAAAATACCCATTCAACTATTTGACTTTGAAGGTACCTTGTTTTTGCTGTCAGATGTTTCATATTATCGATATACAATCAAACGCTATGCCTAAGACTGTCGCGTTTATTTCATATCCAAAATTACGCCTAATAGTAGCGCTAAAAACACAAAATCAATCATTTGATTAACAGATGACCAATCATTTACCTTTATATGACGAAGCGAAAAGCCCTGAAAAAACAAAACCCTGTCTGCAAAAACAGACAGGGTTTTGTTTTGGAAGTCTGGCGTCTTGAGTCTTAAGTGCTAAGTAAATAAATACTACAGACTTAAGACTATCGACTCCCGACTTAGGACTCAAGACTTACATCATGCCGCCCATGCCGCCGCCGCCCATCGGTGGGCCACCGGCTTTTTCGTCTTCAGGATCGTCAGCTAAAACGCATTCTGTAGTTAACAGCATGGCTGCAATTGAAGCTGCATTTTCCAGGGCAACACGACCTACTTTAGTAGGATCGATTACGCCTGCGCCAATAAGGTTTTCAAATTTATCAGTGCGTGCATTGTAACCAAAGTCAGCTTTGCCTTCTTTTACTTTTTGTACAACGATTGAACCTTCGATACCTGCATTTTCGCAGATCTGACGTAAAGGTTCTTCAATAGCACGACGAATGATCTGGATACCAGTATTTTCATCATCATTATCACCTTTAAGGTCAACCAAAGCTTCAACTGCACGGATGAAAGCTACACCGCCACCGGCAACTATACCTTCTTCAACAGCTGCACGGGTTGCGTGCAATGCATCGTCAACACGGTCTTTCTTTTCTTTCATTTCAACCTCAGAAGCAGCGCCGATATATAATACCGCAACACCACCTGATAATTTAGCTAAACGCTCTTGCAGCTTTTCTTTATCATAATCAGAAGTTGTAGTTTCTATCTGGGTTCTGATTTCGCTAACACGGCCTTTAATAGTATCCGGATCGCCGATACCGTTAATAATAGTAGTGTTATCTTTATCAATTGTGATTTTTTCGGCCTGTCCTAAAAACGAAAGGTCTGCGCTTTCTAATTTGTAGCCTCTTTCTTCCGAAATTACTGTACCGCCTGTTAAAACAGCTATATCTTCAAGCATTGCTTTTCTGCGATCACCAAAGCCTGGAGCCTTAACAGCTGCAACTTTTAATGAGCCGCGGATCTTGTTAACTACTAAAGTAGCCAGGGCTTCACCGTCAAGATCTTCAGCAATAATTAATAATGGTTTCCCTGTTTGAACTTGCTTTTCCAGGATAGGAAGCAATTCTTTCATGGAAGATATTTTTTTATCATAGATCAGGATGTAGGGATTTTCGAGTTCTACTTCCATTTTGTCAGCATTTGTAACAAAGTATGGAGAAAGGTAACCACGGTCAAACTGCATACCTTCAACAGTTTTAACTTCGGTTTCAGTTCCTTTTGCCTCTTCAACGGTAATAACACCAGAAGTTCCAACTTTTTTCATCGCATCAGCAATCATTTCTCCGATAAGCTCATCGTTATTAGCTGAAATAGAAGCTACTTGTTTGATCTTGCTAAAATCATCGCCAACATCCTGTTTTTGTGATTTCAGGTTTTCTACAACAACTTTTACAGCTTTGTCGATACCGCGTTTCAAATCCATTGGATTAGCGCCGGCAGCTACGTTCTTAATGCCTGCTGTAACAATTGCCTGTGCTAAAACTGTAGCAGTAGTTGTACCGTCTCCTGCAATATCAGCAGTTTTTGATGCAACTTCTTTTAACATTTGAGCACCCATGTTTTCGATGGGATCTTTCAATTCGATTTCTTTTGCAACAGTTACACCATCTTTGGTAATAACCGGTGATCCGAATTTTTTATCGATAATTACGTGACGGCCCTTAGGTCCTAATGTCACTTTTACTGCGTTTGCTAAAATATCAACGCCGCGTTTTAAAGCATCGCGTGCTTCTACATTATATTTAACTTGTTTTGACATGTCTTTTTAAATTTGATCGTTAATTATTTTACAATACCGAATATATCTGTTTCTCTCATGATTAAATAATTCTTTCCTTCATACGGGAAGTCAGAACCACCATATTTTCCGTATATAACAACATCACCTTCTTTAACGGTTGATTTTTTACCATCTTCATCTTCAGGTGCTACTCCGATAACTGTTCCCTTTTGAGGTTTTTCTTGTGCTGTTTCCGGGATATAAATACCAGAAGCAGTTTTTGTCTCCGCAGGTGCTGGTTCCACAATCACCCGGCTTTTGGATCCGGCAATTAGTTTAATGTTTAATGACATAGTTATACTATTTATAAATGTTAATTTAAGTTTCAATTGCTTTTCCTCATCAATTATGCCAAGCAAATACAATACCCCTAATTGACATGGAATACTGATGTATTGGCAGTTTTTTTTATTTGGCAATTTTTATTTAATAATCCTGTAACAATGAAATGCCATCATGGCAGTACGTTTTTTCATTGCCCGTTTTGTTGAGAAGGATTACACCGATAATTTTCAATAAAAAAAAGCCACGGTCCCGATTTTGTCGGTACCATGGCTTTTTTCTATAAATTCCGGTTCTTAATTCTTCTTGCCAGAGGTTGCAGGTTGCGGTTTGGCCGGCTGAGCTGAACTTGGTAAATTAAATGGTGTTGAGTTTGCTGGGCTCAGCGGTGCTGATGCTTTTGCTTTCTGTTCTTTATACTTGTCAGTGGTTTGGTCGGTACCGCCTTTCGCTGCAACATTTATTGCCATTGATAAAACCATTAAGGTAATTGCAAGCGCCCAGGTACCCTTTTCTAAAAAATCACCGGTTTTTTGCACACCCATCAACTGCGATGAGCTTGAAAAATTGGACGACAAACCACCACCTTTGGGGTTTTGAATTAAAACTATAAGTACTAAAAGTACACAAACAATGATGGCGATGATCAAAAATAGTTGATACATTATTTTATATTAATTGGTTTTCTTTTCTAACTGTTCTATCTTGGCGACAAAGTAACGGCTTTTTTCCGGGAATTTCAACATCAATTTTTTGTAAGATGCTATCGCTTTGTGATAAAGCATTTGTTCTGTATAAATTGCAGCCAAGGTTTCAGTTACCAGTTCATCCCGGTCTTCCGAACTCTTTTTCGCTTTATTTTCATTATCAAGCTTATCGCTGCTTTGCGGCCTTATTTGTGGTTCTTCCTTAATAAAGCGTTCAATAATTACATGTTCCTTGCGCTTCGGTTCTAAGGGGGTCGCAAGTGGCGCAGTATTTTTGTCTAATTCTTCAATGGATGTGATATGAAAAATATTCTCAAAATACTGCTGCTGTAATTCGTCTGTTGGCTTTTTACTCTTGCTATTTGGATTTGCTACCTCTGGTTTTATGTATGGCTGATACCTTCCGGCGTGTTCCCGGCGAGTTTTATCAAGCCACCACATAAAGGTATATGGCATTTTCTCATCATTATACTTTGATACATCCTTGTGTTCGGCCTCATTGGTTACAGGATTGCTTTCAACAGTTGTATTTACTGGGTTCGCAATCGAATCTTGTCTGAGTTCCCCTTCCTCTTCCATCGGTTTATGTTCACCGGTAGCCCTGTTGAACATAAAAAAATCTGTCTTTGGGCTATTTTCCGGTATCCGGTTTTGCTTCACATCTTCAATTTCGGCAGATGGGTGGGTGATTTCAGGCGTAACATTAATATCCTCAATGCCGGCGATTCCATCGAAAGTCTCCCCGGTTGAATTTTTTCCGGGCTGTTGTTCTGGAACTTCAGTAGTATGGGATGGTGAAACAAACTCCGCTGCATCTACAGCCCTTTCATCTGAAGTTTCATGGGATCCATTATGCTCAATTACCGGCTCACGAATCAATTCCGGCTCCTGTGGTAATGGTACTTCAACCGGGGGCGCTGATTCCTGTATTTCAGTGGACTCATGTTCAACAGGAATGCCTGGCTCAGCATTTTCGGTAACAGCTATAGGAGTTAGTTCAGGTTCTTGCGGAGTACGGACGTCAACAGATTCATAGGTTGCGGCAGTTTTATTTTCACCAGCACCTTCAAACGTGTTGTGCGCCGGTATATCAGCAACGGTTTTCTGTACCTGTTGCTCGCCGGTTTCAAGATCATGGAAAGACAAGCCTGCATCATGCTCAATTGCCGGTTGAAGATCAAAAGCTTCGGTTATTGTCTCCGCCTCAGATTCAATTACAGTTTGTTCGTTAAAATACCGAACGCCTTCAACATCATCTAAGTTGTCTTCGTGTTTGGACACCAGCGTTTCTGTATCCTCAGGGACTACAGGCTGCCGGTAATATCCGTTTGAAAGTAAACTGCTCTCAATTATTATCTTTTCATCAGGTACGCCAACAAAAGTTGAAGGAGCATTGATTAACTTATATAAAGATTTGGGGTTAAAATAAACCGATGCCTGCCTTAAGTTTTTTTCATCACTGGCATGCGCAAGTAAAGCCTGTAAAATGCCGCTTTGCGGAAAATCATTGACCAGCCGTTGCAAATTATAAGCATACAAATGGGCATCGTTAGCCGGATTGGCTAACAAGGTCCATAAAAATTCGTTCTGACTGTTATTAATATGTTGATCCACGAGGTTGAAACTACAAATTGCTTACCAATTTGCAAAGGCTTTGTTAAAAATATCTTCTGTTAACTGTTTATTAATAGCTGCAATCAATGTTTGCTCCTGCCCGTTAATATCTCCTGTAAATGGCAAAGACTTCGAAAACGATGATTGAAAATTATCGTCTTTCTTCAATTTATTTTCATATTTAACACTAACTGTTATAGTTAACTGGCTTGCACCGGCAATTGGCGCCACATTCGGAGAAGCAGCATTTACGGATATCGGCGAAATATCATAACCTGTAATGGAACCGGACATTGATGCATCGGCCGATTCGCCTGTAACAATACTCAGGCTTGATGTAGTCCTGATGCGGTTTTTTAAAGCTTCAGTAAATTGAGTGCTCAAATTATTAACGACAAGAGCAGCATTATTTTCAAAAAAATCTATCCGGATGGTCTTCATATTAGGCGGGATTATTGCACCACCCAGGCTTAATTTATAAGTACATGACGGAAAAATCAATATCAAAACAACAAACGTCAATAATACCTTAGTTACCCTTTTCATTTAATTATAAATTTAGCTCTTTTATTTTCCTGTACAAAGTCCTTTCTGATATTCCCAGTTCACTCGCCGCAAGTTTCCGTTTTCCTTTGTGCTTTTTCAGCGCTTTACGGATCAGGTCCGACTCTTTGTCTATCAGCGAAAGCGATTCTTCAACCTCTTCAGCATCATGGGTAATATTATACGGATTTGCGTTATTATTATTGATAACTGGTTTTTGCAAAGTAAATTGTGTTTCGGGTGTTCCCGGCAGCTCAATATCCCTGTATAACTGGTTTAACGTTTGAGAATGGCTGGCATGGTTTACGGAAACGCCGCCATGTTCGATAATATCAGCGACCAGTTTTTTCAATTCAACCATATCGCGCTTCATATCAAACAATACTTTGTATAATATGTCCCGTTCCGAAAAATCTTCCTTTTGCTGGTTATCAAGGCGCATAGGCAAGTTCCGTCCGCTTGTTTCAAGCGGGATATAAGTGAGCAGGGTTTGTCCCGTAATAACGCGGTCGCGTTCAAGTACGGCAAGCTGTTCAGCCATATTTTTCAGTTGCCTGATATTCCCCGGCCATGAATAATTAACTAAGATCTGTTGTGCTTCTTCGTCCAGTTGTATCGGCGGTGTGCGGTATTTATCGGTAAAATCAGAAGTGAACTTCCTGAATAATAAATAAACATCCTCTTTCCTGTCCCGCAATGGCGGAATCCGCAGGGGAACTGTATTTAACCTGTAATAAAGATCTTCCCTGAATTTACCGCTTTTGACTGCATCGTAAACATCCACATTGGTAGCGGCTATAACGCGGACGTTTGTTTTTTCGACCTTTGATGAACCGACCTTAATATACTGTCCCGATTCAAGCACCCGTAACAAGCGTGCCTGGGTACCCAGGGGCATTTCGGCTATTTCATCTAAAAATATAGTCCCACCATTAACGGTTTCAAAATAGCCTTTACGCTCGCCAACAGCACCCGTATAAGCTCCCTTTTCGTGACCGAATAATTCCGAGTCAATCGTCCCCTCGGGTATTGCACCGCAATTCACAGCAATAAATGGTCCATGCTTGCGCGGGCTCATTTGATGAATAATGTGTGAAAACACTTCCTTCCCGCTACCGCTCTCCCCGGTAATTAAAACAGAAATATCTGTTGGCGCTACCTGGTTAGCTATATTTATAGCCCGGTTTAGCAAAGGCGAATTGCCGATGATACCGAAGCGTTGTTTTATTTCTTGAATCTCCATAATTTTCAATTTGAAAATTTGGTGATTTGAAAATTTGAAAATTAAAGCAACCTTCAAATTTTCAAATCGTCAAATTAACTAATTACTTTTCCAATCAACGTTGCCGTTGTACTCTTTTCAACTAACACATTGACATACTCGCCTGGCTTATAATTTTCTCCAACCGGGAAAACAACCATTGCATTCTGATCGCTGCGGCCGCAATAATCTTTGTCCGACTTTTTTGAAAACCCTTCTATCAATACTTTTTGGGTGCTGCCAACCAGTTTTTGCAACCTTATGAAAGAATGCTCCTGCTGTTTCGCTACTATTTCCTTCAACCGCTGACGTTTTACAGCATCAGGTATATCATCTGCATAACGTTTAGCTGCCAGGGTTCCCGGTCTTTCGGAGTACATGAACATGTAGGCAAAATCATATTGCACATAATCCATCATACTTAGGGTATCCTGATGCTCTTCATCAGTCTCCGTGCAGAAACCGGTGATGACATCTGTTGAAATAGCACATTCTGGAATTATCCGGCGTATGGCATCGATCCTGTCAACATACCAATCCCTGTCATAGGTGCGGTTCATCAGCTCGAGTACCCGGCTATTGCCTGATTGTACGGGCAGGTGAATATAATTACAAATGTTATCGTACTTTTTAATGGTGTATAAAACATCATCGGTAATATCTTTCGGATGTGAGGTTGAAAAACGCACACGCAAATCGGGATTGATCAGCGCAACCATTTCCAACAGGTTGGCGAAGTTAACCGCAGTACCTTTTGCCTCACCTAAATCCTCTCCAAAGGAGAGGACTTTAACTTCACCTGCATCAGAACCCTCTCCTTTGGAGAGGGCAGGGTGAGGCGTGCTCCACTTATACGAATCAACATTTTGACCGAGCAAGGTAACCTCGCGGTATCCCCGGTTAAACAGGTCGGTACATTCTTTAACGATTGAATAAGGGTCGCGGCTGCGTTCACGGCCACGGGTAAAAGGTACTACGCAAAACGAGCACATATTATCGCAACCACGCATAATGGAAACAAATGCATTGATGCCATTACTGTTTAAGCGCACAGGGTTAATATCCGCGTAAGTTTCCTCGCGCGATAAAAGCACATTCACCGACCTTTGACCGCCATCAACCTGTTCAATAAGGTTTGGCAGATCGCGGTAAGCATCCGGCCCGACTACAACATCAACCAGTTTTTCTTCTTCTAAAAATTTTGATTTTAAACGTTCAGCCATGCAACCAAGTACGCCAACCACCAAACCGGGGTTTCTGACCTTGGCAATGGCAAACTCACGTAAGCGGTTACGCACCCGCTGCTCAGCATTTTCGCGAATTGAGCAAGTGTTTATAAAAATAACATCAGCAACGGTATAATCAGATGTAGTTTCAAATCCCTGTTCCAATAAAATGGACGCAACTATTTCACTGTCAGAGAAATTCATGGCGCAGCCATAACTTTCAATATACAATTTGCGGCCATTATTTTTACCAATAATTGGTTCCAAAACTAAAGCTTCTCCCTGTCTGCCTTCATCGTGTACTTTATCCGGAATTAGCAAATCCATCATCATTATAAAAATTAGTTTACAAAAATACACAAAATATAAATACAGTGTGACATATTGTCAGCAATTACAATGTCGTTTTTTATAATAGTTTGTTTTAATGCCGATACCGAAGTTTATTTTTCAATTATTAACTTTACAGGCATGCACGGAGCTTTAAAGCGCATAAAATAAACTAAAAGACGTTATAAAACCGTGAAACCGAAATTGATAAACAATGGCCTTTAACCTTTTAAAAAAAAAATGGCATAAAATAACAGTTATCATCCTGTCGGTATGTACGGCGGTTGTTTTGATTTTAGCTTTTCTTATCAACCTTTATTGGTCGCCGATATTAGCCTATAAAGTTAAAGAGATAGTTTTTAAAAGCAGTGATAGTTTATATACAGCCAATTTTTCCTCGGCCGAAATGCACATACTGAGAGGGACCATCGTTATTTATAATATAACTTTAAAACCCGATACCGCAGTTTATAACAGGCGAAAAAGAGAACACCTGGCGCCAAATAATTTAGTGGAACTGTATGTAAAGCGTCTTACCTTATCCCATATTCACCCCTTTAAACTCTACTTTCAAAAAAAACTTGATATAGGAGAAATCGTTTTAAATGAACCTGTGCTCAATATCTCTTATCAGCTAAATCATACCAGAGATACCCTGCTAAAACCCGGGCGAACGGTTTGGCAGAAGATATCCAAAAGCCTCAATTCGCTTCATATCGGGGAAATACTGCTTGGCGATATCAAATTAAGTTATAAAGACTATTCGGGGAACAAGTTAGTCCTGTCTGAATTGAAGGAATTAAACCTAAGCGCCCGTGACCTGCTGATCGATGCAAGCACCCAAAGCGACAAATCAAGGATTTTTTATTGCAAAGAAATCATCGCAGAACTGAATAATTATTCGGGTAAAACAGCAAATGGTTTGTATTCCTATAAAATCAATTCGCTTAAGTTATCTACGCTGACCTCAAAATTGAATATTAGCGGTCTTTCACTGCAACCCGTTGACACGGGTTTATTTTTTAGTAAAAGCAGGCATGACCGTTTTTCGATGCATATTGATTCGATACAGGCAAATAATTTCGACTATGTGAATTACCACAAATACCGGATCTTAAATGCATCAAGTCTTTTAATAAACAATGGTATAATAGAAGTATTCTGTAACCCGAAGCATTTTTACAACGGGGCAGATCAGGTAAGTTCATTTCCAAATGCCGCTATTTATCAAATAAATAATGATTTGAAGATCGACTCCATTATGGTGAACCATGTCAACGTTGTTTATAGTGAATATAATGCAAAATCAAATGAAACCGGATCGGTTAAATTTAATAATACCGAAGGGCGCTTTTTAAATGTGACTAACAATAAAACAGCCTTACAAAAAAACAACGCATGCTCTGCAGAATTTACCAGCTATTTTATGAACAGGGGAAAGTTGAACGTAAAGTTTAACTTTAATTTAACTGATGCAAATAAAACATTTAGCTATAAGGGCACTTTGGGCCCGCTAAAGCTGCAATATATTAATCCGGTGGTAATGCCATTGGCGATGGTAAAAATCAGCACCGGAAATATTGATGCGTTTAATTTTGATATACATGCCGACCGCACTTCGGCAAGGGGCAACGTATCTGCTTTGTATAATAACCTTAAAATAAGTTTGCTAAAGGTTGATACCGTTTTCGATAACCTAAAACAAAGTCCGATAGCCACGCTTTACGCCAACCTTTTTATTGTGAAGCATAATAACCCGGATAGGCCAAGCGGAACACCACGATCAATATACGTAAATTATTCCCGTACTCCTGAGACCCCATTTTTTAAGTCGATATGGCAAACGTTGCTCAGTGGTATAAAGCCCTGTATAGGTTTAGATAAAAAAGCACAAGATGCCGCTATTGCGATGCAAAAAGAGCTGGCAGCCGATAAACAGAACCGTAAAATAAAAAAAGAAAAAAGGCTGGAACGGCGGGCTGAGCGGCGTATAAAACGGGAAGAAGAAAAATCGGCTGCGCCGCCTGTTGAATAAGTTCAATAAACAAATCTTCATACCTATCAATCACCTGTCTGTTGTGACAATGATTTGAGGATGCTTATCTTCATTAACACGCTCATAAAATAATTCAGGATTTATGATGTTTTGTGCGGGTTTTGGTTTTAAATAATTCTCCTTATCTTTTTATAAAAGCAGGCAGCTCCCATTTTAAAAACACTTAATTGTTCAGAAAAAAAATAGCGTTTTGTGTAAACCCTGTCTTTTTGTAAGTATTTAATTATCAATTGTTTATCATATAAATTTTCGAATTGTGTAAACCCTGTGTAAACCCTCTATTTATTTGTTGAAGAGCATTCCGAATTGCGAAGGCCGCCCATAATTTAACCCGCACAATACTTCATGGCGCAATAATTCATAAACAAAAATCCGAACAATTTCTTTCCACATTTCCCTAAAACTTTTGTTAAAAATACCTTTTGTCTCGTCCCTTAATTAGTTATAATTTAGACCCCCATCAACATCAGCCATGATATTATCAGATAAGCGTATTTTAGAGGAAATTGACAACGGCAGCATTATTATTGAGCCTTTCAGGGCCGATTGCTTAGGCACAAACTCCTATGACGTACATTTGGGAAAACATCTGGCCACCTACCGCGACAGGGTCTTGGATGCTAAACTCCACAACGAGATCGTTTCATTCGAGATACCAAAAGAAGGCTTCGTTTTACAGCCCAACACGCTATACCTGGGAGTTACCATGGAATATACGGAAACACATTTGCATGTGCCATTTCTGGAAGGGAAATCAAGCACAGGGCGTTTAGGTATTGATATACATGCCACCGCGGGCAAGGGAGACGTGGGCTTTTGTAATACCTGGACGCTCGAAATATCATGCACCCAACCCGTTAAAGTGTATGCAGGGATGCCCATTGGCCAGTTGATTTATTTTGTAGTAGAAGGCGAAATAGAAACATTTTATAACACAAAAGACAATGCCAAATACAATACCCCTTCAACCCGGCCGGTTGAAAGTATGATGTGGAAGAATAAATTTTAAGCATATCCTTGAATGCCTTGACTCAAAACTCCGGATCTTTTTAAATCAAAATTTCTACACCAATTCGCTGCTCGATAAGCAAAAAACTAAATAAAAATCAAAAATTGTATTAAACCTTTTTCTAAAACGTTAGTTTATTAGTTATTTAGCTATTTAAATATTTACACTACAATTTTTAACACTTATGAAAAAAATCCTGACTATTATTAGCTGTGTAATGTTACTGGCAGTATCATCATGCACTAAACAGTACCTTTCCCCAGGAACTACTAATCAAACAGTTTATGCCGACGTTGCAACAACTGACTGGAGCCTTTATACTGATAACAACGGCAGCAAGTCGTATCAGGCACCTATAAATGTCCCAAATATCAGTCACAATTTTGCACAAATCGGAGGTATAATTGTTGCTATTTCTTATGACGGCGGGAGTACTTATGAACAATTACCCGAAGTATATGCTAACATTTCTTATAGCTATACTTATAATGCCGAAAATGTAACGCTTTATGCTCAATCTCCTGATGGTACCACAGCGGTACAGCCGACGCTTCCAATTAAGGTTAAAATTATTCTGGTAGATTCAAACAGTTAAGGAATTAGGTTTACTGCAACGGCCCTTAAAAATTATCAGAAAGGATGAACAGGCAATAATTGCATCAGTGATGCTTATTGCCTGTTTTTATTTTACGGATAGCCATTCATTTATCGGGAGCAGAAAAATGGAAACGAAAAGAAAAAATCATTTCAACCTGGCGGCGACCATCGGTTCAAGCTGTTGAACCCACATACCATACATTTTGCCTGACGGGTGCAACCCATCGGATGCAATTAATGAACGGTCTCCCGCTGCCAGTCTCGAAATGGCCGTTATATCTAAATAATTAACTCCTGCAACCAGGCTGATTGCTTTATTAATTGCATTAAACTGGTCTATTTGGGGGCCTATAACACTGTCCTGCCCATTGGCGAAAGGCGTTACGCCATAGTCCGGAATTGATAAAACAAAAACACGGCTTGTATCGCCCCGGGCAAAGGCTATTGCTGTATTTAATACAGCTGCAAACTTAATTTTGTAATTATCCTGGCTTAAATGCTGGTACTGGTCATTTACACCGATCAAAAGGGTTACAAAACTGAACGTCTCCGAATGGATCCCGCTTCTTGAAATTGCACTAATCAAATCATCAGTAGTCCATCCGGTAGTTGCAATTATAGTTGGGATCCCTGCTTGAATTGATTGAGCCTTTAATAAATCAGTAAGCTTGTACGGGTACGACTGATCCTGAGGCACGGCCTCACCAATGGTGTATGAATCGCCGAGGGCAAGGTAACTGAGTGTATCGGACTTAGTCATAGCTGTGGAATTTGTGGAAGTAACGGGCACAATTACGGCCTTTTTTTTACATCCTGATAAAGAGGTTAGTGCTATTAAAACAATCTGTAATGCTTTCATAATATCTCCATACTAAACAATACGGAAATATGATGTTTTAAGATCTCTTTTACTTCAATTATATCTATCACCCGCCCTAACTCCCGCTGCATAGAGGTAACGTCCTTATCATCAATACCGCAGGGCACTATATTTCTAAAATAATCCAGGTCGGTATTGACATTAAAGGCCAGACCGTGCATGGTAACCCAACGGCTGCAACGCACACCCAACGCGCATATTTTACGGGCGCTCTCATTATCTGCGTCAAACCAAACACCGGTATAACCCGGGTATCTGCCTGCTTTTAAGCCATAATCAGCAAGAGTCAGTATTACTGCCTCTTCAAGCGTACGCAGGTACAGATGTATATCGGTAAAAAAATTATCAAGGTCAAGTATCGGGTAGGATACGATCTGCCCCGGCCCATGATAGGTAATATCGCCCCCCCTGTTAATAGGATAGTAAACCGCATGCTTTTCCTTTAACCCCTGTTCATCCAGCAATAAATGCTCAGGCCTGCCGCTTTTACCTAAGGTGTATACATGGGGATGCTCACAAAATACCAGGTAGTTGGGCGTCGGAATATATTCCAGGCATTCATCCCCTTCGATGACCGGCTGTTGGTTCCTTATTTCAATTTTCTTGTTGACCGTACCGGCAAATAAAGCTTCCTGTTTATCCCAGGCTTCTTTATAATCGATCAAACCCCAATCCTGAAAAATAACCTCTTTGTTTTTCATCTTATTACCCCTTTACATAGCCAACCATATAGTCATGGAACTGCAGATACCCTACCTCATAATCCAGGCAAACATCGCCTTTATGCAGGCGGGCTTTAACAAAGCCATGCCCCTCAAAGTTAAACGGCTCCAAAAATATATTGTGTAAAAAAGAAATTTCCTTTTGCCCGTAACATTTGTAAACTGCTTCTTTTACACACCAGCAAACATATAATTCGGCTATTTTGTTTTCCGGATTAATAAATGCAAGCTCCTCCTTTCGCATAAACTTATGGGCAATACGCTCAACTTTTTCTTTTATCTGCTCAATATCAATACCCACAGGCGCCTTGCTGATCATTACGGCCGCATAGTCGAAGGAATGGCTTAAAGAAATATGGTAGGGAAGGTTTACCAGGTAAGGTTTGCCATGGTCGTCAACTTTGCAATCAATATACTCGTTGGTTTGCAGCATTTTGCGCAACAAAACGCGTGTACCAAGCCAGTGCAGGTTACGTTTTCCGATTTTTAGTTGCTCGTAATAAGCCTTTTCTTCTTCATTTAATTGTAGCTGACTATACAACTCGTCAGCTTCCTCTTCAATTTTCCAAATGGCAAATTCTGTATCGTCGTCAACCTGTTGTCTGTATGCTATGGCCATAAAAGTAAATTTGCAAAAAGGATAACAAACTTATGGCAAATAAACCTAAATTGTATCGCTTTTTAGCAATTATTATAAGAAGTGGGGTTAAGTTTCAAGTCGGTAGCCTTAAGTCTTTAGTCTAAAGTCGCTGGTTTATAGCTGATCTTTTACCGGTTTGACTTAAGACATTCGGCCAGGAACCTCAAACAAAGTAATATAAATTAGTACAATATGAATATAGCAATGTTAGGCTCGGGTTTTATCGCCCGTTTTTATGCAGACTCTTTGCAGGCGCAGCGCGCCAAGGATTCGCTGATCAGCGTTTACTCCCGAAATATTGAAAAGGCTAAAAAATTTGCCGATGATTATAAGCTTAGTTTTTTTTCGGACGACATGGACACTGTCGTTAGCCGTGAAGATGTGGACGCTGTGGTCATTTCCCTACCCAATAACCTGCACGAAGCGGCTGTAGCAGCCTGTGCAAAAGCAAAAAAACACGTGCTATGCACCAAACCGCTCGGCCGTAATGCTGCAGAAGCAAAACGGATGCTGGATATGGTTGAAGAAGCCGGCATAATGGGCGGCTACCTCGAAGATCTTTGCTATACGCCAAAATTCTTAAAATCAATGAAGAGCGTAAAGGATGGCAATATTGGCAAGGTACTGTGGGCAAAATCGCGGGAGGCTCACCCCGGCCCGCATAGCGATTGGTTTTGGGATCATGAGCAGTCAGGCGGCGGTGCTATGGTTGATTTAGGCTGCCATTGTGTAGAAATTGCCCGTAATTATATTGGCAAAGAGATAAGGCCCGTTGAGGTGATGTGCTGGGCAGCTACGCAGGTACATCCCATAAAGGCCGAAGACAGCGCCATCGGCCTGGTGAAATATGCAAATGGCGCCATGGGGCAATTTGAAGTTAGCTGGTGCTTTCGGGGTGGTATGGACCTGCGCGACGAGGTAATGGGAACCGAAGGCACTATCTGGCTCAACAACTTCCTGCGTACCGGTTTCGAGATGTTCAGCACTGGTAAAGGCGGGTATGTGGCCGAAAAAGCCGAAAGCAGCAGCGGCTGGCTTTTTCCTGTTGGAGATGAAGTTCACGAACTGGGTTATACCAATATGTTTACCGATATGTTTAACGCGATCGAAAACAAAACAGAGCCCTTAGAAACTTTTTACGATGGCTATATCGTAAATGCCATTTTGGATGCAGCCTACCTCTCCGCAAAAACAGGGCGTTGGGAACCGGTACAAATAGAAGGCTGGCGTGGAGACCAAACAGAAGATTATGGGTCGAATTTTGTATCGTACGATGATAATTATTATTTGATTAAAAAGGAGATTCTTCCTAATGGGGACCAGAAACTGATACTTAAACACAAAATTACCGGTGAGGTTGTGGCAAGGGATATGGAGTAATTTGGTGAGTGGTGAGGAGTGAGCGGTGAATGGATTGCCCGGTACTCAAGCAAACTCACTACTCACTACTCACTACTCACCATTCACCATTCACCACTCACTCCTTTACTGCAGCAGCAATTTCAAGTTGATCCCAAAGGTAGTAAAAGCGGTATTGAACGTCTGGGAGGTAAATGGCCTGTTTATAGCTGAATCGTAAAATAAATTAAGGTTAAACCTCGGGCTTATCAAATAATCAATTGAAGGCCGTACCGTAATATTTTGTGCTCCCGATGCTACCTGAGCTGCCTCGCCTGCCTGGTAAATAAATGTTTCATTATCCTGAAGCGAGAAATCTATTTTAAAGTTAACATCATTTTTGCTTGTACCGCTGAACCAGCCAAAGGGGAACTTGAAATCCTTATCGTGGTAACCCCATCCAAAAACTATTGCAGACTGATTTTGCTGGGCAAGCTGTCCGTTTAATACGCTAAGGCTTAATGACCTGCTCTGCCGGTATTCAAGATTGGCGCTCATACTGTTTTTAAATCGTACATCTATTCCAAATAAGGGCACAAACTGTTCTAAAATAGTCACCTGCGAAAATTGGTAAGCAGGTAAAAAGTCATTATTTGCGTCCCTGGAGCTAACAGCGCCATTAGTTAACTGGTATTGCAGCAACGTGGTGTACCCGCTCACATTGTACGACGCCCTGTAGCCATTCTTGATATCAACTGATTCGAAAATATCGCTAAAAAAAGGTATATGGCTTAAGCCGCTGTAAGTAATCTGCCAGTTTGGAACGGGAATATTGGGGAACTGGCTTAACCCAGCCCCGGACGCATTCTTCCCGGTATAGGCTGCAAGAAATGCCGGTACCAAAACATTTTGTGAGTTAGCGCTGTAGCCATCTGCAAAACCATTAACTGTGGGACCAACAGCGTTTGGATTCTGCTTTCCAAGCCTTTGCGAAATTACGGGCAGATCATTCAAAAAGTTCTGAAAGATGGGTGAATTGTTGTCAATCCCGCTGACTTTTGAAAATGCCGTCGCTATCGGCATGAAAGAAACACTATAATCGCCCGTAGTAACTGGGTTATAACTCTGTATATTGCTTGACCCATCAATAGATTTAAAATTGGTCTGATAGGTATGGTCCATTAATTTAAATGCTGTTAAATCAATCCGCAGGTCCTTAAAGGGCTGAATTGTGCTCTTTAAATGCAGGTCTTCGTTATACGTGGTTACATACAATTGATTTTGCAGTGTATCGGTACTGATCCAACCGTATTGAAGCGCTGTGCGGCGCAGGTCGGCCTGGCTGCCAAATAAAAACCCGAAGCCCGGGGAGCCATAGTTCAGATCTTCACCCAAAAAAGTCGACTGGGGAAGGTAACCGGGTATAAATGTGCCTTGTGTTTGGGTAAAACTGCCGCTCACGTTTTTAACACTGGTTAATAGGTCAGCTAAAACCCTGATTAAGCCATTGTCGTTATCAGGACTCTTTGCCTTTTTTATGAATGAAATTTTATTGTATAAGGCATCAAAATTAAGCGTAGGAGTTAGAGTAATCGTCCGCGAATTTGAAATACTGTTACCCACATCAAATTGCGGATCACTGATAGCAAACAATGGCTGGGCCAGCCAGTTAAAATGTGTGCTATAACCAGTTATTAAGGTTACCCAATCCATTCCAGGGATCTTGCTGATCGGAACCGTATAATGGAGGTTCAGGGTATGGTTATAATTGGTCGTCCGGCCCAAACGAAATATATTTCTCCACAGCGTGTCTAATTTCAAGCCATCCAGCCTGCCCACCGGCTCATCTATTGTCGATAAATTAGTGGCATCAAGATCCATTGAAAATGATTTGGTGATATTCCACGAAATTCCGTAGGTCCGGGTTACGTTAAATGTTTTATTAAACGTTGTTTGTATCGGTACAATATCCGTGGGATCATTGTTCCGCAGCGTATTCTCTGAATAAAACCTATCAAAACTAATGCTGTAATTTAACCTCGTTGGCAGCAGGTTATAATTTATATCACGCAATAAAGCGAGGTAATTCTTCTTGATAATTTTGGCTAAAGGGTTAATATACTTTGGCTGGGTATTAAAATTATAAGCCAGTGCCACATGATATGTTTTCTCAAGGTCATTCAGCGTTGTAAAATCATGATGCTGAAGTTCGGTATAAGCCACAGTGGCAGTCCAGTTTTCAATATCCCAAACATGATTTGGTGCTTTGCTGTCTGTTTTGGTTTTGTGTACGTTGGTCAGATTGATACTCTTTCGCACCGTAGAATTCTCGGCGGCGGTTTGTATCGAGTCCCGCTGTTTGGTGCTGGTAGCTGCATTGAGCCTGTCTTTCAGCAGGATATCAGGAGATGACGGATCATATTCAGGCGTGCTCACCTGGGATGATACATCAACATACAAAGGGATATGCACCCCACTTTTATCAGGAAAGAATTTCCCAAGTTCCATCGTACCGGATACATCATAAACCGCATTATTATCAAGGCTCCGGTTACCAAGATTAGAATCAAGTGTGCCAAAGCCGACGGTAGATTTACTGCCCGACAGGCTTATGTTTGCAAAATCGGCAAGCTTGGCGTTAAACCTTCCGGTAGCGGCCCAGCCCCCCTGTTCATTGAAATTTGTCAAACGTAATTCGTCAAACCATAACGTGCCAGACTTTGGAAGTCCATCGTCGGTACTCGATGTAGCAGCGGTCCTTAATGGGTTTCGCACACCAAGCATTATAGTAGATACAGCCCCCAAATCCGGCTGTCCCATTATTATAATATTTGGATTTTTCGAATACCTGTACGGCCTTGTTATCGGCCATGGCTGCCCGAGGTATTTGGCATTGTCGCGCTCAATCTTTGCATCTGTTAATTGCGAAAGCGTAAGGTTCAATTCATTTGCGGCGGGCCAAACGGCTGCCGGGCCTGCTGTACCGGATTGAGTAACCTGTAGCGGAACTGCATATTCGTAATAGTTTTCAGTATAGTCAGAACCCAAACGTATAAAGCCGCTAAGGTCATAGTTCTTTAACTGGCTGCCTTGTTGGGCTTCGCAATGGATAAACATTTGCAGCTGCTTATACTGGCGCATGTCGTTATTAAACAAGCGGTATGCCGCACGGGAATAACCATCGCTCAGGTTTGTTACAAGCAATGAAAGCGACTGCTCATTTAACCTGGTATTTACCTGCAAATTACTGTAATCCGGCTGTTGCTGGATACCGGGCGGGATTGAATAAGGTACCGGCACACGATTACTGTCCTCAAAAACATTTACAGTTTCAATATCAACCGTCGAGTTGTCAAGCGGCGGATTAAGAAGAGCGGGGTCGGCAATTACATTGGCCGGATTGTTCTCTGAATTAAATGCTAACCACGTACCCCGAACTAATTGTAAGGTAGCAAAACGTAGTACAGCTGTATCTGCAAAATCCGTCAGGAACATTCGCATATAGCGGATCGACTTAAAATCCTGGATGTTACCGATAACGGTGGTGGGGTTATGAATAGGGACCCGAAACTGGTACCAGGAAACCGCCTGTGTTGTTCCGTTAGGAAGTGTTATGTTCGATGTGACTTTATCGGTTACGAAGTTTTTGCCCACCACCAGATCCTGCGGACGAATAGATACCTGGTATTGAAAGTATTCGTCATCCTGGTCCATATTACCGTCATGGTTAACATCTTCCCCATCGGGCAAAGCTGTAGCGGCTGAAGTTTGCAGGCCAAGCAAAGCCAGCGATTGCTGTGAAGTTGGCGAGTTACCATCGGTACCGTTATAATTGCTGTATCGCTGCAAAATACCTGCCCCTGCTTTATCGAGCGCAGGTCCCTGGTAATACTGATAATCATCTGATGAAGGATCCGCGTTAAAACTGCTTGCTGCCTGCGCATTCAACTGTCCTTTAACCTGTTGAATTATACTTGCGAATTTCACCTGTTCATCTGCGTCATTTAAGCCATCCAAACCAACATCCTGCAACTGGCGCGAAGCAGGGTTGCTGTCAAAGGAGTTTACCACAGGTTGTATTGTTGAAACCCTGCCCCAAACCGTGTTGCTTACCTTGGTCATATCACCATTAACAGGCAGCGCGTTTTCCAAACTTTTCTGCCCGTCTTTTAATATATCTTCCGAAATATTACCAAGGTTAAAGTACAGGTGGCCACCAGCTGAATTGGGCTTATAGATGAAAGGGTCCATCATCCAAAACTCAATATAAACCACATTCAAATCCTGGAAATCCGTCGAGTTAATCCCTCTGAATATCCCCCCCCAGTTATTTTTCGGGTTTTGGAGCGTTCCATCGCTGTTAAGTCCGGTTGTTGTATAGTTATACGGGCCGCGAGCCATTGGATAATAGGCAAGGTCCAATGTAGCGATAGGTAATGGCTGGCCGGTCGGCGACTGCTCATTTGGGAACACCTCATTTTGCAATACCTGCCTTACGTAATGGTTGGATAGTTCAGTACGGCTTACCGGGATTGTTGAACCACTGTAAAAGATGGGGTCAATAGTGTAAAACGCCAGTTTGGCGCGATGGTACCCGTAGCTGAGATCATTTGATTTTTGTGCTTCGGGAAATTGCGGCATTTGCGGTGTACCGGAAATTTGCCAGCTGGACGGGCTTTTAACATCAATTACCGAGGTGCTGTTTTCAAAATCATCAAGATAAGCTGTCCCATTTTTTGAGCCTGCAAAATTAAGAGCGCTTGGGCTGCCGGGTATCAGGTCAGCAAACTCTCCGCTGAAGTTTATAGATGATGGTACTTTAGTATGAATTAAAGGTATTTTATCAACCAGCCTGGTAAGCAGCCTTGATGATGAATTATAATTGAAGTCAAAACCAACCATGGTATTTGAAATTGATTCCTGCCCTACAATTTCATTTTGAGTGATGGGCTGCTCAGTCAAATGCATTAATGTACCTCCCAATGCCAGGTTATCATCAACTTTGTAGTCAAGTCGCGCACCAAACAGAGATTTTTGTTGTACACCAAATAATTCATTATTCTCAACCTTTACCGTAATGGGCTGCCCGGAGGAAAGCAACGATTGGTTGAGGATTCGGATAGTACCCGCTGTGTAGTCAATTGTATAATCAGCGCCCTCTTTTAAAGCTAAGGTTCCTGCGTTTACAATTACTGATCCCTGTGGTATGTTAACGGCGTTTAGCTGGTAAACTGAGCCACCAGTTGAGGTATAAGTACCTGAAATGGTATATCTGTTCAGATTAGGAAACAAGTTCTGCGCTGTTGTCTGCGTCGAATCATACAATGGCTGGTAAACATAACGGTTGACCAGGTCCTGTTCACCCGGAAGAAAACGTTTCGCAAGATCAGATCCGAACGGCTCCAGTACCGGGAAAATAACAACCCCGTTTGCCGAGTTGATCGTTATCCCTTCAAGGTAATCAAAGTACCCATCGGGTTGTTTTTGTTGCTGCTGGTCAAGGTTATCCAAGTCTGTTAATTGTAACCAAAGCTTGTCTTTGGTATTCAGGCCCTCCTGCATCACTGGCTTTGCAAAACCCGATTTGTCATCAAGCCGGGATATTGTCATTTTAAAATTAGCTGGACTGATCTGGTAGGAATTTAAAGAATAAATATTCTTCATCATCAGTTTCCAGGTAGGCAGATTGGTTTTTAACAGTTCGTTTTTCAGCAGTTTTACGAATAAAACCTTTGGCGTAGTTTGATTAACCGGTAAATCAGTCGAGAACTCCCCCACCTGGTATTGCACGCCATTATAAGTGTATTGATATGCCACCGCAAGTACTTCGTCATTGTTAAGCGGGTAATTCAATGAAATATAACCAAGCTGGGGGTTAAGCGTGTATTCTTTGGTTGTTAATAAGCGGGCATAAGTTAATTTGGCATAATTGTCCGATTTTCCGGAACCGGCAAAATAGCTTGCAATGGAATTTTGCGGATCATTGGTTAACCGCGCATTTGCGGGCAGGTTACGTAACAAAGAATTTGATTGCTGGGGGAAACCAGGCCCGTTGAATCCAGCAGGCAGTCCACTAAAACCAGCCCCACCCTTAACCAGGGTAGTATTATACGGATTGTTTTCACCCAGGTCCAAAAACGCGAGGATATCCCTCGACCCTGTGGTGCTATTGGTTCTATTAGTGGTCCAAACTTCAATTTTTGTAATATTTACATTTGAACTGATAATAGGGATGTTTGCCAGTGCACTATTGTAGTTATTGCGGAAGAACTGCGATAAAAAGAAGTGCTTATTGGCATCGTAATTAGCCGCAGAAAGTTTAAAAGAACCTTGCTGCGATCCATTGGTAATGGTAATTGTTTGCGCCTGTGAACGTTGCTGGGCCATAATGGCAGTAACACCAAGATTGCCAAACTTCAATTTAGTTTTTATACCAAATAATGCCTGGCTCCCCGTTATAAGGGTAGTCGGTAAGGTCATACTTACTGTGCCCAGCTCTATTTTTTGGATGATCTCGTCTGGATGGCCAGTATAATCAACCTTTATCTGGTTTTCGAACTGAAACTGGGCATCGGTATTATAATTAGTGGTAATTTTTAATTTATCCCCAACGGTGCCCGTTACATTTAGCTGGATCTTCTCGTTAAAATTAAAATTAAACTGGTTACGCTGCGCCGAATTAAAAAGCGGATTTTGATTTTGATTCAATTGTCCTGACATTATTGCTTCGGCCGAACCCTGTGGCTTGATATCAATGTTAGGGCCGCCAAATATCTGCTCAAAGGTTTGCCCGCGGATTTTGATCCTTGGAATAAAGCCAGGTTGCTGCGATTGATAAGCATAATCATCTGAGAACTGCTTAAAGTTACTCCGTTCACGCTGTTTCAGCATTAATGTTAAATAGTCCGAAAAAGTAAGATATTGAGGTGGTCTGTATAGCAAATTACCTACACGCTCATAAAGAATGTACATATTTGTTATTGGGTCATACTCAACAGTGCGTACAAGGTTAGGTGGGTCAGCCTGAAATACCCCCTGGTTTAACCGTATCATATTTGACTGCGGTACAGTAATGGGGATAACCACTTTAGCTGTATCTTTTTTTGTACCTGTCGCTTGCTGCTGGGCAAAAACATTCCCCATGCCGCAAAATGCAGCTATAAATAAAAAACATAAAGATTTCCAGGTAAAAATCCTAATCAAGGCTCAGTAAATTTTATCCGTAATTATAAACTTTTTAACGCAGATTTTATCAGTTGTTCAACCGTTAAATCCTCTTTATTTTTATTTATTTCCAATTCCAGCACCTTCTCTGCGGCATTGCGGGCGAAGCCCAACATTACCAAAGCCGAAAGCGCCTCATCTTTAGCAGTTTTATTTAATGGTGCAACACTCAACGTATCAGGACCTTCTTTACGTAATTTGTCCTGCAGCTCTAATATAATTCGCTGCGCTGATTTTGGACCAATACCTTTTATGCGTTGTATCAAAGAAACATTACCCGAAATAATTGCATTCTGGATCTCTTCGGGGGTTATGGACGACAGCATCATCCGCCCCGTATTTGGCCCGATGCCTGAAATCGAAATCAGATGTAAAAACAAGCGGCGTTCCCCTTCGTCGGCAAATCCATATAAAGCATGCGCATCTTCTTTTACGTGCAGCCAGGTAAATAATTTACAACGTTCGGAGCTGCCGAGTTTCGAATAGGTATTCAATGAAATATTGATATGGTAACCTACCCCCCCGGCGTCAATAACCACATAAGCGGCGCTCTTAAAAACTAATTTACCGTCAATATAAGCGTACATGTTTTATTTTTTAGATGAAAGCTGAAAGGATAAAGCTAAAAGCTTTTTTCGGCTTTGATGTCTGTTTTGTCTTTAATTTAATGTTCTTTTTTTAGCTGAAAGGATAAAGCTAAAAGCTTTTTTTTGCTTTGGTCTTTCAGCTTTCTGCTTTAAGCTCTCACCCGGCTTTTTCCTGGGCGTCAACTACAGCAATGGTTATCATGTTGACAATCTCCCTTACCGAACTGCCTAATTGTAATACGTGAACCGGTTTTTTTAAGCCCAGCAGAATAGGGCCAACGGCTTCGGCTCCACCCATCTCCTGTAGTAATTTATAGGCTATGTTCCCTGATTCAAGATTTGGGAAAATCAATGTATTTGCCGGTCTTCCGATCAAAGTAGAAAAAGGGAAATTATCAGCGAGCAGGTCAGCATTCAAAGCAAAATTGGCTTGCATATCCCCGTCAACTACCATAGTGGGGTATTTTTCATGAAGTATCCGAACCGCCTCCCGCGTCTTCTCCGGAATGATACCATCATTCGATCCAAAGTTCGAATAAGATAATATGGCAACCCTCGGATTTATATTAAATTGCCTTACCGAATGTTCAATCAAAACCGTGATATCAACCAGGTCCTCGGTAGTAGGGTTAACGTTAACTGTAGTATCACCAAAAAATACAGGGCCTTTCTTTGTGATCATCATATACATACCGGCAACCCGCTTTACCCCCGGTTCGGTGCCAATTATTTGCAGGGCGGGTTTTATGGTGGTTACATAATCTTTGGTTAATCCCGAGATCAAGGCATCGGCTTCCCCAAACTGCACCATACAAGCGCCATAATAATTACGGTCGCTCAATAATTTTCGCGATTCGAATAAGGTGATCCCGCGCCGCTGACGTTTATTATACAGATAATCCGCATATTCATCCCTGTGCTCACAAGGTTCCTTTGGATCAATAATATGAACATCGCCCAGATCGATGTCATATTCCTTCATTATTTGCTTTATCTTTTTTATGTTGCCAAGCAAAATTGGAGTAGCTATTCCTTCCTCTTTAACAATTTGGGCAGCCCTCAATATTTTATAGGTATCTGCTTCCGCAAAAACTATCCTTTTAGGATTTTGCTTAGCCTTGTTCGTAAGATTCCGTAGCAACCTATCGTCGGTCCCTACCCTACCCCTAAGTTCTTCTGTGTAGGCATCCCAATCTGTGATCACTTTGCGTGCTACGCCAGAGTCGACTGCTGCTCTGGCAACAGCTGACGACACCTCAGTAATGAGGCGGGGGTCCATTGGTTTGGGAATAATATAATCCCGGCCAAACTTCAGGTTGGTGGTATTATAAGCAAGGTTAACGGCTTCGGGAATTGGTTTCTTTGCCATTCCGGCAATAGCCTTAACAGCAGCTATCTTCATCGGTTCATTAATAGCCGTGGCCCTAACATCAAGCGCCCCCCTGAAAATGTATGGAAAGCCCAATACATTGTTTACCTGGTTTGGAAAATCAGAGCGGCCGGTAGCCATTATGATATCTTTCCGTGCGTTAATAGCCAGGTCATATGCAATTTCGGGTGTTGGATTAGCCATCGCAAAAACAACCGGATTTTTTGCCATAACACGCAACATGTCCACAGTAACCACGTTACCCGCCGAAAGGCCAACAAACACGTCGGCATTTTTCATGGCATCTAAAAGTGTTTTAACGTCTTTACGGGTGGTGGCAAATTGCAGCCTCATTTCATCAAGATCGGTGCGCTCAGGGGTAATTAAACCATTGATGTCAAACATTACGAGGTTTTCCCTTTTTACGCCGAGAGCCAAGTACATTTTTGAGCAGGAAACGGCTGCCGCACCGGCTCCGTTTATTACCATCTTTATTTTATCCAGCTTTTTCCCCTGTATTTCGCAGGCGTTCATCAAGGCAGCGCCTGATATTATAGCTGTCCCATGCTGGTCATCGTGCATAACCGGAATTTTCATTTCGGCCTTTAACCGGCGCTCGATTTCAAAGCAGGTGGGCGCAGATATGTCTTCGAGGTTGATCCCGCCGAATGTTGGTTCAAGCGCTTTAACAATATTTACAAACTCATCAACGGTTTTTGCATTAACTTCAAGGTCAAAAACATCAATATCTGCATAAATCTTAAATAACAGCCCCTTACCTTCCATTACGGGTTTGCTTGCTTCGGGTCCAATATTCCCAAGCCCGAGTACGGCTGTCCCATTACTGATGACGCCGACAAGATTGCCTTTTGCAGTATATTTATACACATCATCCACATTATCTGCAATGCGCAGGCATGGTTCGGCAACACCCGGAGAGTAGGCCATGCTAAGGTCCCTTTGCGAATTGGTGGGCTTTGTAGGTACTACCTGTATTTTCCCTGGCCGCCCTTTTGAATGGTAATTTAGTGCGTCCTGGTTACGGTTAGGTTTGTTCATGTTCTCATTTTCAAGTTCTCAAAATTACATTTCTTTTTCGCTGAAAAGAGGAAAAAAAGGCGAAAAGACAAATTGATTTGAAATGTGAGATATTAGCCCTTACTAATCTTTATTGTCATTCCGGGTTGTAAAGATCCCTTTTTTAACCCGTTAAGCAACCTGATCTTTTCAGCAGAAGCTCCGTCAAATTTCGCAGCAATCCCGCTAAGCGTATCTCCTCTTTTAACTCTATAAGTTACGTAATTATGATACGACGACCTTTTTTCGGCTTTACTTTCATGATACGGAGCATAAGCTAACCTTGGGGGGGAAGCTACGAGATTTGAATTGTTTAATGCATCATATAAAGCACTGTATTTTTCCTTGTCAATTTCAGGGATGATCAATCTGCGCGGAGCATCGGCGGTGCCGTTTATGATCTGCCTTTTATAAGAAGGGTTCAATATTGTTAGTTCCTTTAATTCAACGCCCAGCACCTGGGCGATACTGCTTAACGAAACATATTTGTTCACCAGGACAGTATCGGTTTTTACTGAAAAATCACAGGATTGAGGTAATATATTATGTTTGCCATAATAATTCATTACATAAGTAACAGCTATAAAAGCCGGCACGTAACCCCTTGTTTCTACAGGCAAATAAGGGCGTATAGACCAAAAATCATTTGCCCCGGCCTTCTCAATGGCGCGCTGAACATTACTCTCACCGCAATTGTATGATGCTATGGCCAGCAGCCAGTCGCCAAACTCCTGGTAGGCATCTTTTAAATAGGCTGCCGCTGCGTAACTGGCCTGAATAGGGTCACGCCGTTCATCAACATAATCATCCACAGTTAAGCCGTACAACCGACCGGTTGTAAACATAAACTGCCATGGCCCTGTAGCGCCTACCCTCGAAACTGCATAAGGATCGAGCTTTGACTCAACTATTGATAGGTATTTTATCTCATCAGGAATCCCGGCGTCCCTGAAGGCTTTTTCATATATTGGAAAGTAATATTTACTTAAACCCAAAACATGGCCCATTTCCTCGCGGTTATGCGTATAGATATCGATGTAACTTTGAACGTATTCATTATAATCCAGGGGCACGTCCTTTTTTATAGAATCGAGGCGATGCTTAAATACATTACTCTCGCTGTTTAGGGGAGTCGGTTGGTTAATTACAGGAAGGATAATGGTATCGGGGAGTGCTGTTTGCCTTTCAACTGGCATTGCCGGAGAAGCAAGACCAATTTCGGCTTTAACAATTTGTAACGATAGTAAACAAATAATTAAAGTAAATGCTCTTTTCATTCTTTTTGGGTTTAACCAGAGGGTACTATTTTAAATTAATAATTTACTAATTTATTAAATTTTCTATAGTTCAAGGAAATATTTCGAAAAATTCAGCAATTCCTGCTCTTCAAAATGCCTCGTGATCAGTTGTAAACCTAACGGTAATCCTTTATTATTATTGCCTGACGGCAACGAAATGGCTGGCGCACCTGTCAATGAGGCCTGTACGGTGAAAATATCCGAAAGATAAGTTACCACAGGGTCTTTTTCACCCTTCCCGATGAGAAATGCAGGCTCCGGTGCTGAAGGGACCAGGATAAAATCGTATTCCTTTAAAATTTCATCAGTTTTCTCCCTGATCAGCCGGCGAACTTTTTGTGCCTTTGCGTAATAAGCGTCATAGTAACCGGCACTTAAAACAAATGTTCCAAGCATGATCCGCCGCTTAACCTCTTTGCCAAATCCCTCTGAACGGGAGCGTTTATAGGTTGATACAAGGTCGCTTGCGGCCGGGCTCCGGTATCCGTAATGCACACCATCGTATCTTGAAAGATTTGACGATGCTTCGGCCGTTGCTAATATGTAATAAGCAGGCACCAAATAATCAAGATATTCAAAGGCTATAGGTTTAACAATATGGCCTTCGGCACGTAACTTTTCAATGTATTTAATAAGATTGGCTTTTACCTCGGCATCCACACCCGGACTTGATAGTGCCTCCTGTAAATAAGCTATCTTTTTGGGTGAGGGAGTTTGAATGTTATTACTGAAGGATGGAACCTCAACATCGGCCAAAGTACTGTCGTATTCATCGGGGCCAGCCATCACTTCCAATAAAAGAGCAGCATCCTCAACCGACCTGGTGATTGGCCCAACCTGGTCAAATGAAGAAGCATATGCAATTATGCCATGCCTTGAAATACGCCCATAGGTTGGTTTAAGCCCAACTAGCCCGCAAAAAGAAGCCGGTTGTCTTACGGAACCGCCTGTATCTGTTCCCAGTGCAGCATGGCACAAACCAGCCTGAACGGCAACTGCTGAACCGCCCGAGGATCCACCGGATACCCTGGTTTCATCGGCATGGTTTTTTACGGGGCCGAAAAATGAATTTTCATTGGATGCGCCCATGCCGAACTCATCACAGTTGCAACGCCCGATAATCACCGCATCTTCGGCAATAAGGCGCTCTACTACCGTTGAGGAATATACAGAAGTGAAATTTGTTAGAATTTTAGACGAGGCACTTGACTTATGCCCTTTATAACAGATGTTATCTTTTATGGCAATAACCATACCGGCGAGTTTGCCGGCAACGCCCTGTTTTATTTTTAAATCAACCTTTTGCGCACATAACAAGGCATCTTTTTCAAATACTTCGTTAAATGCATTCAAGTGGGTATTAGCGGTAATTTTTTTTAAATAACCCTTTACAAGCCCTTCAACAGTAATTTCCCCATTCTTAATCTCATTCTTTATTTCGATTAAAGAGGCATAAGATTTAACCATGGGCCTAAAATAAAAAACTTATCCGTTGAAAGTATAAAAAAAATCAACAGATAAGTTTATAAATAATTTTGATATTAGAAATTGCGGATCAGAGTTTACAAAAAGGCTTAACACCTCATCTTTAACCTCCGGCCTCTGATCAAATTTCATACTAATCTCCTATCGTTAAGCCTTAGGCTTATCTTCGGGATGATCAGTTGTTGTTGCAGAACTATTACTTTCGCCGTTCTGCGCATCTTTAAATTCTTTCACGCCTCGTCCTAAACCTCTCATAAGTTCAGGAATTTTTTTACCGCCAAAAAACAGCAATAACGCCAAGACGATTAAAATTATATGTTGTGGTTCTAAGAGTCCCATAATTTCTAATTTTTATATGTTTAATTTTATTTTGAATTCTTATTTGGTTCATTAGTTGTTGTTCCTGCATCTGTATGCTGAACAGCAACATGTTCTTCGGTCGCCGGTTCATGGTGAACCTCAATTTGAGCTTCGACTACTGAATCTTCATTTGCCGTAAAATGACTTTCATTGAATGGCATTGTATTTTCAACAGGAGAAACACCTAACTGGTTTTCTGTATTAGCAGACAACTGGTGCTGAGCGGCCTGCTTATCTAACGCGGTTTCAACCCTTTTTTCCTCGTAGCTATTTATTTGTTCGTTAATTTCCCGCTTAATACCTTCCGAAGCATCTTTAAAATCACGTATCCCTTTTCCAAGTCCCCGCGCAATTTCAGGTAGTTTTTCGCCCCCAAAAAGCAACAAGGCGACAATTAAAATTAATACCATGTCTGATGAAAAGAGGTTGCTCAAAAACAAAAGATCTGGACTATAATACATAACATTCTACTAATTGAGGCAACAAATATACGCAATAAAAAAATTAAAAAGTTTAAAAACTAATTTGACATCAGCCAAATTTTAGGATTAACCGCGGTATATCCCTTATACAAATCAAACGTCACAATCGCCTCGCCCGTGGACGAATCTGTAGCTACAGTTCCTATCACTTGTTTTGTGGTAACTTTTTGACCTTCTTTCACAAAAAATGATTTTAGGTTTGTGTAAACCGAAAAATACTCCCCGTGCTTGATCATTACCAAAAATGTTCCGCTGATGTTTTTAATACTTGTAACCTCACCCTGGAATACGGCCCGGACTGATGCGCCAGGATTTGTTTTAATATCCCATCCATAACTTTCATTCTTAATACCTTCATTATCGTAGTATACCCCAAAGCCCTGTTTCAAACTTCCGTTGGCAACCGGCCAGGGCAATGCACCTCTGCTACTTAAAAAATCACTTGACAATTTAGCCGATTCGGGTGTAGCATTCAACACTTCACTATCAGTCGAGGCTTTGGTAATCAGCCTGGTTTTGGGAATCGCAACAATATCTTTACTCCCGGCAGCTTTAGCCTTTGCCGCAGCGGCCCTTTGTTCGGCTTTGGCTTCTTCTTCAGCTTTTCGCCTTGCCTCTTCTATTTCACGCCTAATGGCATTGTTAATTTCCTTGTTTGTTTTGGCTATCTTTCTTTGTACATCCTGTTGTTGCTGTTTTAATTGTCCTTCGTGTTTTGAAAGATCAGCTACTACCTGTACCTGGGTGTTTTTTTCCTTACCAAGTGTTTCCTTCTCCTTTACCTGGTCAACCAATAAAATGCTCTTTTCCTTTTTATTTTTATCAAGCTCGTTTATCTTCACGTGCAGTTCTGTCTGCGTTTCCTGGATATACCCCGCCTGCCGAACCCTGTAGTCCCCAATTTGCTGTAAATACTTTAAACGTTTATAGGCCTGGTTAAAGTCACTTGCTGCAAAAACAAACATTAATTTATTATATGCGCTTTGATTACGATAGGTGAACAGCACCATCGCTGCATATTCCTTTTTTAATTGATTTAGCTGGCTTTGAAGATTATGTACAAAGTTATTACTTTCAGAGATCTGGTTATCCAGGTTCCGTACCTCCGAATTAATGTTGTTTATCTTTTCTTCGCGCAGGCTGATCTGCTGTTTTAATAAATTCAGCTGCTTTAACGTAGTTCTTTTATTATTAACAGTTTCTTCGTACTCGTGGTTAAGCTGTTCTAACTGCTTCGTTAATACCTCTCGCTGGTGCTTCAGTTCTTCGCTACTTTGCGCATGAACAGCCAGTGCTGCAAAAACAAAGACCAGGAAAAATAATACCTTCAAAAATTTCATCCGTATATTTTGTATTGTTGTTATGCTGAAAGGTTGTAAAGCTGAAAGGTTGTATTAGTTTCGCAATATTTAAACAGCAACATTTCAACTTTTCAACATCTCAACCAAAAAACTTAATCCTCTTCCTTGTACCTCCCGGGGATACTAAACGGATATTCAAGCAGCTGATCAAAGCCCGTTTTAATATAATGCAAATTAACCTGTATTTTTTTGTCTTTTACTAATGATGTGACATCTATTTGCGACGGTATTACCCGGGTACCTGATTGAATAACCGTATTGTTTGTAACCTGCATTGATTGCCCCTCATTTTGATTACTAAGGTTAGTTTGCGTAACCCGCATACCCGGCCCTACTATAAGTTTGTAGACAAGGTCCTCCAGGCTGCCCGATAATGTTGTGCTGTCGGCATTCGTCTGCAGATCGGCATTTTCGTTTATCAGTTCGGGGATGGCGTTCCCAATCAATAACGACTCAATCGTTGTGTAATTAACCTGGTTTCCCGCAAATTTATTGATATAGCTGAACGGCTTCTTTAAGTATACACTTTGCAAACGATTAATAACTATCATGCTATCGGGGGTTATTAAAACCCTCGCAGCCTCAATACCTGCAATAGCCGTAATTGATACCCAAATTTTCCGGCCTTTCTTAATGCGTATATTTAACGTAACATCATTGCTGTTCCCGTTAATATCCAATGTAGCATGTGCCTTACCCGAAAAATTATCAAAGCTGGTTTGCCCGGCCCTTATTGCGTTGAGCTTAATGGCTTTGTAATCAACTATCCTGGTAACGGTATCTACTGCAGCGTGTTTAAGTATTAAAGTTTTTTTTGTTTTGCAGCCAACCATCGCCAACAGAAAACAAACAGCAAGCAGCTTTAAATAGCGCCTGTTTGTAAACGTGTTGCTAAACAAAGCTTTATTCAATGTATTTTCTTTCATTTATTTTTCTTTCTAAAACAGGCGACTGGTCGCCGTTTGCTTTAGCTTTTTTCCAATTCTCAACAGCGGTATTAATATCGCCAAGATAGAACATAATATCGCCATAATGTTCAGATTTTACAGCGCTGTTGGTTTTGTCATCAGCTAAAGCCTTTTCTATCCAAAGTTTAGCGCCACTATAATCTTTTTGTTTAAACAAGATCCAAGCGTAAGTATCCTCAAATGAAGCATTATTGGGTTGCAGATCATTGGATCGTTTTGACATCGCCGCCGCCTTATCTAATTGCTCGCCCCTTATTGATAAGTAATAAGCGAAATTATTTAACGTGTACACATTGTCGGCGTTATACGTTAATGCTTTATCGTAAGCGTTATCAGAGTTTATGTCATTTTTTAAATTATGATAGCAATCACCTAATGCCGAATAACTTTGCGATAGCAGGTCCCTATCCTGAAATTCTAATGTGGTAGCATTTTTGATATACTCTATTGCTTTGTTGTTATCTTTTTTCTGAAGCC